>Ga0307974_1003242_pt1 | contig 11685 bp, 18 predicted proteins | sample OrgLakmetagen784_FD_201812 | JGI IMG/M metagenome (GOLD analysis project Ga0307974, IMG submission 201812) | Saline water microbial communities from Organic Lake, Antarctica - #784 | ecosystem: Environmental > Aquatic > Non-marine Saline and Alkaline > Saline | place: Antarctica: Organic Lake... | reverse complement strand
AGGGAGGGCAAGAGATCATATGAGGCAAGAAAAGGAGTAAGTGGTAGTCGGAAGGAGGAGTGGAAAACGGAGAGAGAGATCATTCAGGTAGGGAACTAAAGAGACCTGTCTTCATTCATTATAGAAGAGTTTGAAAGTGCATGCTCTAGCAGCTCCGGAGGTGCAAGAGCTTCCCTTTGACCTTCCTTTTTGTGGGATGACGTTCAGAGATTAGAACATACGAGAATCAGCAGTTTTAGATGGCACATCCATTGTTCCATAGATGTCGGCTGCCCCCTTTTCAGTGTGCCATTCATGTACCGTGCATACGTGTATCACAACTACACACTCATACACACATTCACACATTCACACTCACAAGTGCGCACTCAACACAGACTCACACCATAAAAATTTCACAAGCAGGTGCGGATCCAGCAGCTGGAGAACGAGTACAGTGCCAGGCTTCGTGCCGATCGTATGCGGCCGGTGCAGGTCAGTACAGACGTAGGTGGTCAATGGTCAAGTAAGTCGTGCAGCAGCCGTAGGTGGTCAAGCAAGGAGTGCAGCACAGTGGGTCTGTGCGGGTCAATATGTGCAGGTCAGTACAGACATAGGTGATCAATGGTCAAGTAAGCTGTGCAGCACAGGGGGTCTGTGTGGGTCTGTATGTGCAGGTCAGTACAGACTTAGGTAATCAATGGTCAAGTAAGGTGTGCGGCACAGTGGGTCAGTATGTATAGATCAGTGCAGCCGTAGGTGGTCAAGTAAGTTGTGCAGCACAGGGGGTCTGTGTGGGTCAGTATGTGCAAGTCACTACAGACGTAGGTGGTCAATGGTCAAGTAAGGTGTGCGGCACAGTGGGTCTGTGTGGGTCAGGATGTATAGATCAGTGCAGCCGTAGGTGGTCAAGTAAGTTGTGCAGCACAGTGAGTCTGTGCGGGTCAGTATGTGCAGGTCAGTACAGACGTAGGTGGTCAATGGTCAAGTAAGGTGTGCGGCACAGTGGGTCTGTGTGGGTCTGTGTTTTTAGATCAGTGCAGCCGTAGGTGGTCAAAGAAGGTGTGCAGCATGGCGAGTCTGCCCAGGTGAATGTGTGCAAGATAGTGCAGCTTGCCACATTGCTGTTTACATTGTCCGGTCTTCACCATATTATGTAGATGGGAGTATGTGTAGGGTTGGCCAGAACTACATATATACGGTGGATATACGGTATTTTCGGCAGGGAAATCACCAATTACACGGTCATATACGGAGTATATATCCAGTTCTGGCCAACCCTAAGTATGTGTGTCAACTCTAACATGCGTGTTGACTCACCATCGGACACATGGAAACCTCATGTTGCATTCTATTCCTCGTCCATAAACGTACCAAGACTCGTAAAAATATTCTGGGCAGGTTTAGAAGCACATATGCGATCTGCGTAGGGTTGGCCAGAACCGTATTATGCACCGTATATGACCGTATACTTGGTGATTTCCCTGCCTAAAATACCGTATATGCACTGTTTATATAGAGTTCTGGCCAACCCTAGCTTTGCGTCATGGAGCCGGCATCTATTCATGCCTTTATGCTAATATCTAATATTGTACACTTGTCTGGCAGCAGGTTAGGCTTGTGCAAAGGAAGAATTGAAGGCTGGGGAGGAGTGCCCCTAAACACTTGCCGCTGTTCCTGTTGTGTAGGGTGTGGAGGAGCGTATGGCGCTATACCGGCAAGAGGTGGAGGAGCAGGCAAAGTCAGAGATGCAGCGCCAAGTGAGTGGCTTGTGTCGCTGTGTTGTGCACACGTCTGCACTGCAGCCCTTGAGTCCTGTGTATCAGGCCAAAGTGGGGAGCAGACACTGTTTAACAGGTGCAGCAGGTGCAGCAGATGCTTTGCATTGAGTGATGTAATGTAGATTACCTATGTGCATTTTAACACTGGAGGACGCGTTTATGTTTGCCCAAGCAAATGGGGCAAGAGGCAAGAATGATCCAGTGATCCAAAAGGCAAGAGGCAAAGTGATCCTACATGCGATGTTTGCAGCACCAAGGGTGTGCCGTGTGTTTGTTGGCATTGTTGCTTCGCTGTGTGTCGTGGCTCGATGTGTGTCGTGCCATTATTGCTTCGCTGTGTGTCGTGGCATTATTGCCTCGCTGTGTGTCGTGGCATTATTGCCTCGCTGTGTGTCGTGGCAATATTGCCTCGCTGTGTGTCGTGGCATTATTGCCTCGCTGTGTGTCGTGGCGTTATTGCCTCGCTGTGTGTCGTGGCATTATTGCCTCGCTGTGTGTCGTGGCTCAATGTGTTCTTGTAATGTCCTCCGTCAAAGGATATTCAAGGCTGGCCAGAGCCGTGTAGAAACGCTGTGTGTGACTATATGTTAAAAGATTTCCCTGCTAGACACACGTACTCAATCACGGTTCTGTCCAACCTCAAGTACATTCAGTGTTGTGACCCTACGGTGTACGGTACGGTTGACGGTAATACGGTACGGTACCGTAATTACGGTACACCACCGTATTCTATACGGTTTTCGCAAATTTGGGACCGTATTACGGTCGATTACGGTACGGTCTACGGTACGGTTCATAATCTGTCCAACCTCAAGTACATTGCATCACATGGCAGCCTCAGCAACTGGGGCGTAGGCAAGAGCTTGGGTGCCTGGCCATGTGCTCTGAACTCAAACCTGCTCATGACCCAGTTTTTCTCTCACAAGCACTGACACAAGTAGAGCGTGCGAGATCTCAGTCTAGTGGTGATGCAAAGTCTAGCAGGCATGACCACACAAGCACTGACACAAGTTCAGTGTGCGAGAGGTCGGGTGTCTGGCCCTGTGCTTTGTACTCAAACGTGTGCATGACCCAGTATTTCTCTCACAAGCACTGACACAAGTAGAGCGTGTGAGATCTCAGTCTAGTGGTGACACAAAGTCAAGCAGGCACGACCACACAAGCACTGACACGAGTACAGCGGGCAAGATCTCAGTCTAGTGGCGACATTAACCAACTGTGTGCTTGCATACATCGTTGATGCATCTCTGTGACATGTGTTGATAAACACAGGTGGATCGTGTGCGTGAGTTGGAGGTAGCAGCCGCTCGATTGGACGAGAGCACTAAGTGGCGACGTCAACTAGAGAGGGAGCGCCAGGTGGGGTTGTTATGTTGTGTGCTGAGCTAGTTATTTACAAGCAGATGTATGCGTATGCAGGTCAAAGCTGTTTAGTGTTAGCTAAGGGGCAGCTCAGGCCAAAGGCGGAGCGCTGAGCTCTTCAAGTTAATTCCTGGGCAATCTGTAGAAACTGCTGAAAGAAATGGCAGCTGAATCACAGCTAAAAGCTGATATGCTGTGCGCTGGTGAGGAATGACTGAGCCATTTTTGCTTGTCCTCTACACTCAATTGCCTGCCGAGAAGTGGAATGTTCATGTAAGCGTTAAAGGATTGATTGGCTACCGGCAGAGGGAAGTGTAATGTTCATGTAAGCGTTCACGTAAGGATTGATTGGCTAGCGGCAGAGGGTCAACAGCAGGTCAGAAGCAGAGGAAAAGCAGGGCCCACAGTCTGCTCTGGTGTGTGTGGTGCGTGCATGTATGTGTGTTTGTATGCGTGTGTGTGCGTGTGTGTGTGTGCGTGTGTGTGTGTTTGTGCGTAGGCTACTAAAGATGATACTTCCAGTCAGCGATGTGCATTTGCAGTTCGTACTGTCAGAACTTGCTTTCCCTGTATTTGGCAAGATCTTGGGACACTGGGAGGTGCACATACATTTCTGAACATGAGCAAACTCTGCATGCAAAAACACACATACATTAGGCATACATAACACATCACACACACACTTACACACATGCACATAGGAACTGGAACGGCTGCATGCTGACAAGATGACCAAGTTACGAGGCCGTGAAGAAGAGACCAATGATCGACTGAGACGTCAGCAGGTGGGTCTGTAGCTGGGCTCTTAGTGCATAACAAAAGTAGAAAAAGGCCATCAGCAGGTGGGTCTGTAGCTGGGCTCTTAGTGCATAACAAAAGTAGAAAAAGGCCATCAGCAGGTGGGTCTGTAGCTGGGCTCTTAATGCATAACAAAATTAGAAAAGGCCATCAGCAGGTGGGTCTGTAGCTGGGCTCTTAGTGCATAACAAAAGTAGAAAAAGGCCATCAGCAGGTGGGTCTGTAGCTGGGCTCTTAGTGCATTACAAAAGGAGAGAAAGGCCATGATGATTGGGATTGTAAAAATAGGAGCGAAGGACCTGATTAAATTGAACGCTTGGAATTTGGAGATCAGTTAATTAGGTGAGAGAGTTCAGTCATCAGTTGTTGAGGTGAAAGAGACGTCATTTAATTAGATGAGAGAGTCCAGCCGTCGGTTTTTGAGGTGAGAGAGACGTCAGTTGTAAGATGAGAAAGACGTCAGTTTTTGAGGTGAGAAAGACGTCAGTGTGTAAGATGAGAGAGACGTCAGTTTTTGATGTGAGAGAGACGTCAGTGTGTAAGATGAGAGAGTTCAGGCATCAGACCTACGCTAGATCCAGCAGGGACAGCAGATGTTGCTTGAACTGATATGGATAAGGCACAAAACAGTGAACATGGGGTGGTGGGGAGGTATTAAGTACAGGCCTGTGTAGCGTGCTGAAGCAGCCTAGATCTAGTAAAAAGTGTTTCAAATACTAAAACAGCACACAAGAAGCAGGGACCTTGTAGCGCGAAGCCTGTGAATTTTGGTTCCCCAGATTTCATGGCCAAAAGACAGAGGAAGAGTGTGTGTACACACAAGGTACGCTTGCGTGTTGGCCTTTTTTAAATGGCCTGTTAAAAGATTTGGTCAGTGATCAGGATTATCATATATGTAGGGTTGGCCAGAACCTTATGGTATTTGTGGCAGGGAAACCATCAAAGATATGGTCATATATGTTGTATATTCACGGTTCTGGCCAACCCTACATATATGGATTGACTAACTGCTCGTGCCGTATTTGTTTACAGTGTCTTTTGGCAGGGAATATGAAGCTGCACGGGCATGTACGATGTAGGTTATGGTCCTCACCAAATACAGTACGATGCTCATTCCATACAGAATCTGGGGCCAGGATTCAGTGTGAAGCCAGCATAATTATGGGATATTGAGAGGAAGTTCAAGGAAGTTGTAGGCAGCAAACCAGGACACCCCCAAGCAGGGACGAGCCCGTAGTGCTTCAGGAAAAGTATAAAGCATTCTTTGTTGTTTATTAACAAAAAAGGTGCTTGAAGTATGGAAAAGGGATTTTTGATGATTTGCTCGCACCAGTACTCTCATACATTAGTTGGGGCTCCAGCAAGTGTGTATACCTACATATGGCATAAACTCAGCCCTTCAATTTTCAATACTGCATGGTGCCGTTGTTGAACTATTGCAGCTTCACACCCACACCATCTAAAGCCACATTTCCCTGAATGATGCATGCACACCCGGGCACATGCTCACTTGCACACACACACACACACACACACACACACACACACACACTCTGTCACACAGCGCACATGCTCGCTCGCACGCATGCACGCTCTAAGTCACACAGCGCTGCAATGTCTGTAACCCTAGGAGCTTGCACAAATGACATGCAATTTTCTCACCAATGCTTGCGCACACACAAACAGACATACGTTATTGTTCCTTCACGCTCACAACCAAATTGCAGCGAGAGGTCGAGGCCGTTGCATTTGAGCACCGGCAGCGGATCCTTCGTGAAGAGGTGACTGTCAAATTGAGTGTTTGTGTGTGTGTATGTGTGTATGTGTCCTTTGTGAAGAGGTTTGTGTCAGTTTGAGTGTGTGTGTGTGTATGTGTGTGTGCTCCAAGGCAGATCCTGCTGACCCTCATCATTGTTGTGTGTACAAACTAAACATGCGCATGCTAGGGAGCTTGCAGCCAGTTCTTGTCTTTGATATCAAAGCATCACAAATACAAATCCTCTGTACTTATAAACACACACACATACACAAATACATGCACTTGTGCACACACATACAAGGCACACACATACACATGATTTTATGCAAATCATGAACATACCATGCTCCCGCTCAAGTGTACAGGGGCATGTTTTTGCTTGGTATACAACGAGCTGCGAGCACAAACCTACACACACATATACATTTGTGTGTAGGAGCGTGTGCGGGCCTGGTGCACTGAGCTGCAAGCGCAGTCCGGCAGCAGGCAGCAGCAGCTGCAGCACTTGGAGCGCGCACTGGAGCTGCGAGAGCGTGCGGTGTGTAGCAGGGAGGCGGCAGCGGAGACTAAGGGGGCAGAGGCGGCAGAGGCGGTGGCTGGGGCGCACCTAGGGGCACGTGCTGAGGTGGGGGCATAGAGTTGAAGGTGGTGGGCACGCAACTCGTGCATGAGTGCATGCACCCTGAATATACAAACATATACTCAAATACTCAAAACGTACAAACACACAATCGCACACACGAACACACACTCAAACACACACACACAAACACACGCACACAAGGGTGCATGCATGCACGTGCATGCACAAATATGTGCACGCACATGCTCAAGCACGTGCACACATGCAAGCACACGCAGGTTGAGAGAGAGTACCTGGAGCTTAAAGCCAACCTGGGAGCCCAGCGCATGCAGCTTGAGGTAGGTTGCAGGTATTGGAAGTTGAATAGAGACTCGGAAGTTGTATAGAGACCCAGTAAGACTTGTAAGTTGAATGGAGATTAAGTAATTGGAAGTTGCTAGAGACTAAATAGTTGAATACAGACTAAAAAGTAATCTGTGTGTTCTTACTGCCAGCTTAGTTTTTTTTCTAATGTGCGACCCAGGTCATATGTATGAAAAAGAAGGGGAAAAGACAAAACATTGTGGTATTGACAGATTCACTTCCTATAAAAGAAGTCGTCAAAAATGGTAGGGGTGGCCGGAACCAGATACACGATTCACAAACGGTGACTTAGCTGGTGGGGGAAATATGGTCGTATGCAGCATTGACATGAAAGCCTAAGACCCTGGCCAATCCTATGATCAATGTGCTGCGAAGGTTGTTGCAAAGGTGACGCATTGTTTTTCTTTGCTAGGCTGTGTGGGCCTTCCCCACGGGACCATGGCCAAGGTATTAAAAAAAGGAAAAACTAGGCATTTCACCAGCGTTTATACGATAGTGATTTATTTAACCTTTACATGCAATTATACAAAAATTGTGTGGCTCTGGCCAACCCATTTTAAAGATTGGAGCACTGCAAAATATATTTTTATATATTATGTACCCTGACAAAGGCAGCCGTGACAAGAAAGACTGATTACTCAATTATGATGGTGGCCGTGTGCAATTGACGCGTGCTGCTTTGCAGCTAGTACCATGTACTAATCATGATCGTGAATCGAAGTGCTGAGCCCATGTCCGTGTTCAAAATATTTCTGCATTACACGTTTTGCTATGTTCGATGGAGCGTGCCTATGTTGTTCATCTCAGATCAACGCAAAACCAATCGTCTCTATTTCATGCCAACCAGAGCGTGCATGACGCTCATCTCAAATCCATGCACAGCCAATCATCTGTCTCGGTTCCATATCATAGATTATACAAAATGTGCACGTGTTGGTGATCTCATATCTACACAAAACCAATCACTTGTCTGTGTTCCATACCATATGGAGCGTGCACGTGTTGCTGATCTCATATATCTATACAAAACCAGTCACTAATCATTGTTCCATACCAGATGGAGCGTGCACGTGTGGCTGATCTCATATATCTATACAAAACCAGTCACTAATCATTGTTCCATACCAGGTGGAGCGTGCACGTGTGGCTGATCTCATATATCTATACAAAACCAGTCACTAATCATTGTTCCATACCAGATGGAGCGCGCACGTGTGGCTGAGATGCGATCTGAAGCGGCAGCTCAATCCGGGGCGGCGCGATCAAAGGAAGATCACGTGCGCATTTTGGAGGCAGCGAGAGCAGAGGCAGAGGCACGTGCAGCAGGGCACGCTGCTGATGCAGAAGTCGTACGCATGCATGTGAGTAAGCGTAACGGACTGCAGGGCATGCTGCTGATGCTGATGTCGTGCGCATGCATGTGAGTAAGCCTATCGGACTGCAGGGCATGCTGCTGATGCTGATGTCGTGCGCATGCATGTGAGTAAGCGTAACGGACTGCAGGGCATGCTGCTGATGCTGATGTCGTGCGCATGCATGTAAGCGTAACGGACTGCAGGGCACACTGCTGATGCAGAAGCTGTGCGCATGCATGTGAGTAAGCGTAACGGACTACAGGGCACGCTGCTGATGCAGAAGCTGCGCGCATGCATGTGAGTAAGCGTAACAGACTGCAGGGCACGCTGCTGATGCTGATGTCGTGCGCATGCATGTGAGCAAGGGTTATGGATTGTAGGTCACGTGCATGCGGGTAAGCATAACGGACTGCAGGTCACATGCACGTGAGCAAATGTACTGGATTGTAGGTGCTGAGCTTGCATGGACAAAGATTTTGCAATGTCAGAAAGAGTATGCGTGTTTTAGAGATAGCAAAAACAGTGATCAATTCCCCTACGTTTTGCCTGCAGCATTTTAATATAGGTAAAGTTGACAATAGTTAAGCTGCATACAGTTAGACACACACACTCACATGCGCGCACACACACAAACACACACACATACACACACACACACACGCACACACACACACATACAGGCTGAGCGCTTGCAGCTGGAGCTGTCAACTGCACGGACTGAGCTCTCACGTCGCGTGACTGCTGCTGCTGGTGCTGCTGACACCATGCTGTCGAATGCTGCAGGTGAGTGTGTGTGTATGTCTGCTGCTGCTGGTGCTGCTGGCACCATGCTGTCGAATGCTGCAGGTGTGTGTGTGTGGCTGCTGCTGCTGGGGCTGCTGACACCATGCTGTCAAATGCTGCAGGTGTGTGTGTGTGCGTATGCGTGTGTGAGTGTGTATGTGAGTGCATGCGTGTATCTGTGTGTGCATGTGTGTATTTGAGGGTGCGTGTATTTGAGCGTTTGCGTATGTTTAGGCGTAGAAGTGTGGCTGGGAATGAGGTATAAGTAAAGCATCATAGCGTCCTCATCAAACCAAATGCCCCTTTTCAGTACCGTTGATGTCGTTGGTTTGTACCTAAAGCAAATGTAGGTGCTCAATGATAGGAACATACCTGGGCAGTCCTGCTTTTCCTTGGTTTCCTCTTTTAATTGGCATGTGAAGCTCCTGCATCTCTATCATCACCCTAACTCGTCCTTAACGATGGGGGTGCGCTGGGCATGCTTGAGACTGAGTATATCCTTCTTCAACTTTGTTAATAGCGTGCTGAGCTCCTGCAATTTCACCATTTTGCTGCGCTCGTTTTTTATGATATAGGTGCGCTGGGTATGCTTGAGACTGAGGCCAACAACACGCGAGGGGCAGGCGGACAGCTGCGTCAGACGTATGCCTCCCTTCAGCAGGTGTGTGTGAAGTGCATGTGTGTGTGTGTGTGTGTGAGAGAGAGAGAGAGAGAGAGAGAGAGAGAGAGAGAGAGAGAGAGAGAGATGCACAATGATACAATGATAACTGGTCAGTAGCAGGCATGAATCTGCTTTGCCTGGGCGACCGTGCCTCAAAAATAAAATGTTGTTGCCGGATGATTGCAAATCTTCGTTTTGGTCCACTTGTTGCTAGACAGTATCATTAGGGTTGGCCAGAACCATATATATACGGTGTATATACGGAATTTTTGGCTGGGAAACCACCAAATATACGGTGTATATATACGGTTCTGGGCAACCCTAAGTTTCATGTATGATGTAAATCGTTGAATGATATAAATCGTTGTAAATCGTTGTATGATGTAAATTTATAATGTATCATCATTGCTGTGTGGGTTGTGCAGGAGAAAGAGAAGTACAGACAAGAAAAAGAGGCGCGTGAAGAAGCAGAAAAGGGCCTTCAAGAAGCACAGGCTGCAGCAGCAAAGGCAGAGCAGCAGGTACGTCATTGTTGTTGCAGGGCACTTGTGTGTGCGTGTGTGTGTATGTGTGTGTGTCTGTGTGTGTGTGCATGTGTGTGTGCGTGTGGGTGTGGGTGTGGGTGTTATTGTTGCTGTTTGAGGAAGCATACATTGCAGCAGCGGGCATGGGATTTTGTTTGCAGGGCACTTGTGTGAGTATGTGTGTGCACATGCATCTGATCTCACAAGTTAGCATGCGTAACTGTGATGCAAGTGTGTGCACATGCGTGTGGTCTCACCAGGGAGTGTGTGTTTGTCTGTGTTTTGCCAGTGAGAGCATACGTGCACATGTGTGTGTATTTGTCTTGCAAGTGTGCGCACATGCGTGTGGTCTCACCAGGGAGTGTGTGTTTGTCTGTGTTTTGCCAGTGAGAGCATATGTGCACATGTGTGTGTATTTGTCTTGCAAGTGTGCGCACATGCGTGTGGTCTCACAGGTGCGTGTATTTGAAGTGAGTGCATATGTGCACGTGTGTGTATTTGTGTTGCAAGTGTGCGCACGTGCATGTGGTCTCACAGGTGCGTGTGTTCACATGCATTCACATGCATGTAATGCTGCAGGTAGAGGTGCTGACACGCAGGCTGGAACAGACGGAGTCTTTGGTGGAGGAGGCCATTGAGGCGCGTCAGCAGGCGCTGCAGCAACTAGCGCACACAACCTTTCAGGCCAGCCAGATGCAGCGGGAGCTGAAGGAAGTCAGGTGTGAACAGTCATGGGTTGTGCAGGAAGAAATGTTGGAGTGAGTAACCTTTGAGACCATCCAGATGCAGCGGGAGCTGAAGGAAGTCAGGTGTGAGTGGTTGTGCACTGCGCTCTCAAGGAGGAAGGAGAGTAGGAGAGTAGGGGAGTAGGAGAGTAGGAGAGTAGGAGAGTAGGAGAGTAGGAGAGTAGGAACTGAGGAAAAGTTTAAAACTGGGGAAAGGGGGCAGGAGAGCAGGAATTGAGGAAAGGTTAGAAACTGGGGAAAGGGGGCAGGAGAGCAGGAACTGGGGAAAGGGAGGAAGTTCCTACATGCGGCTGGATCTGGCACTCGCAAATTTCCAATCCAGCCAAGTGCAGCTGAAGCACCCAAGAGTTCCAGAAGGTCAGGGAGTCCACGTGCACACGCTGCCCATCATTCCTTGGGCTGCCCTGCATACAAGTAGGGTTGGCCAGAACCATGTGTACACGATGTGTATACGGTATTTATGGCAGGGTAGTCACCAAATATATGGTCGTATACGGTGAGTATGTACGGTTCTGGCCAACCCTGCATATAAGGAGCGGCAAGTGAAGCACACATTGTTCTGTGTATGTGCACATTTGTGTATAGGTGCATGGGCTGTGTAAAGGTGCACACCTTTGTGAGGAGTATAACACACACACATACACACACGCACATACACAAAACCACACACACGCATAACACACACAACATACACACACTCACGCACGCACACACACTCATTAACATACATACAAACCACAGGGCCTGCTTGATACGTGCCCACACCAACCTAGCTGTGCAACACACACACGCACACTCTCGTACAATTGCAACTTGAGTGCATATTTACACTTGCAGGGCCTCCCTGAAACGTGCCTGCACAGACACGGCTGCGCATACATACATACATACATACATACATACATACATACATACATACATACATACATACATACATACATACATACATACATACATACATACATACATACATACATACATACATACATAC
>Ga0307974_1003238_pt1 | contig 11692 bp, 12 predicted proteins | sample OrgLakmetagen784_FD_201812 | JGI IMG/M metagenome (GOLD analysis project Ga0307974, IMG submission 201812) | Saline water microbial communities from Organic Lake, Antarctica - #784 | ecosystem: Environmental > Aquatic > Non-marine Saline and Alkaline > Saline | place: Antarctica: Organic Lake... | reverse complement strand
GAGGGAGAGGGAGAGGGAGAGGGAGAGGGAGAGGGAGAGGGAGTGGGAGGGATGACCTTGATGTGCTTTCCTGTGGAACATTGCCAATAAATATTGTTCATGCCATTTATTGGAACATTGTTTATGGTATGAAAGATTTCAAATTCGCCTAGAGTCAATCATGAGCCATTGGTGTAATGTATGATCTGACATGACACGATGCTGCTCGATTTCAAAAGCCAGTGAAGAGTTCACGCCACCACCCAATAAGAACATGCACATTTACCTGGGAGATTTTAAAAGCGTACTCATCTCACTGTTTTTTATGGCGTCAGTTACGTTGCCTGGTTTATCCCTGCTTCCTTCTTGAGCTATCGAGCGTTGAGTGCAGATCAGCAGAGCGCATCCATAAGGCACCCAGACAGCAATCAAGCGTCGTGCTGCGCACTGTGCTGCTCACACAGGCTCTCAAATAACCACTTTGTGTAGCCAGCGCTCTCAAATAACCACCAGGCTCTCAAATAACCACCTTGTGTAGCAGCGCTCTCAAATAACCTCCAGGCTCTCAAATAACCACCTTGTGTAGCCAGCGCTCTCAAATAACCACTTTGTGTAGCCGGCTCTCAAATAACCACCTTGTGTAGCCAGCGCTCTCAAATAACCACTTTGTGTAGCCAGCGCTCTCAAATAACCACTTTGTGTAGCCAGCGCTCACACAGGCTCTCAAATAACCACTTTGTGTAGCCAGCGCTCAGGCACCAAGCAAGCAACCGAACAATGGGTGCATGAGCGTACGCTGCTTTCATAAACATGCAGGCTCTCACTGGACCTTTCCATGGGGCCAGATCACAGGCGACAGTCAAGCAAGTTTAAGCAAAGGGAAGATGTATAAAGCCAAATGCCGTCACAAAGACGTGCACACACACTCGCAAACACACACACACACTCACACACACACTCAGGCTCTCACAGCATCTCTTCATGGGGCCAGCACCCAGGCCATGCTCGCCTTGTATGACATTGGAACAAACCTCACGGCACACAAAGAGGTGTGCGTGTGTGGCAAGCAAAAAGGCGTGTAGTGCAGTTGAGGTTGGGTTTGTTGGATTAGACATAGAGACGTATAACTAGAATTCAGGACATACGGCAGTTTTGCCTACCTGCGCCATTTCTATTTCATGCTGCAATGCATTGAAGGGGTGTTCAAGCTCACAGACACAAACGCTCTTTCATCCTGATGACATGTGCATAGGAGCTGGCTCGTTTAGGCTCCAACGTAGGCCTTCTAGCATCAGGAGCAGAGGAGGTATCCTTGCAAGTTGCAGAAGGCAAGTGTATGTGTCTATGTAATTTTGGTTAGCACTAACCAGAACCTTACACACTAGGTGTATATAGAGTTGGCCAGAACCGTATATATGCACTGTATATGCACCCTGTATCTTCCCTGCCAAAAATACCGTATATACACCGTACATGTATGGCCTACCCTTGGTGTATACCAAAGACTATATATATATAGTTCATGAGTGTTTGTTAACTTTAAGGAGGAGTTTCTGGCAAAGTTACGACATAGTTTTCAATGTGCATAGCTCTGGCCAATACTTCTAGTCATGTTTATGAGAGAAAACTGTAGAAACAGAATGAGCATGTCGGTCATCACAACCTGTGCAGAATTCCTCGCACACGTCTTTATTTCTGGCCAATGCTTCAAGTCATGTTAATGAGGGGAAGCTGTAGGAGCAGAACGAGCATGTTGGTCATGTCAATTTGTAAGGGGCCTTGCACAATTTATTGTAGTGTCACTGCAGCTCAGACCCTGACCCCAGGAAAAGGGCTTCACCATATAATTACCACCGTATGTGTGATACATTTATGACCATATATATGGTCATATACGTTGTAATTATATGGTTTGCAGTGTCACTCAGACCCTGACCCCAGGAAAATGGCTTTACCATATAATTACAACCGTATATATATGATCGTATATACGGTCATATACGTTGTAATTTTATATTATATGGCTTGCAGTTTCACTGCAGCTCAGACCCTGACCCCAGGAAAATGGCTGTACCATATAATTACCACCGTATATATATATATATATATATATGACCGTATATACGGTCATATTCGTTGTAATTATATGGTTTGCAGTGTCACTCAGACCCTGACCCCAGAAACACGGCTTGCTCAATGAGCAACGCGTTAAAATATAGGGTGGATAGGGTAAGGGGAACAGATGGATTTGGGCCCCTTATTTGCTTAGGGACACGCGGACATACGCTAAAAAGACAGGAGTTGACCAAACCATAGGATGGAAAACCTAGGAAGACAGGGGATCGACCAAACCTTAGGATGGAAATCTAGGAACACAGGGATCGACCAAACCATAGGATGGAAGATCTAGAAAGACAGGGAATCGACCAAACCATAGGATAGAAAACCTATCTAAATACGATGAAAAGCACATTGTACATACACGACTCTGGATGCCAGGCCTGTCATGCCTTTCTTTTGCGGTGGATGGGTTTTGACCTAAGCGGCTCCATCTCCTATATCGATGTGGGGAGTAGTCTTTGGTGCCTGTAAAGCTTTGTCGTACACACGGTTCTAGCCAACCCTGTCAACAAGAGGAAGTTAGCGCTTCAATACCTGCAGATTTAAGCCGGGCCTCGCCCACACACTTGACTTGTGACTGATGATTTACAAAAGCAAAACGTATTCTTGTGCATCTTCCCATTGTGTCCAGGTCTAGCCCACACACGTGAGTTGGCCAGGAGCACGCTTGCCCTACAAGACACAACAGATAAGACGTTAGGACTGCAGGTGGGTGCGCAAGCCAATTTATAAAGGTGTCGGCTTTGAACATCAGGCCTTGACTTAGAAAGGACAAGGGGCGGCATAAGGATGCTGGCAGCGTTATCACTTGACGATGGTGAAGGTGACAAAGCTGGTATAGCAACAAGTGTTAAAAGTCCCTTAGCGAGATTTGGATGAAAGTTTGAGTGTGCAGGATCATACACAAGTAGGAAGGTGTCAGGGTCAGCAGGAAGGTGTCAGGATCATACACAAGTAGAAAGTTTGAGTGTGTCAGGATCATACACAAGTAGGAAGGTGTCAGGGTTAGCAGGAAGGTGTCAGGATCATATACAAGTAGAAGGTTTGAGTGTGTCAGGATCATACACAAATAGAAGGTTTGAGACAAGTAGAAAGTTTGAGTGTGTCAGGATCATACCCAAGTAGGTAACAAAACAAAGAAAAAGGGAAAGAAGAAGTTCACAGGCAGTGGAAACCACTCCCCACATTTATTAAGGGGAAACCACTCCCCACATTAATTAAGGGGAAACTTCTAAGCTCTCTGCAGCATGCAGAAGAACTCGAGTTCTTGTAGGCGAGTGACTTGTGTGATGCACTCATGCACAAAGTGCATGCTCCCCTTTCTGTACCATCTTTTTATTATCTGTAATTCTCCCTGCCTTCAACGAGCCGTAATAGAACCACTCCCCACGTTATTTAAGGGGAATCCACTCCCCACATTAATTTAGGAAAAGGAGCCATTTTGGTACTGAGTACCGTAAAACTTCTCCACCACATCATGAAGGAGAAAGTAAGGCTTCCAAGTATGACAAATACTCTTGTTGGTCACAATATCACAAGCAAACATCGTCAAGGAGCTTCGAATACCAAAGTATGGTTTGTTAATCGTGGATGTGTAGCAGAAGGTTTGGCAGGAAATACTTGACAAAGCTTTTTTCTGCAAGTCTTATTGCCAATGGCAAGGGTTGCTGCCCTGATGGTCTGCGGTCAGGCCAGACGCCTATAAGAGGTTGTGCGTTTGAAATTGCGTGCTTACTTGAGTATCTTCCTGTGTGTGTCCAGTATTAAGATCCTGTTGAATATTTTTTTTGCTCTATGCTTTGGGTCTTGTCATAGCTTGCTTGTGCCTGTTTTTGGTCGGAGCCTCCTTTTGTAAGGGTCCTCACTGTGCTTCATCTGATTACACCAAATGACACTTTCACAGAAGACCACACTTGCGCCAGCTGGCCATAGCTGCTGAAGTGTTAGATCTGTCTGTCAGCCTGACCATGCCCAAATGCACTCTTGTAGGAGACACTGCACCTGCGCCAGCTGGACATAGCTGCAGATTTGTCAGACCTGTCTGTCGAGGAGCAAAGGCGTGCAAAGGCATCAGCCGAGAGGTGGCAGGTACGATGTCTTATTGACATACATTTTGACTGCATAGTGACATGGAAGTAGGCGTGCAAAGACATCAGCCGAGAGGTGGCAGGTAATGATGTCTTATTGACGTATATTTTGACTGCATAGTGACATGGCGGTGGGCTTGCAAAGGCATCAGCCGAGAGGTGGCAGGTAATGATGTCTTATTGACGTATATTTTGACTGCATTGTGATATGGCAGTGGGCGTGCAAAGGCATAAGCCGAGAGGTGGCAGGTAATGATGTCTTATTGACGTATATTTTGACTGCATTGTGATATGGCAGTGGGCGTGCAAAGGCATCAGCCGAGAGGTGGCAGGTAATGATGTCTTATTGACGTATATTTTGACTGCATTGTGATATGGCAGTGGGCGTGCAAAGGCATCAGCCGAGAGGTGGCAGGTAATGATGTCTTATTGACGTATATTTTGACTGCATAGTGACATGGCAGTGGGGCGTGCAAAGGCATCAGCCGGGAGGTGGCAGCTAAAGGTGTCTTATTGACGTATATTTTGACTGCATTGTGGTATGGAAAACGTGAATAAAATACAAGGAAATAAACAGGGATACACAAGAGCGCACCTGTCCTGCATACTGTACCCCCGCATCGCCTGTACATAACCTTCTGTTCTTTTCCAATTTTGCCCAGGCGGCGGAACTTGCTGCTTCTGCACTAGAAGCCAGGCAGGCGGCATCAGAGTCCCTGCAGCAACGCTTGGCTGCCGCAAGTGACGAGCTGGCACTGAGGGCAGCCGGTCTGCAGGTGTGTGTGTGTGTGAGTTTGTGTGCGTATATGCATGATAGGATGGCACTGAGGGCGGTTGGTCTGCAGGTGTGTGTTTGTGTTTGTATATGCATGGTAGGATGGCACTGAGGGCAGCCGGTCTGCAGGTGTGTGTGTGTGTGAATTTGTGTGTGTATATGCATGATAGGGTGGCACTGAGGGCAGAGACCAGGTCTGCAGGTGTGTGTGTGAGTTTGTGTGTGTATATGCATGGTAGGATGGCACTGAGGGCGGTTGGTCTGCAGGTGTGTGTGTGTGAGTTTGTGTGTGTATATGCATGGTAGGATGGCACTGAGGGCGGTTGGTCTGCAGATGTGTGTGTACGTGTACGTGTACGTGGTAGGCTGGCATGTGTGTGATGAGACAGAAATGACGAAATTTTTCTTATTGTATCCAAGGCTTGCGAGCCAAAAACACAGTGGAGCAAGGGAAAAGTTAAAGAATGCTGGTAGCGAAACAACCCTAAATAAAAAAGTAGCTCATAATTGTCACATGCCGCACGCAATATCTGCAGCAAACAGGCTCTCTAATTGACTAGCACTTCAGGTGAATGCAACAAGCTGCTTCTCTGTAGAAATCAAAACACGGCGGGGTCAGAAAAGTTGTTGGGTAAAAATTGTATCCAGTTGCAGATAAACAATATTATATTGTGGCACTCAACTATCTGTCTCCAAATTACAGGGATCTCTGGATGTGCTGCTTTACTATGAACAGCATTAATTATGGCACTCAACTATCTGTCTCCAAATTGCAGGGAGCTCTGGATGTGGTGCTTTACTATGAACAGCATTAATTATGGCACTCAACTATCTGTCTCCAAATTGCAGGGATCTCTGGATGTGCTGCTTTACTATGAACAGCATTAATTATGGCACTCAACTATCTGTCTCCAAATTGCAGGGATCTCTGGATGTGCTGCTTTACTATGAACAGCATTAATTATGGCACTCAACTATCTGTCTCCAAATTGCAGGGAGCTCTGGATGTGGTGCTTCATTATGAACGCCGCAGCGACCGCCTACTAACCCACATGTTGGGCAGGTGTGTTCAAAACAAATAAGCTGAAATAAAAGTACAGTTGATTAAGATCAGTTTTTTAGGTAATACATCCCAATTGTGGCATGTAAGGGGAAGTCATACACTTTTTTATACGGAGGCAAGTATCCAAGCACGTTATAGTTGGATCAGCAGATAAAATTGAAAATTGACAACATGAAAGGGACGAGGAAGTTTTACGGTACCCGGTACCATAATCTTTTCAAAATTCTTTCCCCTTTATTTATGAAGGGAGTTTAATCACTAGCATAGAAATACTTCTTGATATTCATAAGGTGCCCATCTACATCCTGGTCCTGGCTGGAAAACTAAAACAATCTGTCGTACAGACTTTTCCCTTGTAGCCTATGGTATTGCATTGGCCCTAATCCATGTATGGCGCTGCACCACATCCTTGTGTTCAATTGCCAGCCTGTGGTCACCTTTCCTGTGTTTACCTTGCAGCCAGTGACATGGCAAAGGTGTTAATCGATGGTATCACACTATCTTACATGTGCTCACAGCCTGTGGTCACCTTGCCTGTGTTTACCTTGCATCCAGTGACATGGCAAAGGTGTTCATCACTAGTATCACACTATCTTACATGTGCTCACAGCCTGTGTTCAATTGCCAGCCTGTGGTCACCTTGCCTGTGTTTACCTTGCAGCCAGTGTCACCTTGCACCAGGGTCACCTTACAGTATAACTTGCAGCCAGTGACATGGCAAAGGTGTTCATCAATAGTATCACACTATCTTGCATGTGCTCACAGCCTGTGTTCAACGTGCAGCCAGTGACATGACAACAGTATGCATTGATGGTATTGCACCATCTTCATGCGCTCACAGCCTTGCAGCCATTGGTGCTATTCTATATATAGTTCTAACGGTCCCTATCGAAGATATCACAACACTTCCATGAAAAAACAAAAGAAAAAGATATAACTACGCAGGCAGTGAAAACCACTCCCCACAAAAATTATGGAAAAGGAGCCACTTTGGTACCAAATACCGTAAGGAAAGGAAAATCAATGGGGATCAAGAGGGTGCAGGCTTGGCCTGAAACCGGCTCCTGATGACGGTTGATAACAGTACTGGAAAGGCCACGTCTAGTATATGGACAAGTTTGGCAGCGAAGTTCACAGAGTGCACATGGAGCTTGGAGGCGATCTTTTTAACATGAGGATCAAGACTCAATTCCTTGAAAGGCTTCAGAGTGTGGGTGTTGTAGATGGTGCCGCCCACACCCAAAAGGATGATGTGGAGAGTAACAGATGCTCCTTGGAGAATGTTGCAGAGATCTTTGCGCTGTTCCTTTGCGGCGTTCAGCTGGTTCTGAGGTCTGGTGTCCTCACAGTACTTGATCTCGACGAGGTGGATGTTGCGCCGAACTTTGCTGAGGTCTTTAGGTCGGTGCTGTCTGGGGTCGGTGGCTGTACTATTAGTGGCTGGCGGTGCTGCTGAGGTGCTCCCAGTCTCCCTCAATTGCCCCCTGCCGCTCCGAAGAACCCACCCCCCTACATTAGTTTGTTGTTTTTGTGTTTTAGCAGCGATGGGAGTAACCAGCACGAAATCTGGGCGGCTGGAGGTAAATCTGTCTTTATCTGGGAAGCGGGGTGGGAAGAGCCATTTGGGAACTATTCTACTTTCAGCTGTTTCAGAAATCTGGAGATTTTGCATGGTCATCCGTTCATTGTTGCCTATATGCATGGAGACAGTGCATGATCCTAGGGAGCCTGTTTTTCTGATATCCTTAAGGATCATGCGGCATGCTAAGTTGTGTCTTTCGGTGATCATGTTCCTTATTTGCGTGTGTTGGCACCCAGAAAGGATGTGCAGGGCACTGTCAACTTGTGGGCAGAGGGGGCAAGTTTTACTTGTTGAGAGTTTGAACAATGCCGCATGTTTTTAATTATATAGGTGCCTGTTCTGTATTCCATAATGATACATTTGGTCTTAAAGGGTACATTGGATGATGTTAGGTAAGCATTGCTAGTGGATCCATTGGTAGTGCCGTCCTTTATGAGGGTCTGGTAGTACACATGGTAGTTTGCTTCAGTTTTGGCATTTCCCAGTTAATGAAGAAGATGCATATGTGCTTGAAGGGCGTCACAGTGGTTTGGTAGGTACCAGAGCTTTGGGGGAGGCGAATGGGCCATGTTTGTTGTATGTTGTATGGGTATGATGGTGGGTTTGTGTTTGAGTTTCTATGTCTTCTTTTGCAAGCCAGTGGATGTTGTAGATGGGATTTCCCTCAGGGCCTGCTGTTCTGATGGAGGTTCTCTCTTGCCTTTGTACAACACCCACCGCAGCTCCTACGCACTCCACGGCGTAGACTACCACGCCGCCACTAAACATACCTACATCGCTATTAGCAGCAGCATTTATTAAACACATATCCTTTTGTACAACACCCACTGCAGCTCCTACACACTCCATGACGTCGCCTACCACGCCGCCACCACTGTCTCTGTGCTGATGGTAAGAGGGCTGCTGCCTTACCAGACGGCATGCGCAGTGCGTGGTCCTCTGCTGGGGTGTGCTGTGGGGGGCCTGGGAGCTGAGCGTGCTGCATTGGCGGCAAGTGCGGCATTGGGCTGGGCAGATCTGGGTCCACGGGACAGTAAGGTGGGTGATCTGAGGTACTTTTGGGGGTTTCTCTGTATTGTAGGAGGCATTAAGCAACGGCTATTTTGGAGTGCGGCGTTAAGCTGGGCAGATCTGGGTCCATGGGACAGTCAGGTGAGCAATCTGCGGTGTTATTTCTTCTGTATCGTAGAAAGTATTGAGGCAACGTACAAATGGAAGTGCGGAGTTAAGCTGGGCAGATCTGGGCCTGTGGGACAGTAAGGTGGGCGATCTGAGGTGTTTGTTGGAGGGGTTCTGTATTCGAAGGAGGCATTGAAGCAATGGACGAATGGAGGTGCGGCGTACAGCTGAGCAGATCTGGGTCCATGGGACAGTAAAGTGAGCAATCTGCGGTGTTATTTCTTCTGTATCGTAGAAGGCATCGAGGGAACGTACGAATGGAAGTGCTGCATTGGCGGGAAGTGCTGCATTGGGCTGGGCAGATCTGGGTCCACGGGACAGTAAGGTGGGCGATCTGAGGTGTTTGTTGGAGGGTTTCTGTATTCGTAGGAGGCATTGAAGCAATGGACAAATGGAGGTGCAGCGTACAGCTGGGCAGATCTGGGTCCATGGGACAGTAAGGTGAGCAATCTGCGGTTTTATTTCTTCTGTATCGTAGCGCAGGTCTGGGTCAACAAGATAGCAAGGTGAGGGAGTTTTTGTGTGTGTGGAGGAGGCATTAAGGTAACAGATGGACGGAACTGCGGCATTGGATCAGTAGATCTAAGGGATGGCAAGAGAGAATACGACATTGAGGTGCCTTTTGGTGGCTAAGCTTGTGGAAGACAAGAGAGTGCTTGAGTTAGGTGGAGGTGCAGCTTTGGTTGTGCATTCTTATTTTGAGTTAGGTGGAGGTGCAGCTTTGGTTGTGCATTATTATTTTGAGTTAGGTGGAGGTGCAGCTTTGGTTGTGCATTATTATTTTGAGTTAGGTGGAGGTGCGGCTTTGCTTGTGCATTATTATTTTGAGTTAGGTGGAGGTGCAGCTTACCAGGTATTGTTCATGGGTTGTTTTGCAATTGCTGCAGGTTTCGTTGTTCAGCCTAATGCAGAATTGATGGTATTATGTGTTTTGAATTCTCCTTTGTTGATGTGAAGAGTAATTTTTACTGTCCGCTTAAAATCTCTTTTAATATGCAAACTCTCAACCCTTTCCACGCTGCTCTCACGGTTTCTTAATCCCTTTTGTGCCATCTGAAACGTCCCATTCCCTACAGCTTTTCCATGCTGTACCCCCTATTTGTAACCTTTGCATGCTGCTTGCAACCTACAGATAGTCTTGAAGGTGCCTCTAGGCTTGCTGTCTCGCTTCTTCCCTGGATCACTAAGGAAGCACGAGCCAGTGTGGGAAGCTGACCACACTCAGGTGTGTGTGTGTGTGTGTTGTGTGTGTGTGCGTGCGTGTGTGTGTGCGTGTGCGCGTGTGCGTGCGTGTGTGTGTGTGCGCGTGTGTGTGTGCGTGTGTGTGCGTGTGCGTGTGCGTGTGTGTGTGTTGTGGCGATATGCAGGGTGCACATACTTTTGCAATCAGATATATAGGTAGGTTGCATGGTGCACATGAGCCAGAGTGGGAAGCTGAACTTGCGCAGGTGTGCCTGTCGTTAATGCAGATACAGTGTGAGGGTTTTTTGTTGGAGGATTTCTACTGTACCCAGTACCGAATCGGCTACTTTTCCTTGATAACTGTGGGGAGTGGTTTTCACTGCCTGCGTAGCTTTGTCTTATTTCTTTTTTAAGGGAGTGAGCAGGTGTGAGGGTCTATAATCTTGCCTGCTAATTTGGTCCCATTGTAGCATACGGGACATGATGCTCATCCACTGTGACCGCAGTTTTTTTGGTTACCATGTCCAGCATAGCATGCAGCATGGCTGCATGCAAATATTGGTATGATCACAGGCTGGTTTTCACACAGTCTGGAAAGTGTTTAGCTCATTGGGAAGGAAAGTGTGTAGCTCAGGAAGGAATTATGTAGCACATCGGGATGAAAAGTGTGTAGCTCATCGGGATGGAAAGTGTGTAGCTCATTGGGATGGAAAGTGTGTAGCTCATCGGGATGGAAAGTGTGTAGCACATCGGGATGAAAAGTGTGTAGCTCATTGGGATGGAAAGTGTGTAGCTCATTGGGATGGAAAGTGTGTAGCTCATCGGGATGGAAAGTGTGTAGCTCATTGGGATGGGATGTGTGTAGCTCATTGGAATGGAATGTGTGCAGCTCAGGAAGATCTTGGTCTCAATTGACCTCTTCGGTCTTTTTATGCAATGAAAAACTTGCGTGGTGAATGATACCAAACTCCTTTTCCTTAATGCGTGAGTCAGCTTGTTAACTGCCTGCGCCTTTTTCTTAAAACAAGGCAATCGGTGTCTCCGTCTTTCCTGTGTTCTCATGAATGTGAGTGTGGTGTTGCTACCAAAAAACTCCTTTTCTTTCCAGACCTAGAAACACGTCTTGTCTACGGGTTCCAGGCTTCTAAAAGTCCAGGGCTCATTTTGCAACCCCACTGCTACCTTCTCATCTTACTTCGCCATTTACGTTGCCTAATATAATCCGTCTCACAACTCTACCTCTGACCTCTGCCCATTCCTTTGCTGCTCTCATGCGTAGGGTTGGCCAGAACCATACATATACGGTGCATATACGGTAAATTTGGCAGGGAAACTACCAAATATACGGTCATATACGGTATACGGTGTACATATACGGTTCTTATACGGTCATATACGGTGTACATATACGGTTCTGGCCAGCCCTACTCATGCGCTATGAGCTGAGGCGAATGGAAAGAAGAACGGTGAAGAGAAGCCCTCCTTTTCCTCAGATCACCCAATCAGTTAAACTCCTGCTTCCTTGCAACATCCTTGTTGCCGGACAATGTGTGTACACGCCAGTCTTTGCATGAGACCGTTTCCCCTTCCTTATGTGCACTTGCTTATCAAAATCCACGGCCTTACTTTCACGCCCTTGCTCATCAAAATCCTCGGCCTTACTTTCACGCCCTTGCTCATCAAAATCCTCGGCCTTACTTTCACGCCCTTGCTCATCAAAATCC
>Ga0307974_1003234_pt1 | contig 11698 bp, 13 predicted proteins | sample OrgLakmetagen784_FD_201812 | JGI IMG/M metagenome (GOLD analysis project Ga0307974, IMG submission 201812) | Saline water microbial communities from Organic Lake, Antarctica - #784 | ecosystem: Environmental > Aquatic > Non-marine Saline and Alkaline > Saline | place: Antarctica: Organic Lake... | reverse complement strand
TCCATGGATCTCACCCTCCGGAAGCTCGGCACCACTGCCACTGCCAGACCGACCGCTTCCGTGTAGACTTCGACGACCTGCCGCTGCCTCGTCATCACGCTGCTGCTGCTGCTGGCTGCTACTGCCTGTTTCCATCTCTAAACCGGCAAGGTCGTCTTTGCCCAACAGATCTGCTCGCCTTCTGTCCTGCTTCTGCCTTCGCTGCCTCCTCTGCTCTTGCTGCTGTTGCTGCTGCTGCTGCTCCTCCTCTATCATCAAAAGCTCAGATGCATAATCCTCTGCGTCATGATGATCCGCCGCCGCTTCATCTGGATTGTCTGGGCCTCGGTACGGGCCCTGCCATTTGGAAGAGCTCCTGCAGGCTAGCAAGCATCTGGGTCTGCTGGTGAACACGATCTTATCACCCGACTTTCTATTTTGATAGAAGGGCAAGAGCAGCTTCAGCTTCAAGGCTATACTGATTGTAGAAAATTATAATTCAGGAAGCAACAGAAGCTGTGGAGTAAATGATTACCTAAGACCTGAGACCCCATACCTACAAGGCCGAGAAACACAAAGATATTTGCACCATTCTTAATGCATGCAGCCTCATGGGGGGTTGCCTGGTGCGGGCACCAAATTCACCCCCCTCCCTTAATCATGCTGGCTGTGTCATCACTACCAGCGGAGTCTTTTCTTCTCTTTTTCTTTTGCAGCCTATTATATCGCTCTCCACACCATCCTCCTGTCATCTACGCTTGTCTTCTACCACAAATTGGGCGCAACATGCTGCTAGAGTTGTTTATACTAAACGCGCCCTTTCCAGTAGTATCAATACCAATTGTCATTTTGTGCGGTATCCATGACAGACAACGTGCCCTCTTTTTCAATTTTAAAGAGTTGAACCCTGCACCCAGTGATCTTTCTTACCTGAGATCAAATCACCGTCACTGCCAAGCATCTAGTGTAGAACTCAGCGCAATATAATCTAACTGGATACTGAAACTGATCGGGCTTTACATACCCCTTTGAGTCAAGGAGCTTACAAAAACCCATACCAAATGACTCCTTTTCCTTACTTAACAATGCGGTCTGGCGGGTGAAGATTTTCCAATAATTTTTGAGAGCAGTCCAATTGCAGCCTCTTTCCTCAATTTGAGCTACTGTCTGTTCTGCCCGAATGGAAAAGCCCACACGGCTCGTTGCTTTTTGACTGTTTTCCGCAAGAAGAAAAAAAAACAACAGTGTTACTGATAATGAACATTCATTCAATGGCAAAGATTAGGAAGGAAATAATTGGCAAAGGATAACTATACAACTTTGTTAGATACAATTTTAGTTCTAATCGTTAATGCAATACCATGTCAAGGTATGACCGTTCAATATTTGTGCACTGTACACTGCATTTGGGACCTTGGTGGCTGGGAAACAGCCGTAACTGTGCAAACATGCATGTCAACTATAAACGAGAAAGTATTGGCATTCACCCTTTCTGTGCACCAGATCAAATGCTTCTTTATGGTGGTACATAAACAATTATTAATAAGGTCGTACCTCAATAGCACTCATAGTCTGATGTGCAATCTTCAGAATCACTAAAATAATCATCATAATCCGTTGCTTCCTCAAACACTTCTTCGACCTGCACGTTTGTGTGTGTATATATGTGTGTAATTGGCATATGCACACTATCATTGGTGTGTATGTGTGTGTAGTGGTTTGTGCATATGCACGTGTATGTTATGGTGGGCTATTGTGCATGTGTGTATGCATGTGTGTGCCCATGTGCATGCGTTCGCATGCAATGTGCGTATGATGTGTGTAGAAAAATCGCTCGTACCACTTCTGCAAGCTCTTCTACATCTCCCTGCTCCTCGCAAACATCCAGCAGAATGTCAGAGCGATGGTAGAAGCACGAGTGGTGGTAGTAGGTATCCAGAAAGCCTCCGCTCAAGTAGTCGTCCACAAAGTCTGAAAAAAGATGTTGCATAATTCAGTCACAATGTTTTACAAGCCATATGTCACCAGTCAAACTCCTGCACAGGCAGAGACAGCATTATCAGCTGCGCGCTCAGATCGATTGCCAGCGTAGTCTTGCGGCACCACAATCCACAAATCTGTCACTGTGTGTGGCACGCGGATCTACCGTGTGTGGCACGCGGCTCTACCATGTGTGGCATGCGGATCTACCGTGGGATTGCGCTGTGGCACGCGGATCTACCATGGACACGACCGCACCACCTGCAGCTACCACACCACATTCATCCTTTGACTTGCACAACCATGGAATTGTGCTTGAGGCTTTGTCAGGCAGCTACGCGAAAACCTATGCAGAGCTGGACCGTGTGTGTGTGTGCGTGTGTGTGTGCGTGTGTGTGCGTGGATCGCTCACACTACGCACAGAGAACCTAAGCAGGGCTGGATTGCTAACATTATAAAAAGAACATTTGCAGGGCTGGGATTGCCCTACCTGACTCCTACAAGCCTTGCCTGAACAATCACAACCTCTAGAGTGAACAGCATGACATTGCTCCCTTTCTGGAATGCTTTGCTGCATTTCAGTGCTTCCGACAAGATACCTAAACGTTCGTTTGATGTTCAACCTCGTGCGCACTGCATTAAAGAGGATTTAGGTCACAGCAGGAATAAAATCAATGAACTGAAGGCCTCACTTAGAAGCCCTGTGACTCCGCGGCGCTGTTTACACAAGAAAGGACTACTAGGGCCAGGGGACTACTAGATAGGGGAAACAAGGACGCACCATAAGGGCAGTGCACGCAGGCGTCTACAACTTTGTCCACAATAGCATCAAAGTTCCTCTGTCGCCCTTTGGCGTCTTCGTCTCGATACTGACAGGCACACAACAAGATCACAATGTTGTCGATTAACATTGAAACCCAATGAAATGAGGGAGCTCAATGCTTGGCACAGGCACGTTTGCGAGGTCATATTCACACCAATTAATAATTTGAGCAGCTTACTGACGTATTGCAAACCTATCAAGTACGAGCAAGCAGGTTAGCACCGTTGAAAAGGTTCAGAAAAAAGCCAGCATCTTTATCACACACATACGCTGCTGGTGCTGAAGGTACTGCTGTAAAAAAGCACCCACCTCTTCATCTGAAGGCACCGCTGAGGAGGGCACATCTGTGAAATGCTCGTACACTGTGCACGCGCGTGCCCAGGGCGTTGGCCGCCTCCCGTTCAGACACGGGTCTATGGTGACCTACACACGTAGAAGAGGTAAGGCGTGGTTCCACTTGCTTGTTGTCCATTGTGTTGTGATTCTTAGGCACTGCAAGGCTTGCAGTCGCACTTCTTTACTGAAGGCCTTTGTTGTGAACCTTGAAATTCTTAGGCAATGAAGGTGCTTGACACAAATGAGCAGTCTGAGAGTGTTCGGAACAACAAGGGAGTGGTAGAATGGATGACAGTTGAGAATTGACTCAATTTATTATTATGCGTTCAGGCAGTTATGCTGGGTGGTTTGGGTGCCTGGATAAAAGGTCCTAATGAAATGCCAGGTTTAACACGGATATTCCATTTGCAAGAGGGATCTTTATAGTTGAAAGAAGTTGTATATTTTGTACTGGATCTAAACACACGTGGGCGGAGGAAAGGGTGGTGGAGATAGATCTAAGGTTAGTAAAGGGAGTACATTTAATGCCTCTTATCCTCTTTTTCTGCCCGGACGCGCCTCAAAACAAGGCATCTTGCCCTTTCGTTCTCTGTATGACTGTGTACTATCTCCGTACTGCACGCCCCAAAACCTGCCTTGGTGTGTGGTGGCAGCAAGAAAGGGGTTCTGCCGGCATGCTCAGCACAATCAGATCGCACAATCGGTCCCTGCAGAGAAAAATGTTCAAGCTGGGGGAAGCCCGTCAGGTCTAGGAAAGCATCATCAAAGGAAAAGGGGGGCTCGCCAGGTGGGGCATGAAGGACCAAACTTTTCAGCTGGCTGCTCGGCTGCTTCCTAGCACGGGCGCTGTTGGAGCCGTCATTGCCAATATTCAAACGACCGATGTCAGGGATGCCGCCTCCACTCTCCTCGGCACTTCCACCTTTTTTGCTGCTGCTGCTGCTGCTGCTTCTGCTACTGCTTCTGCTACTGCTGCTGCTGTCATCGCTGCCACTGTCACTGCCATCATCATCGTTCTCGCTGTACGACCACACCTCCGTTTCGTGACTCAGACGCAGCACCAGGTGCTGAAGGGCAGGGAGGGATTTGCGCACCGCAGACACAGAGTCACCCAGCGCAGGGGAAGGCACGTCAAGACTGGCTAGATACACACCCACTTCGGACAGTTGTGCGGCTAACGGCCAGAAACCACGGGCCTCCTGTGCTGTGCCGTTCAGAGGGCCCAAGCGAATGCTCAGCTGTGTTTCCTTGCCTGTGGGTTGAGCATCCAGGAGCCGCCTTAAGCTCTGCATCGCGCTGAGGGACGGGAGGCGGTGGAAGGACAGCTGCAAACCACGTGATCGTCGAGCACAGTGCATGTTTGTGGCAACAAGTAAGATAGGAAGTGAGAACGCAACAGCAACAACTAAATTACCGAGGACTGCTTTGTAAACAAATTGAAGTATCCAAGACAGGTCTTATGGCTCATTACATTCAATCTACATCCACTTAAGCAGATTTGACACACCTACCTGAAGGTTGCTAGGCAGGATTGCCGAATGATGAAAGTGTTTGCATGTGGACCTGTGGTTGGGTTTGAGCGTGTATGTGTGTATGAATCATGCCTGGGGCATGTGCACAGACACATGTATGACTCATCTGTCTTCATGTGGTAGTGTCATTGATGTATATGTGTGCACATGCACCCACGTTTGCGTGTATATGCGGTGACGTCACGTGCTAATACCCTCTCTTAGTGTAAAAGTGAACGTGCTTGCATGCATGCGTGCATGCACGTGTCTCCTTGCGCACCTGAAGACAGCAGCATCTCGATGTGAGGAGCAGAAGCCCTCTCGGTTCACTGTCCACAATGCATCATGAATGGTGGCAAGCGCGAGGGCAGGCAAGTGTGTCAATGGAGGGCTTGCTCTCATGCCCTGCGCCGCACCAACATGTTCACAAAGAGCGCTACTAGTGTTTTACAGGAGTGCTAATGGACAGATGTGCTAATGGACAGGTGTGTTAATGGAGGGCTTGCTCTCGTGCCCTGCGCCGCACCAACAAGTTCACAAAAAGCGCTACCAGTGTTTTACACCAACCAAGTGCAAGTGCAAGTACCTCCTATCCATGGCATGAATGCACAGTATTTTCAGCAGAAACGTTTGCATTGTTGCGTCAAACAGTAGTATACGGTGTGTCTACAGATCTGGTCGACTCTATTTACACGTGTTCACAAAAGTCAAGGCATGTGCAGCCAAAGGCTGAAAAATGTACAAAATTGCCACGAGAGTCGACGAGGCATTTTTGCAGCCATTGGCTGACAAAGATTGTTTGGTGCGCTTCTCCCCACCAACCTTGCAACTGCAGCTGCTAGCTGATGTCATGCCATTTACAGGTTAGCACAATTGCTTCAGCGAATGAGGTGAAGATAAGTTTGAAAATAGCCAGGGATGACTGATGAACTCATACACCAACTGGTTTATACTGCAGGCTTAGGGTTGGCCAGAACCATACATATACGGTGTATATACGGTGTTCTTGGCAGGGAAACCACCAAATATACAGTCATAAACAGTGTATGGTTCTGGTCAACCCTACGCAGAGGCTTGTACAGATTGCAGTTCATGCAACTGCTCTACATTCCACGATGATGTCTGCTGACGACCCATGCAGTAGAAAGTTCTGCTGCGGCGGCTGAGGAATGCATCAGGAATACGCAACACAGAACAAGCACGCAATCACAAAGAGTCTGTAGAATTTTGTTCAGCGCCACAATCAGATACCCATACCCGATTGCCATATTGCTGCTATGCAAGGTAGAAACAGCCACCCAGACCATTTTTGAAATCGATAGAGGCTTAGCCACCACCTCCCAAGCTTGAAGATGGTGGCAGCACAGTGACGTCATTGTATTCACAGATCTGCAGTGACAGGTCAGAGTACCTATGCTGCTCCCTTACCTTGAAGAACTTGGGATCACCCACGTACGCATATTTGTTGTTTTTGGGGTGGGGGAAGACAGGATCGTGCCAGCAGGCTAGCCACGTGGCATAGTGGTCATGCCGCACCTGCAGCAGCACATATACATTACTAAAAGGGTACTTTGACAGAAACCATATATGTTTTTTTTACGTGTATATTCACGCACAAGATGCCCCGCCCAGTACATACTCACATACTCATTCTGCGCCCTAAAATTTAAAAAATGGTCACACCACACCTGCAACAGCACACAAGAACACAAAAAACGAGGCGGTGCTGGTGTGATAACACGCCCAGCATAATCAAGGCAAAGAGCACTGAGGTACCAGCACCAAAATGCCAATCACCGCCAAAGCACACATGTTTACGTATTTGCAGGGCTGGCCAGAACTATATATATACGGTGCATATACGGTATTTTTGGCAGGGAAATCACCAAATATTCGGTCATATACGGTGTATATATACGGTTCTGGCCAACCCTACGGTATTTGTAAACACCCAGGTGGATTGTACAGGCATAACAAGAGGAAACCTTGATGGAATTGGATACGAGAACGCTCCAGGTACCCAAAGAACCATGCACACTGGATGGATTAAGCAGTCATAAACAAGCCACATGACTGTATGTTGTGCCACGCTTGCAAAAACTCAAACACGTACACGCGCAGGTGAAATGGTCACAATGATTACAGTAGGGGGCGACCTTCAGCCAGGTTGTTTGGCTGATTGGCTGATGACTGGTCTCGGCCAGCCACAAATAAATCCAATAAGCATACAGGTTGAAAAAAAGGAGCTACTTCAGGCACATCTCTGAGCTAGCTCCTTTGGGCCACTCTAATAAACAAATATAAAACAAAAAAAGAGGCGGTGCTTTCTATCCCATCCCTGCACTTGAACTCACCTCTTTCCAGTCCATACCAGGGTAGAGGTGCTCTGGAATGGGTTCGCCCTCCCCTATATTGATGACAATATCCTTGGGGTAGATGCGCCTCCTGGGTTCATGTGTACACATGGTTTTGAAATTACAATTCCGGAGAGGGAGTGCTTCAAAGAATCAGCACGAACGTGTTGCTCACACTGTCCTAAAATTATACAACGTATTTCTGCTCAGAATGTGTCGCACACTGTCCTGAAAAACACATAAAGTGTCACTGCTCACTTGCATGCCACTATCACGCGATCTTGAATAACAAGCACACGGCTTTGAAGAAAGGGCCCCGAAACTACACGCGTATGACGTCCCAAAAGGTACGAAAGCTGACCTGATTAAGCCCATCTTAGGGTGGTCCATTTTTGTACAGAGTAGTGAGGGTCGTTCCACACGGAAATTAATTATCTGTGTGTGTGTGCGTGAATTTGCGGAGGGCGGCGATTGAGTGACCATAATGTTCTTCTTTGTGCATGAGAACAAAGAGTAAACGCAGCAGTAGGGAGGGAAGGCTCTCAGGATAGGAGCTTGCTTGTTGCCATTCTTGATGCAACCCTTTCATTGATACCAATCCAATATATCAGGATAATATCACTTCACCTGTTTTTTGGGGGGGGGATCACCATTCGGCCACTTTCTACACTTAAGAACTGGCTGAGGTTCATAACATTTCAGAGCACCTGATGCGTGCTTCACTCAAACGACTTGCAATGACTGAGATAGTGTGTAATAAGTTAATCGCTGTAGCAAACGGGGCAGTGATTGATCTGACAGAGGTCGTGACCTGTACCTACGCAGCTAACTGAGCATGTGAGCCCATAAGGAAATTCGCTCAGGCATTTGACCCTTCCTCTATGATAAAGCTGTGAGACAACCTGCTGCCATGTACATGCGCTCAGTTACGAACCACATATCACACAGACATGCAGACACACACACAGCAAACACCGAACACGACACCCCACGCAACTTGCCGACCCTAGAGTGGCCACGCCCCTTTGAATCACAGCTTTATAAGCGCACTCACTGGCTCATCACGTCCATCAATGGTTGCCATTTTGACCGTGGCATCTGCCGCAGCCTTTTCCTTTTTCCGTTTGACCTTTTCCTCCCTGCAGGAATTTTGACGACCGACACGCTGATTAGGAGGGATGGTATACACCTACTCGCAAACTCACGAAAGCACAGCCTTTTATCATCACACACCACGCAAGCATTCTACTCGCAGCTAACAGAAGGAGAGCCTGTTGGTCCATAAAGCATCAATCCTTACCTGCTCATGTTTTTCTTGGCCTCTCGCTCAGCGGCAAAAAAGTTGCAGATAGGCGTAAAATCGCACATATCCAGGCAACTAATTGTGTGCTCACCACCCAGTACCTTGGTGATTCAGAGTATAAGGATGTGTGCATGTGTGTTTGTGCGTTGTGTGTATGTGTGTGTGCGTGTTTTGTGCACGTGCAAGCGCACACGTGAATGATGTAATATGTGAGGTTGTGTGTGCAAGGGTCATCACGCAACTCTCCATACGGAGTGCATTCACAGGCTTACTGAGCAGCCACACTCTGTAACGACGTGGGACACAAAGCAAGGTTTTTTGGCAGCACGAAAGCGCGCTCACCTCCTTAAAGCCCTCCCAGAAGTTGACAAGGAACTGCGGTTTCCTGGCGATCTCTGTGTCCTTCACGGCCGCAAACATGCTGGCCACCTCCTCTTGCTCTGGTGTGAGGTCCACAGGCAGGTTGTCATACAGCAGCCTGATGCCGTGTGGCTGTGAGTAGGACGACGACCACCATATGTGAGTATGTGTGTGTGTGTGTGTGGTGTGTGTGCGTGTGTGTGTGTGTGTATGTGTGTGTGTATGTGTGTGTGTGCGTGTGTGTGTGCGTGTGTGTGTGTGTGCGTGTGTGCATGTGTGTGTGTGTGTGTGTGTGTGTGTGTGTGTTAGAGTGTGCGTGCGTGTGTGTGTGTGTGTTAGAGTGTGTTGTGTGTATGTGTGTGTGTGCGTACAGATCACGGGAAAGGAGATGCATGAACAGAGAAGAACACCAACCTTGTACTCCGGTGCAAATTCCAGGCCACCATGCTTTAAGGTGTCCCACATTTTTATTCGCCTGCGGCCACTTTGCCCTGTCTTTTCCATTCTCTGATCAGATTTCTCGTAATCAAAATTTTGATGATTCCCTCATTATCATTACCTATTTTTCATATACACCTATTTCAAATTCACAACTCCCACCACCAGTTAGAACTACAGTATGGCGAGTTGCAATTTCAATGTCGCGCCCAAACTTTTTTTGTGTGCCCAAAACCGAAAAACCGGAAAAAAAACCGGCAAAACCGAGCCAAAACCGGATAAAACATTTTAAAAACCAAAAAAACTAAAACTCCTTGTCGGGACTAGGGGCGTGCAGCTGAATACCGTGATGGCGCAGGAGCGTGGTGCCTCCTCCTCCTCCCGCAAGCGCGCCAGGCCACCTTCCCCTCCCGCCATACCATCATCCAGCACCAGCACAGACCCTGACGAAGAGGAGGAGGAGGAGGAGGAGGTGAGTAATGAGTTGCTGCCCGAGGAGCAAGAGGAGGTGCTTGACAGCCAAGGCCACAGCAGCCATGGCCGCTGGCGCTGCCCTGAGCCTGGCTGTGGGGTACTGCTGGGTGCCAACGCTGTGCAAGCAAATGGGGCCCACACCCATGCTGCCAGGCACAGGCGCACAGCGGACGCAGCAGCAGCAGCAGCAGCACCAGCACCAGCATGTTGCGTGGTAACTCCTACCTTAAAGTGGTACAGAAAGTACCGAAGTGTGATGTCACACTACTGAGTATTTATAACAGTGACTGGAGTCAAAAGGGCAAGTTCAATTCTTGCAACATCATCACCCAGATGTTTAGCTGTTATTAATATAAAGTAGAAGTGGCTAAGCACGCTGCCGTACTTCGTTAGACAGCAGCCATCCCAGCACCAGCAGCCATCCCAGTAATCTTTGTGTATGAGCGTGCTTGCATGCAAGCACCTGTGACACGATACGAAAGCTCCTGGGCTGCAGTTGCATCATGCTTCCTCAGCTGCGTGTGCCCTCTTTGCCTGTAGGCTCACGGACTTCTTGAATGCTCCCACAATCCTCTTTACTGTCCGCTTGCATGGATGACCTCCTAACAGAACTGCGGCAATGTTGCTGCAGCTTCAGCCTTTCAATATATACAAGATACAATGCGCTCCCTAAGATGCTTGGAGTAGGGACGGTGCAGGCACCAGGAGGTCATCCATGCTCCTTCTCCTCCCCCACTCTTTGTTTGACTTATTTGACTAAATTATAGGTTTTCCCGGTTTTCCGGTTTTTGAAGAAAAATTTTCCGGTTTGGGGGTCGCATTGAAATTGCAACTCGCCATAAATCAGTTAGCGTAACTTTGCTTCATCATTTCAAATGTTAAAAAGCTCTCACGCCCGAACCTACACCGCCAACACTCCAAGGCGATGTCTTCTAATCCATTGCCAAAGCAATCCACCAGTAGTCACCATCGCCCATTCATTTCCACAAAGTCAAATCCACGCAGGTATTATGGCAATGAATATGCTACGCTCTTGACAGAAGATCAATCGCAACCTACTCTGACGTTTGCGGATACCTCGATCAAAACAACCGGCCCTGAGGTAAATCCCTTCTAGCATCTACTGGCTTGCAAAAGAATAGGAAGAACACGCACCGAATCATACAAAATCACCCAAACACAGCCCAAGGCTTTGGTACCTATCCATATACCATGACGCCTTGCAAGCACACATGCATTCCTCCACAAACTAGGAAATGCCAATACCATAGCAAAATTACTATGAAACCCTTTTCAAAAAGGGCACTGCCAATGGAACCTATAGCAATGCTTACCTATGTCCCTGTTAAAAAGAATGCATCATTATGAAGTACAGAACAGGAACCCTGTACGACCAAAAGCATGCGGTATGGTTTGAGCACTCAATAAGCCTAACGTGCCCCCTCTGCCCTCAACTAGACAGTGCCCTGCATATGCCTTTCTGGTTGCCAACACACGCAAATCAGGAATATGATCACGGAGAGACACAACTAAGCATGCAGCATGATTTTTCAAGTCATCAGCAGGACAGGCTCCCTAGGATCCTGCTTTGTCTGCATGGATGTATATAGCAGCTAACAGATGGCTATGCAAAATCTTCAGATTCCCAATACAGCTGAAACTAGGATTATGCCTAAGTGGCTCTTTCCACCCCGCTTCTCAGACCAAAATAGGTTTACCTCCTCCAGCCGTCCGGATGCTGCACTAGTTGCTTTCACCTCACCGCAAAAACAAAAAAGCAACCGACTAGCAATGAAGGGGGGTGGGTTCTTACGAGTTGCAGGGGGCAACTGATAAATACTGGGAGAACCTCAGCAGCACCGTCAGCCGCCACCAACAGATCCACCTTCTCCAGACAGCACCGACCCAAAGATGCATCTCAGCGCGCATTCCCCAACGTGACATCCATCTCATCGAGATCAAGTACTGTGAGGACACTAGAATACAGAGGCAGCTGAGCGCCACCGAGAGGCAGCTGAGGAAAAAAAAAAAAAGAATAGAAAAATCTTGGTTTGAACACAGTTGGACGATACAATGGCTGGCAAGCAGAAAGGAAGTTCCTCTCGTTCTCTCTCGTCAGACAATGATCCGATTCTGCGTG
>Ga0307974_1003233_pt1 | contig 11699 bp, 15 predicted proteins | sample OrgLakmetagen784_FD_201812 | JGI IMG/M metagenome (GOLD analysis project Ga0307974, IMG submission 201812) | Saline water microbial communities from Organic Lake, Antarctica - #784 | ecosystem: Environmental > Aquatic > Non-marine Saline and Alkaline > Saline | place: Antarctica: Organic Lake... | reverse complement strand
TGGTGGTGTGTGTGTGTGTGTGTGTGTGTGTGTGGTGTGCACTCTCACTGCACAGTGCAGCAAATGCATGCAGCCAGTGCAGCAGCTCCTATTGAGTGTTTGTGACTGTGTGTGTGTGTGCTATCACTGCACAGTGCAGCAAATGCATGCAGCCAGTGCAGCAGCCCCTATTGCCGCGCCAACGGCCACGTTTTCCCCGGTTGTATTCTTTCGTCTCACAGTGATTACGCGGGGCTGGTTGTGGTAGTAGGGGTCGTACTGCATGTGTGTGTGTGCATGTGTGTGTACGTGTGTGCATGTGTGCATGTGTGTGTGTGTGTGTGTGTGGTGTGTGTGTGCATGTGTGCATGAGTGTGTATGTGTGTGTGCATGTGTGTGCATGTGTGTGTGCATGTGTGTGTGTATTTGTGTGAGTGGGAGTGTGAAAGTGGGAGTGTGAGTGTGCGATCTGGTGTTTTTGTAGGGTGTGGGTGTGCTCTGTCTGTGCACTATTAAGAAATGTAGGAGTGGCTGCATGGGGTGGGTATGTGCGTACGGGTGTTTGTGTGTACGGGTGTGGGTGCGCACTGCCCGTACACTATAAGATGTGTTGGTGTGGCTGCATGGGGTGGGTATGTGCGTACGGGTGTCTGTGTGTACGGGTGTGGTTGTGCTCTGTCTATACACTATTAAAATATGTAATAAATTTGCAGCTGTCGATCTTTTTGATTGGTTTTTGTTGGGACCTATAGGTTGAGCAGCCATGCCAGGCTGGAGGCCTTTGTAATCCAAACTAAACTAAACTAAACTATTAGGATATGTAGGTGTGGCTTCATGGGTGGAGTAAACCATAACCCATTGGGACAGGTTAGGGTAGAGAAACATTTCGCAAATAGCACACAGTAACTGCACACAGTAAATAGCACACAATAAATGGCACACAGTAACTGCAGCCCACGCAATTCCCATAATTCACACAGCTCATGCATTTTGGGGTAGAGAAACATTATGCAAATAGCACACAGCAAATATAGCACACAGTAAATAGCACACAGTAAATAGCACACAGTAATAGCACACAGTAACTGCACACAGTAACTGCACACAGTGAATAGCACATAGTAAATAGCACACAGTAAATAGCACACAGTAAATAGCACACAGTAATAGCACACGGTAACTGCAGCTCACGCAACTCAAACAATTCACACAGCTCATGCATTTTGCGAGCTTCACAGCCACACAAACTGCGAGCAACACATTTTCTAGCTCCCGCAACTCAACGCAACTCAAACAGTTCACACAGCTCATGCATTTTGCGAGCTTCACAGCCACACAAACTGTGGACAATCTTTCTTGCTCACGCAACTCAACGCAACTCAAACAGTTTACACAACTCATGCACTTTGCGAGCTTCACAGCCACACAAAATGCGAACAACACACAACGCTTGCAGCCCACGCAATTCCCACAATTCACACAGCTCATGCATTTTGCAAGCTTCACAGCCACACAAACTGCGGACAATCTTTCTTGCTCACGCAACTCAACGCAGCTCAAACAATTCACACATCTCATGCACTTTGCAAACTTCACAGCCACACAAACTGTGAACAACACACAACTCTTGCAGCTCACGCAACTCAAACAATTCACACATCACATACACTTTGCAAACTTCACAGCCACACATGGCAGCTCAATTGGTGCCAGCACATTTCAGAGCTGCACGCACAGAAGTGCAACACAACGCGTGAACAAGCGCTGCACACACGCAAAAGTGCGACAAAATGCGTGAACAAGCGCTGCACACGCAAAAGTGCAACACAACGCGTGAACAAAAGCTGCACACTGCACACACGGAAGTGGGACACAATGCAGGAATAGTACGCTGCACACGCAAAAGTGCAACACAACACGTGAACAAGCGCTGCACACACGCAAAAGTGCAACAAATTGCAGGAACAAAAGCTGCATGCACAAAAGTGCAACACAACACAAGTACAAAGCTAACAACATCCGGAAGTGCAGCACGATGCTTGAGCAAATGCTGCACACACGGAAGTGCAACACAATGCTTAAACAAACGCTGCACACACGGAAGTGCGACACCATGTGGGAGCAAAAGCTGCACAGCTGGAAGAGCAACACAACACAAGCACAAAGCTAACAACATCAAGGAGTGCAGCACGATGCTTAAACAAACGCTGCACACACGGAAGTGCAACACCATGCAGGAACAAAAGCTGCACAAACGGAAGGGAAACCCAATGTCACAGCCACACAGCTGACGCTTCGCACTAACCATTCGCGAGTCTAGGTTTGCGAGCAGAGACGAAATTGGCGTATGCGTCGCAATTGGCGTCTGCTGTGTAATTTCTTGGACGAACCTATACATATACCCTGGACGACCCTATCCAAATACCATATACACTTATGGGTCGTCCAGGACAATCACGCGGGAGGATTTTGCCTAAGTATTAAGGCGAAATCCGAACCAATTACGCCGGCGTATTGGCCAAATACGACCCAATTTTAAGCGCCTAATTTGCGTACGAAGGCCTGCACAATCTGGGTCAACGCACCACCGCAAAATCAGTGTCAGGCTGATAAATCACAGACGCTTGTAGGATGTAGAAGAAGGGCATACACACACAAGGCAGCACAATCAGTGTCAGGCTGATAAATCACAGCAGCTTGTAGGATGTAGAAGAAGGACATATACACACACAAATCACAGCACAGTCAGTGTCAGGCTGATAAATCACAGCAGCTTGTAGGATGTAGAAGAAGGACATATACACACACAAATCACAGCACAGTCAGTGTCAGGCTGATTAATCACAGCAGCTTGCAGGATGTAGAAAAAGGACATACACACACACACACACACACACACACACACACACACACACACACAAGGCAGCACAGTCAGTATCAGGCTGATAAATTAACACAGCAGCTTGTAGGATGTAGAGGAAGGACATATACACACACAAATCACAGCACAATAAGTGTCAGGCTGATAAATTACAGCAGCTTGTAGGATGTAGAAGGACATACACACACACAAGGCAGCACAATCGGTGTCAGGATGACACTGTAAGCACACCACAGCAACACACAAGCAGGTGCAGTTTAGAACAGGAACAAGCACCATAGGCATGTCGTAGCCACACAAGGCAGCACAATCTGTGCCAGCACTGTCAGTGTCATTCATTAGCACAATCAGCACATCATCAGCACAGTCAGTGTCAGCACACCACAGCCACACACAAGCAGGTGCAGTACGTTACGGGAACAAGCAGCTTCAAGCCTTAGCAGGTGCATAATTATGATGGCATGCACGCGTGTGATTGCATGTGTGTGTGTATGTGTGCTAGCACGTGTGCGTACATGCATATATGTGTGTATGTGTGTCTGTGTGAGCGCATGTACGTGCATGTGCATACGTGCATGTACGTGTACATTTGTATGTGTGTGTGTGTGTGTGTGTGTATGCGTGTCAACGCGCGTGCGTGTGCTTGTGCATGTGCGTACGCACATGTGCTGTCATCACTGCACGTTGCAACACAGGCAGGCAGCCACAGCAAGAGCCCCCAAGGCCACTCCTGCTGCTGCCTTGTCCCCTGTCGTTGCTTCACGCCTGATCCTGACCACACGCGGCTGGTTTGGGTAGTGTGGGTCGTACTGTGGTTTAGAGGGAGGACAGGAGTGGAGGAATGGACTCAGGTGGTGTGATTCATGCTTGCAACGAGAGTTCAAATGCTGTACGACAAGTTGAGAAATGGTGTAACTTGAACGACGACTTTTGAGATGCTTTGCGACAAGTTGGGTAGTGTGGGTCGTACTGTGGTTTAGAGGGAGTACAGGAGTGGAGGAATGGACTCAGGTGGTGTGATTCATGCTTGCAACGAGAGTTAAGATGCTGTACGACGAGTTGAGAAACGGTGTATAACGTGAACGACAACTTTTGAGATGCTTTGCAACAAGTTGAGATGCTGCACGACGAGTTGAGATGCAGGACGAGGCGGTGGGATGCTGCGCAAAGGGAACGACGAGATGCTGTGCAGCAAGAACGACTTTGAGATGCTTTGCAACGTGTTGAGATGCTGGACGAGATGAGAGGCAGGACGAGGCGTTGGGATGCTGCACAACGGGAACGACGAGATGCTGTGCAGCAAGTACGACTTTGTGATGCTTTGCAACGAGTTGAGATGCTGCACGACGAGATGAGATGCAAGACGAGGCGTTGGGATGCAGGAAGTTCTAAATACAAACGATATGTACATAGTTCTGGCCAATCCAAAGACATGAAGCGCAATGTACGAGGCTGGTTCTATGTAAGGCAGAAAGCTTGAGATACAAATAAGTTGTACATAATTCTGGCCAATCAAGGACATGAAGCGCAATGTGTGAGGCTGGTTCTATGTTTGGCAGAAAGTTTTGAATAGTTCATGGCCCTATGAACGCATAAATTGACCAAGCTATGAAGGTAGTCCATGACCGACATACAGCAGAAGCAAGTAGTGGCGGCAGCAGCAGCAGCAGCAGAAGAAAGGCCAAAATTGCATTTGGTTTTGAGACGACAGTCACCACTGAATTTGCAGCAGCAGCAGAAGAAAGGCCATTGTCGCATTTGGTTTAAAGACAACAGTCATCGCTGAATTCGCAGCAGCAGCAGCAGAAGAAAGGCCCTCGTCGCATTTGGTTTAGAGACGACAGTCACCACTGACTTCGCAGCAGCAGCAGAAGAGAGACCATTGTCGCATTTGGTTTCGAGACCACATTCATCGCTGATTTTGCGTCAAGTGATGGCAAGGATTGCAAAACGGTGCTTCTGCATGTGCTGCAGGAAACCACCACTGACAGTATACAAGATCATACACAGACCATGTACGTACGATATTTTTTGCGGCATAAACTTTTTGAGCACACAGCCGTTAACAGAGCATGTGTAAATACAATGTATACATAGTATATGCAGTTTGGCCGGATTTGTTTGCAATCTGTGCATGTCTGACTCCCCCACTTTTTTGAACATCTCTGTATGTGCGCTGTGTGTATGTATCATGCCAGTCACAGCCAATTCCTGGGTGCTCGTTGTTCACGTGAGCGCACACTACAAGGGGAAAAAAAAGGGATCCCAGAAGCCCATTCCTACGTGCTCGTTGTTCACGTGAACGTACACTAGAGAGAAGAAGAAAAAAAAAATAATAAGAAGCAAGTCACAGCTCAAGGACGCACAATCATGATACATGGAAGCACAACCACAAAAGGTCGGTCACCGAGAGGGGCCTTCGCTTTGAAGGAGTTGCATTCTACAGTAAGTCAAATGGGTCCTGAGCAACGAGCATGATTGATGACTGCAGATGCAGTGGAAGAGGTGCTTGAGCAACAAGCATGATCGACGACTGCAGATGCAGTGGAAGACGTGCTTGAGCAACAAGCATGATCGACGTCTGCAGATGCAGAGAAGACGTGCTTGAGCAACAAGCATGATCGACGTCTGCTGATGCAGTGGAATACGTGCTTGAGCTACAAGCATGATCGACGTCTGCAGATGCAGTGGAAGACGTGCTTGAGCAACAAGCATGATCGATGACTGCAGATGCAGAGGAAAACGTGCTTGAGCAACAAGCATGATCGATGACTGCAGATGCAGTGGAAGACGTGCTTGAGCAACAAGCATGATTGATGACTGCAGATGCAGAGGAACACGTGCTAGAGCAACAAGCATGATTGATGACTGCAGATGCAGTGGAAGACGTGCTTGAGCAACAAGCATGATCGACGTCTGCAGATGCAGAGGAAGACGTGCTTGAGCAACAAGCATGATTGATGACTGCTGATGCAGAGGAAGACGTGCTTGAGCAGATGCCGTGGAAGACGTGCTTGAGCAACAAGCATGATAATGACTGCAGATGCAGTGGAACACGTGCTAGAGCAACAAGCATGATCGATGACTGCAGATGCAGTGGAAGACGTGCTTGAGCAACAAGCATGATTGATGACTGCAGATGCAGTGGAAGACGTGCTAGAGCAACAAGCATGATCGATGACTGCAGATGCAGTGGAACACGTGCTAGAGCAACAAGCATGATCGATGACTGCAGATGCAGTGGAAGACGTGCTTGAGCAACAAGCATGATCGATGACTGCAGATGCAGTGGAACACGTGCTAGAGCAACAAGCATGATCGATGACTGCAGATGCAGTGGAACACATGCTTGAGCAACAAGCATGATCGACGTCTGCTAATGCAGACGAAGACGTGCTTGAGCAGATGCAGTGGAAGCCGTGCTTGAGCAACAAGCATGATTGATGACTGCAGATGCAGAGGAAGACGTGCTTGAGCTACAAGCATGATTGATGACTGCAGATGCAGTGGAAGACGTGCTTGAGCAACAAGCATGATCGACGTCTGCTGATGCAGTGGAACACGTGCTGAGCAGATGCAGAGGAACATGTGCTTGAGCAACAAGCATGATTGATGACTGCAGATGCAGAGGAAGACGTGCTGAGCAGATGCAGAGGAACATGTGCTTGAGCAACGAGCATGATTGATGACTGCAGATGTAGTGGAAGACGTGCTTGAGCAACAAGCATGATTGATGATTGCAGATGCAGAGGAAGACGTGCTTGAGCAGATGCAGAGGAACACGTGCTTGAGCAACAAGCATGATCGATGACTGCAGATGCAGTGGAATACGTGCTTGAGCTACAAGCATGATCGACGTCTGCAGATGCAGTGGAAGACGTGCTTGAGCAGATGCAGTAAAAAAGTGAGAAGATGCCTTGGAATACGTGCTTGAGCAGATACGATGGCTGGCTTGCTTGAGCAAATGCAGTAACTAGCTTGCTTGAGGAAATGCATTGGAACACGTGCTTGAGCAGATGCAATGACTGGCTTGCTTGAACAAATGCATTTGAATACGTGCTTGAGCAGATGCAGTAACTAGCTTGCTTGAGGAAATGCATTGGAACACGTGTATAAGCAGATGCAATGACTGGCTTGCATGAGCGAATGCATTGGAACACGTGCTTGAGCAGATGCAGTAACTGGCTTGCTTGAGCAAATGCATTGGAACACGTGCTTGAGCGGATGCAGTATCTGGCTTGCTTAAGCAAATGCATTGGAACACGTGCTTGAGCGGATGCAGTATCTGGCTTGCTTGAGCAAATGCATTAGAAGACTCGCAAGCATCTTGACCAGGCAGTTGAGCTTAAGGTGCATTGCAAAACACCTCCGCTGTTTATTGTTGCATGTGCTTTTTACAACAGCTGCCGCCGCCGCAGCAGCAAAGTGCTGTGCAGATCTAAACCGAACTTTTTTATTTTGTTGCACTATATACATATATATATATATACATTCTTTTTGCAACAGCTGCCGCCGCAGCAGCAAAGTGCTGTGCAGATCTGAACCGAGCTTTTCTATTTTGTTGCACGTTCTGTTTGCAGCAGCCACAGCCGCAGCAACAGCTGTGTGGGATCTGAACTGACTATAAAGCGACACGTTTTTACTGCACAAGGAATTGATGTGCGGTGCGGACTTTGAATACTTTTTGACAAGCAGGCAGAAATTGAAATAAGTTAGGTACGACACAGCACACGTCGGACTTCTTCTACTAATACGGCTACAATTTAACTACTGATACGGCTACCAATTCTATGGACCATAATACACAGTTCACAAGCCAAAAATCACGAATCATATAAATCACGATACACAATTCACGAGCCAGCACACAAGACCCACCACTCGCTGTTGTAGTGTTCAGATAGGCTTGGTCGCCTTTAAACGCTCTCATTTCATTCTTCTTCTCATTTCATTCACATCATTCCTCCCCCTCTCAAACAAACACCTTGCACACAACACAGTCGCACAGCAAAGCGGCAAGCACGTGTGTGTGTGATGTGTGTGTGACACATTGTGTGTGTGTGATGTGTGTGTGACACATAGTGTGTGTGTGTTTGTGTGTGTGATGTGTGTGTGACACATAGTGTGTGTGTGACACGTAGTGTGTGTGTGTGACACATAGTGTGTGTGTGTGACACATAGTGTGTGTGTGTGTGTATGTTGCACAGCAAAGCGGCAAGCGCCTCTTATTTTTTGCTTTCACACCTCTCCCACGTTTTCAAACTGTGGCGTGTCTGTATAGCTGAACAACCAGAACGCATCATCCTGTTGAGTGTCTGCATAGCTGGACATCATCCTGTTGAGTGTCTGCACAGCTGAGCGACCAGAACGCATCATCCTGTTGAGTGTCTGCACAGCTGATCGACCAGACCACAACAAACATTTTCACAGCAGTGCACAGCAATTTTACAAATACTCAGACAACAGTGCACAGCATATTGACAAGTACACAGCAAATTGACAAACACAGCAATGCACAGCAAATTGACAAATACTCAGACAGCAGTGCAAACATTTTCACAGCAGTTCACAGCAAATTGACAAGTGCACGGCGAATTGACAAGTGCACAGCAGTGCACAGCAAACTGACAAACACAGCAGTGCACAGCAAATTGAGAATTACTCAGACATAGGGGGGGGGGGGGTCAGAAGAATGGGTTCCAACTGTTTAACAACAAGCACTAAAGCATCAGCCATGGAAGCAAAATACCTTAAGCCATGGAAGTCAACCAATTAAAGCCATGGAATTAAGCTATAATAAAAAGCACCAGCCATTGAAGTTCACTAAGTACAGCCAAGGAATTCAATTATTTAAAGCCTGGAAGTCAACCAATTAAAGCCATGGAAGTCAACCAATTAAAGCCATGGAATTTACCTATAATAAAAAGCACCAGCCCTCTTAAGTACAGCCAAGGAAATCAACTAACTAGAGCCTGGAAGTGAGCAGCAAGCTCAGGACTCACCGCTAAGGTGGAATGGTACGTGTAGTGCGCGTTGCCGTTTTGATTCTGCTGCGAGTGTGGAATGATGTCAAAAACAAATGTCAAGGCATGTGTGTGTAATGCGCATCGTCGTTTTGATCCTGCTGCGAGTGTGGAATGATGTTTGAAACAAATGTTAAGGCATGTGTGTGTAGTGCACATTTCCGTTTTGATCCTGCTGCGAGTGTGGAATAATGTTTAAAATTTAATACAAATGTCAAGGCATGTGTGTGTAGTTCGTGTTGCCGTTTTGATTCTGCTGCGAGTGTGGAATGATGTTTAAAACAAATGTCAAGGCATGTGTGTGTAGTGCGCGTTGCCGTTTTGATCCTGCTGCGAGTGTGGAATGATGTTTAAAATTTAAAACAAATGTCAAGGCATGTGTGTGTAGTGTGCATCGCCGTTTTGATCCTGCTGCGAGTGTAGAATGATGTTTGAAATTTAAAACAAATGTAAGGCATGTGTGTGTGTAGTTCGCGTTGCCGTTTTGATCCTGCTGCGAGTGTAGAATGCTGTTTGAAATTTAAAACAAATGTAAGGCATGTGTGTGTGTAGTGCGCGTTGCCGTTTTGATCCTGCTGCGAGTGTGGAATGATGTTTGAAATTTAATACAAAGGTCAAGGCATGTGTGTGTATGCATATGTGTTTGGGTGCATGTGCACCTGTGCGTGCATGCCAGGGTTTTAGTGCGGCACACTAAAGCACCTAGGAGCACACTGCACACAGCACACAGCACACAGCACACAGCACACTACAATCTGCATATTGCACACAAAGGCACCCAGGAGCACACTGCACACTGCACTCTGCACACTGCACTCTGCACAGTGCACACAGCACACAGCGAACTGCACTCTGTATACTGCTAGCATTCTCACTGTTGTGCACGCATGCAGAGGATAAACCACAGGCTCACATTTTATAAAGCAAACGCATGCAGGTGAGAAGCAGGTTCTTTGCGCACCAACAGGCGAACAGCACATACTCACAGCAGGCTCTTTGTCATGGGCACACAAACAGGTAACACACAAACACACTTTGCCATGGACACACAAACATGTGACACACAAACGCACTTTGTTATTGACACACAAACAGGTGACACACACACACTTTGCCATGGTCACTCAAACAGGTGACACACACACTGACATGGACACTCAAACAGGTGACACACACACCCTTTGCCATGGGCACACAAACAGGTGACACACAAACACACTTTGTCATGGACACACAAACAGGTGACACACACATTTGTCATGGACACACAAACTGAAGGCGGTAAAAGCACTTGGGATGGTCACACAAACAGGTGGACAGCGCACGCTCACGCTTAAGTATGGACACACAAACAGGTGATGCAGCACACCAACCCTTTGTTATGGACACACAAACAGGTGATGCAGCACACTGATCCTTTGTTATGGAAACACAAGTAATGTAATGCACCGCCTTTGGGGCATGAACTGACGACGAGCTTTTTTTTTCCGCCGTTTCTCCACCTCCAACCCACAATTTAATGCATAACACACACCACACACGCACTTATTCTTATTGCCGTGACCCCTGTAAAACCTCCAAACCACAGATTTAATGCACAACACACACCACACATACTTTTTCTTATTGCCGTGACCCTTGTATAACCTCCAATTCACAGATTTAATGCACAACACACACCACATACACATATATATAAAACACAACACACACAACAGTCCCATTCAATGCCTCACACTGCTGTTCACGCTCACGCTTGTGCCGTAGCCCCTGTGCCCTCCAAATTACAAACACACACTGCACACACACACATGCAAAACACACACCTGCCCGCCTCGATGCCTCACCCTGCTGTTCACGCTCAGACTTGTGCCGTAGCCCCTGTGCCCTCCAAGTTACAAACACACACTGCACACAACACACACACACACACACACAAGCAAAACACACACACCTGCCCGCCTCGATGCCTCACCCTGCTGTTCACGCTCACGCTTGTGCCGTAGCCCCTGTGCCCTCCAAATTACAAACACACACTGCACATTGCACACACAACACACACACACACACATGCAAAACAAACACCTGCCCGCCTCGATGCCTCACACCCTGCTGTTCACGCTCTGCTGTTTACGCTCTGCTGTTCACGCTCAGACTTGTGCCGTAGCCCCTGTGCCCTCCAAATTACAAACACACACTGCACACTGCACACACAACACACACACACTGCACACACAACACTGCACACAACACACACACACACATTCACACACACACAAGCAAAACACACACACCTGCCCGCCTCGATGCCTCACACTGCTGTTCACGCTCACGCTTGTGCCGTAGCCCCTGTGGCCCTGGTCAGTGTATCCGTATGGGGCACTGCCACTGCTGCCGGTATGAGTGTGAGTGGTGTTTGTACCTGTGTGTACGTGTGTACATGTGTCTGTGTGTGTACGTGTGTGTGTGTGCGTGTGTGTGTGTGTACGTGTGTACGTGTGTACATGTGTGTGTGCGTGTGTGTGTGCGTGCTTGTGTGTGTTGTGTTTGGAAGCTACGCATAAGTGTTAATGTTGGTAGTTGGCATTGTGTGCGTGTTGTCATGCTGACATACTGCATGTGATTGTGTCACATGTGTGGGTCGAGCATGCAGTGCTCAGTGTGCTCAGTGTGCTCAGTGGCTCAGTGTGCTCAGTGTGCTCAGTGGCTCAGTGTGCTCAGTGTGCTCAGTGTGCTCAGTGTGCTCAGTGGCTCAGTGTGCTCAGTGGCTCAGTGTGCTCAGTGTGCTCAGTGTGCTCAGTGGCTCAGTGTGCTCA
>Ga0307974_1003232_pt1 | contig 11701 bp, 19 predicted proteins | sample OrgLakmetagen784_FD_201812 | JGI IMG/M metagenome (GOLD analysis project Ga0307974, IMG submission 201812) | Saline water microbial communities from Organic Lake, Antarctica - #784 | ecosystem: Environmental > Aquatic > Non-marine Saline and Alkaline > Saline | place: Antarctica: Organic Lake... | reverse complement strand
CCTCAAACGTCTTTGGCAAATCCACGTTGCCTACCTGTTCGGCCTATCCTATTCCACATTATCCTCAATTGCCTTAAAACACATCCACGTTGCCTACCTGTCCGGCCTATTGTATGCACGTAGTCCTCAAAAGTCTTTGGCAAATCCACGTTGCCTACCTGTCCGGCCTATCCTATGCACGTAACCCTCAAAAATCTTTGCCAAATCCACGTTGCCTACCTGTTCGGCCTATCCTATGCACGTAGTCCTCAAACGTCTTTGGCAAATCCATGTTGACCACATGGCCGATGCCCTTGATATCTAAGCCCCTGCTGGCCACATCTGTCGCCACCAGCACCTTGACCCTGCCCGCTGAGAAATCACTGAGCGCGCTCTCTCGGTCGCTCTGCACACAGGGAAGCAAGGAAGCACAAGTTGAGTTGTGTCATGTGCATCGCTTGTTGCACCTTGACCCTGCCCGCTAAAATTCACTGAGCGCGCTCTCTCGGTCGCTCTGCACATAAAGGAAAAAAAGAAGGGTGTGACTGAGCAGGCACTCACTATAGCCGTAAGAATGCTGTGACCCTGCCTGTTGAGGAATCACTGAGCGCGCTCTCTCGGTCGCTCTGCACACAGGGAAGCAAGGAAGCACAAGTTGAGTTGTGTCATGTGCACTGCTTGTTGCACCTTGACCCTGCCCGCTGAAAAATCACTGAGCGCGCTCTCTCAGTCGCTCTGCACATAAAAGGAAAAAAAGAAGGGTGTGACTGAGCAATCAATTACTATAGCCTTAAGAATGCTGTGACCCTGCGCGCTGAGGAATCACTCAGCGCTACTTCTTTCTCGCCCTGCGCAAAGAGAAAGGGTGTTAGCGTTTATTAAAGAAATAACTTAAGAACTTAAAACCTGTTGTAAGCTGGTACAGAACCCTCTCCAGTGTACTTGTGCCGTTAATGATAAGCCAATTAAACTAGCCTACTCCCCTGCTTTTTTTGTATATAACTCCCTTGCTCAGTCCGCGTAGGATTCTACAAATCGCAAGTTCCCTGTCCAGAGGATGTCAGTTAACCATCTTGCACACTCTGCCCATAGCAGAAGTCAGTGAACTGTCTTGCCTTGCACACTCTGTCCATAGCAGAAGTGAGTGAGCTGCTTTGCCTTGCACACTCTGCCCATAGCAGAAGTCAGTGATCTGCCTTGCCTTGCACACTCTGCCCACAGCTAAAGTCAGTGAATTGTCTTGCCTTGCACACTCTGCCCATTGCAGAAGTCAGTGAACCGCCTTGCTTGCACACTCTGTCCATAGCAGAAGTCAGTGAGCTGCCTTGCCTTGCTCTGCACACTGGCAAGTACTGAGCGAGACAGTTCACTGTTGCCTCAACTGTGGCATAAGCACACAACTGCCAACAAAACACACACACATACAAACACACACGGCCTTTCATGCACACACCTGTCCTAAACCCCCATGCAACGCTGCTGCTGGAAGGCGCTCCTGACACACACACACACATGCATACACACATACAACCACACACACACACATACATACACACATACAACCACACACACATACACACATCCCTATATAAATAGGCACAGACATGCCACAAGCAACACCTGCCAACAGAACACACACACAACACGGCCTTTCATTCACACACCTGTCCTAACCCCCCATGCAACGCTGCTGCTGGAAGGCGCTCCTGACACACACACATACATACACACATACAACCACACACACACACACACACACACACACACACACACCACACACACCACACACACACACACACACACAAAACACGGCCTTTCATGCACACACCTGTCCTAGCCCCCCATGCAACGCTGCTGCTGGAATGCGCTCCTGACACAGCGCAGCCGCCACATCGTCACACTTTGCTTTTCGCTCCACGAATACAACCGTGAGAGGCATAGGGGGTCCACCGCTCTCTGCTACTGCTACCTCCTCCGCCAACATGCCCACCTGTGTGTGTGAGTGAGTGTGTAAGAACGTGTGTGTGCGTGTGTGAGTGAATGTGAGAGTGTGTGCGAATGAGTGTGAGAGAGTGTGTGTGTGTGTGTGCAAGAAAGGGTGAGGGTCAGATAGTATGTGTGTGTGCGCACTTTTACGTGTCTTTTATTTGCACATGCCTCAGCTTTAACTAAACACAAACGCAACATAAAACCCTCTCACCAGCACCAACTTGCGCAACCACAGTCTCAAAACCCACCAGTAAATCTAGTTTGTTTGCATCACCGTCGCACTTCTCCAGTGCTTGCGAGACGTTGGCTGTGGGTGTGCTCACCGCACCAACCTGTGTGTGTGTGAGTGTGTGTGGGTGAGAGTGTGTGTGTGTGTGTGTGTGTGTGTGTGTGTGTGTGTGTGTGTGTGTGTGTGTGTGTGTGTGTACTCACCGCACCAACCTGTGTGGGGGTGTGCATTGGCATAAATTAAAAGTTATACGTTGGCACAAGCTAAAAGTTACAACGATGGCTGTGGGTGTGCTCAGCGCACCAACTGGTGGGGGGGTGTACATTGGCATAAATTGACACATGTGTGTGTGAGAGAGTGTGTATGTGTGTGTGTGTGTGTGCATATGTATGTGTATGTGTGTATGTGTGTGCAATAACCGCACCAACCTGTGTGGTGGTGCATATTTTGCAAAATGGACGTTGTGTGTACGTGTGTGTGCGTGACAGGATGTGTGTTTTCGTGTATTAAGCCTGTATGTGTTTAGGCATATATAGTGTGCGCGTCTAGCAGCGACAAAGACAGTTTGTGTGCCTGGTATTCACGCATAACACACACACAAAACACACGCGCAACATACGCACCACACACACAAACACACACACACACACACACACACACACAACACACGCACAAGGCGACGCACCTTAACAGTGACGGGCTTATTCAAGTAGACCTGCGCAAGGACCTCAATCTCTTTCGGCATGGTGGCACTGAAAAGGAGGGTCTGGTGCCGTTGAGGAAGTTTAGACATAACGTCTTTGATCTGCGCACGCACGTGTGTGTGTGTGAGTTGTGTGTGTTTGCATGTGTGCATGTGTGTGCGTGTGTTTGTGTGTGTGTATGTGTGTGTGTGTTAATGTGTGCATGTGTGTGTAGCCTCGACATAACGTCTTTGATCTGCGCGCGCACGTGTGTGTGTTGTGTGTGTTTGCATGTGTGCATGTGTGTGTGCGTGTGATTGTGTGTGTGCGTGTGTTAATGTGTGCATGTGTGTGTAGCCTTGACATAACGTCTTTGATCTGCACGCGCACGTGTATGTGTGTGTTTGCGCGTGTGTGTGTGCATGTGTGTGCGTGTTTTATGTGTGTTTTATGTGTTTGTGTGTGTATGTGTAAGTGTGAGCGACTTGAGGCCTTTGCCATCCGCGCATGTGCTTGTGTGTGAGTGTGGCATTCGTGGCATTTGTATATGTCTGCGGACTGTTTGCCAAGAATGGCATGAAAATTTGAAGTGCTGTGAGGCGGCACCGCACAAATGTGCTCTCTCACTCACACACACACACACACACACACACACACACACACACACACACACACACACACACACACACACGCGCGCACACACACGCGCACACACACACACGCACACACACACCTGTGGCTCAAAACCCATGTCCAACATACGATCAGCCTCATCCAGAACCACAAAGCTGATGCGGTCTAGTGCAGTGTTGGCCTGCTGCAAGTGATCGATGAACCGCCCTGGCGTGGCTACAACGACCTGTGCGTGTGTTTGTGTGTGTGTGTGTGTGTGTGCGTGTGTGTGTGTGTGTGAGTGTGTGTGTTTACATGCAAGGTGTGCACCACTTCAAAGGTGTGAGCCACTCCAAAAGGAGTGTGCCACTGTAGTAAAGGAGTGTGCCACTGCTGCAGCGGGCCACTGTTAAGGAATGGAGTGTGTCACTGTAGTAAAGGAATGGAGTGTGCCACCTCAAAGGATTGTGCCACTTCAAAGGAGTGTGCCACTGTAAAGGAATGGAGTGTGTCACTGTAAAGGAGTGGAGTGTGCCACTGTAAAGGAATGGAGTGTGCCACTGTAAAGGAGTGTGCCAATTCAAAGGAGTGTGCCACTGTAAAGGAATGGAGTGTGTCACTGTAAAGGAGTGGAGTGTGCCACTGTAAAGGAATGGAGTGTGCCACTGTAAAGGAGTGTGCCACTGTAAAGGAATGGAGTGTGACACTGTAAAGGAGTGTGCCACTTCAAAAGAGTGTGCCATTGTAAAGGAGTGTGCCACTTCAAAGGAGTGTGCCACTGTAAAGGAGGGTGTTACCTCAAAGGATTGTGCCACTTCAAAGGAGTGTGCCACTGTAAAGGAATGGAGTGTGCCACTGTAAAGGAGTGTGCCACTGTAAAGAAATGGAGTGTGCCACTGTAAAGGAGCGGAGTGTGCCACTGTAAAGGAGTGTGCCACTGTAAAGGAATGGAGTGTGCCACTGTAAAGGAATGGAGAGTGCCACTGTAAAGGAGTGTGCCACTGTAAAGGAGTGTGCCACTTCAAAGGAGTGTGCCACTTCAAAGAAATGGAGTGTGCCACTTCAAAGGAGTGCGCCACTTGCTGCTTATATGGTGTGCACCACCTCAAAGGTGTGCGCCACTCCAAAAGGAGTGTGCCACTGTAGTAAAGGAGTGTGCCACTGTAGTAAGGGAGTGTGCCACTTCAAAGGAGTGTGCCACTGTAAAGGAGTGTGCCACTGCTGTAGTAAAGGAGTGTGCCACTTCAAAGGAGTGTGCCACTGCTGTAGTAAAGGAGTGTGCCACTGCTGCAGCGGGCCTGCCCTCCCAGCTGGAGTCAGAAAATGGCTGGCTACAGACCTTTTTATATGATGGTTGCGCGTCAAATAGCATTGAATGGTTGCGCATCAAATACCATTGGATGGTCGCGCATCAATACCACAGTCGCGCATCAAACAGCATTGGATGGTTGCGCGTCAAATAGCATTGGATGGTCGCGCGTCAAATTGCATTGGATAATTGCGCATCAATACCATTGGATGGTTACGCGTCAAATACCATTGGATGGTCGCGCGTCAATAGCATTGGATAATTGCGCATCAATACCATTGGATGGTTACGCGTCAAACAGCATTGGATGGTCGCGCATCAAATAGCATTGGATAATTGCGCATCAAATAGCATTGGATAATTGCGCATCAATACTATGGTCGCGCGTCAAATACCATTGGATGGTCGCGCGTCAAATAGCATTCAATAATTGCGCGTCAGATACCATTGGATGGTCACGCGTCAAATAGCATTGGATGGTTGCGCGCCAAATAGCATTGGATGGTCGCGCGTCAAATAGCATTGGATGGTCGCGCGTCAATAGCATTGGATAATTGCGCATCAATACCATTGGATGGTCACGCGTCAAATACCATTGGATGGTCGCGCGTCAAATAGCATTGGATGATTGTGCATCAATACCATGGTCGCGCGTCCAATAGCATTGGATGGCTGCGCGTCAAATTCCATTGGATGGTCGCGCGTCAAAACTCAAAGAGTGAGTTTTGTCTTTCTCTGCTCCCAAGCATTTCACCACTAAGCGCATACATAGAGTTGGCCAGAGCCATGTGTATATATATACAGTGTGTATACGGTATTTTTGGCAGGGATAGCACCAATATACGGTCAAATACGGTGTATGTATGTATGGTTCTGGCCAACCCTACGCATACCCCTTCAAGTCCTGCACCTAAATTGCCCCCATACCGTGGGTGTCATGCAAGAGCACACCACCCACACACACACACGCACACACCCCCTTGAAACATGTTTTGGAACACAGTATGGAGATCTTGGAAGCTTGTATGACACAGACGTACACAAAAACGCACATGCGCATACGCACACATGCGCACGCCCAACTCAAGCGCCGCTCTTTTGTTGGGCTGCTAGTCCTGCATCACACACACACGCACACACATACACACCACACATACACATGCAGACATACACGCACCCACACACACATACACACTCACACGCACACGCACACACATACACACACACACACACCACACATACACATGCAGACATACACGCACCCACACACGCACACACACCATACACACACATGCAGACATACACATGCACCCACCTCGGCACCCGCTTTCAAGTCATGCCGCTGGTCCTGCATGGACACACCGCCCACCACGATACACGAGCGCACGCTTTTCGCGCTGGTCACGCTGAACGCGCGGACCTCCTTCTCAATCTGCAATGCACAGGTGTGTGCACGTGCCACGATTTTAGGATTGAGTGACCCACCTGCAGTGCACTCTTGTAGCATTGGCCAAAACTGTATACATATACACGGAAACTGACCGTATATTTGGTGATTCCCCTGCCAAAAATACCGCGTATACACCGTATGTACACAAACATATGTATACATTTACATATGTATGTTCTATCTATATATATCTATATATCTATACAGTTACATATGTATGTTGTTGGACAACCCTACACTCTTGTGATGGCATCCTTGTCAAGAACGTGCTTTTTGCATGCAGTGTATTGGGGGCACAAACACCTTTGGTCAGCTGCAGAAGTGTTAAAGCCAATACACAGTGTAACTTACAAAATTCCCGGCTTCAACACGTGCATTGAAACCAGGGAAAGATAGCATGCGGGCAGGAGAAAAAAGACTGACAGAATGCTTGCATTGGACACAATAGAAAATCAGGACACGCCTGCTGCACTGGGCGCTGGACGAGCACTGAAAACCGTGCTTTCAGTCAATCGTGAGGTACATGCATGAGCAGATGAACTGTGTTGTAATGCATGTGGGAGCGTTTGATATATGGATTGTGCATCTGCAGCTTCAATTCATGTGCACATGGACATGTGCATGACAGTAAGCCTGCGTCATGTGTTTGAGCGTGCATGCGTGCATGAGTGTGTGTGTGTGTTAATGTGTGGATATGTGTGTGTGTGTGTGAGTGTGTGTGTGTGTGTGTGTGTCTGTGTGTGCGTGCGTGTATGTGCTTGTGCGTGTGTGTGTTGTGTGTGTGTATGTGTGTGTGTGTATGTGTGTGTGTGTGTGCGTGTGTGTGCGTGCGTGCGTGCGCACGCGCATGTGCTGCGCATGATTAATTTGGGGGCCATCACTGTTCTGGATTCCAATGCAAACCTAAAATGTGAAGATGCACAGTGTTGATGCACATAAGATGCTTGTTTTTTGAGGTCACCTGCTGTGCCAGTTCCCGGGTGGGCGCCAGCACGAGTCCGATGGGCCCGTCTCCTGGTCTCAAGGGGGGCTGGGCAAGGGCGTGATTGATCATGGGAATTGCAAAGGAGGCAGTTTTCCCGCTTCCGGTCTCGGCGCAGCCCAAGATGTCCCGGCCGGACAGGGCGATGGGAATACCTTGCGTCTGAATGGGCGTGGGCGTCTCGTACTTGTGTAGCTTGATGTCTTGAATAATGTTGGGGTGCAGGTTCTGCAGGAAGAGAGGGTAGGAGCTGTGTTCTCCAGTACCATTTGGAGAATATTCAAAGGGCAGACCTTCCTCCTCATTTCCTTTTCCCTTTAAAGGTATGTGTAGTGCACAGCAAGGCCAAGCAAACCCAAGGTGTCTCTCCTCAAAGGTCTCAGGCTCACCATCTCCATGAAGGACTCAATGGGCGGGGGTGCAGCGGGCTGGCTCCCTACTTCCACAGTCACATTTAGGCGCTGCTTAATCTCAACCTTCTGGCTCTCCGTCAGTGCTAAGATTCGGTCTGTGGGCTTCCAATCTAGGAAAACTGGTTCCACGGGGCCTCGGGGGCCTCGGTTCCCTGTTTACCACATATGGTGTATGTGTACGTGTGCGTGTGCGCATGCGTGCGTGTGTATGACTTGTGCATGTGTGCATGTGTGCATCACAAGCAGAGTGTATAAGTCTGTGCATGTGCATGTCCACATCGACGTGCTCGAGCATGAACATGTTTACAAAAAGGCAAGCGCATGCAAGTGCAACAATGAACTGAAGTTTGCGTCGAGGAAGGCGCACGATGCGTCAGTTGCCACTGTACTGACCTCCCACGTTGCCATAGCTGCTGCTGCGCGGCATGCCGCCTCCACCCCCACCGCCTCCCCAATCACCTCCTCTGCCACCACCGCCAAAGCTTCCAGAGCTACTGATGGGTGGGGGTGCAGCTGGGGTAGAAGCCCCACCTCTCAAATGCGGCGGGACATAGCCTCCCATACTTTTAACTAGGTTGTGAGTAGGTTAAAAGATTTGTATTTGGACAAGAATAGAATGGAAGTGATGAGAAACTGCAGTACGTGTTTTGAATAAAGTAGGTAAGTTAGTTATGCAAACTCATTGAGTAGGCACATAACTGTTTTTGAATTTAATAATAAAAAGTTTTATGTTGGCACATAGAATCAGCAGAGCTCCACTCTCCAATTTTCGAGGACTAGGAAGAAACAAGATGTCTGTCATTGCCAAGCTAGAACCAACTCAATCAATGAAGCAGTTTGGCGGATGGAACAGGAGGTGAGTTGTTGTGTGTGGACCTGTGAAGTTGGGCGTGAAGAGTTTGCTCTGGGTGAGGACTTGCTTGTGCATGTGTGGGCCCCTCGCCTGCAAAGGAGCAGTTGTAGCAGATAGCAAGCTCTTTTTTGCACAGCTAAGGCAGAAGGTACTCGTGTGTGAGAACCTAAAATTGCCACATCACACAGGTACAAAGTGAAGAGCTCTTCTCTGGACAACACCGAGACGGTGCGTGTTGACAGGCTCTGGCTGCATGCCTTCCAAATGCGGCACAAGATATTTCACGGATCAAGAAAGGGTGTGCAAGACATCGGCATTCCAGTTGAAGTCAGTGGACGCACCACAATTGACTGTCATGCTGCTCACCAGTGCCTGGAGCTTGCCAGCTACTCTTGCCATGCTTGATCAAGCTAATTCAGAGTTTGCTGCAAACCATGACCAGTTAGATGCGTACCTGAGGGAAGCACACCGTTGGCAGTAATGCCCGTGATGGCCAAAAAAGGGTGTGCAAGGATGAAACCCATGTTTTCATACGTAATACGTGCATTTGCTCGCTTCAGGTTGTGTAATTCACATGTCCACTCCTGTTTTCATTGCAGGTGTTCACTGTGTACTTCCCACCGCAAGCGGAGAAGCAGGCTGTCCCTGTGGTCTACTATTTGGTATGCTCTTTACGACCTTGCGCATGATCGTGTGTGTGTGTGTGTGTACTTCTCTAACTTGCGACCTGCTACTAGCTGCTTTGCCCTTCCCCCTGCTCGCACGTGTCTACATGTTGGGCCTGCTCTGCAATCATGCTGTCCACTTCACGCACCATTTCGTCCCTCCAGTGAGAGCAAAGCGCACGATTGGCTTTCTGCAACTTGTGCTCACCCGATCGCTCAGACTGAGCGTCTGGCCTGTATCACACATTTTTTCGCACCTGTGCGAATTATGTAGTTATAGTGTTGGCCAAAACCATGCATACACACGTATATGCGGTGCACATACGGTATTTTTAGCAGGGAATTTACCATGCATACGGTCATATACGGTGTACGTATACGGTTCTGGCAAACCCTATGTAAAATATAGTCAGCAAGTGCGATGGCCACAAACTTCTGACCTGACCAGGTTTCAGCTTTGCATGAATGCGGAACTTCGCCATGTTTCCTACCTGGGTTCAAACCTGACCCTATCTCTAACCTGAGCAGGTTGCGAATCTGATTGAATCTCATACTTGCAGGTTGGTCAGAACCGTATAATTACACTGATTATTTGGTGGGTTCTTCGCAAAAATACTGTATGTACATGTATAGATGTGGTTCTGGCCAACCCTGCAAACTTGACCTGGTCTCCATTCTGGCAGTTTTGGTAAGCTCTCAAATTTTCACGAGTGAGGGGTGTACTAACTAAACCTCAAACCTGAGCTTGTTGTGGATCTGCCCAAATCTTGAACTTAGCCTAGTCTCAAACCAGACCAGGTCGTCTTCACTGATTTTGTGATTTCAATGGTGTTAGTGGGACGTGTGCGTGCGGTGCCTGTGGTCAACATCGGTAAATTGTAGTCATACCCAAGATTTGCAGTAAAAAACCTTTATTACCGTACCTTTTTGATATCACCCCGCATAAATGTTGTTTTTTGCTCTGCGGGGTGAGTGCGGTAACGTTGAATATATTTTTATCCTGCGGGGTTGACACGGGATCGGTTTAAATAACGTTTTTGGTCGCTGCCAGTGATGAGCGAGACAGCCACTGATGAGCGAGACAGCCACTGCCAGTGCAACGCCTTGATAAGGATGAGGGGGAAGCTGTGTGGGAAGAAGGCGTAGGGGCCGAGGAGGAGGAAGGTGCAGCGCTTGAGGCAGCCGAGCAGGTCAGAGCATCCCAGCAGCTAACAGATGAGCAGCTGGGGCAGCTAATGCACAAAACAAGATCACGCACCAAGGCTGCTCGTACCCAAGCAGCACCATCAGCTGGTGCAAGCACAAGCACAGCACGCAACAGCAGCAGCAGAAGCAGCGAGGAGAGCGAGAGCAGTGAGGACAGCACCAGCAACCAGAGGATAAGAGAGCAGCAGAGGAAAAGGGAGCAGAAATGAGGGGGGGGGCAGCAAAGGGGTAGTAGAACAGAGATGATTGATTGGAGATAGTAAACTGACATGCAAACAAACTGACATGCAAACAAACTGACATGCAATCAAACTGACATGCAAACAACAGCATGCAACTGACCGGTGATTTTGTTTTTGACCTTTTGTGGCATTTTAACTCTCTGGTAAGCTAAATTGGGTCAGAAACCCTGCGGGGTTGATGCGGGAAGGGGACAAAATAGTTATTCTTGGGGTGCGGGGAAGGTCAAAATCTAATAATTTTTTTTGGGGGGGGGTGCGGGTGAGTACGCAAAGGAACGGTATACGGATGTTTGTATACTTATACGGTTCTGACCAACCTGAAATTGTTAGCATATGGCATTTTCTGCAGCAGGTGTAGGCTGAAGCCTGCATATTCACGTCCGCATTCTTACTCTCATTCTCACCCCCCCACACACAAATATGATCACACAAATATGATCACAGTCATGCCTGAACTGCACCCACATCCACACTCCCTCACTTTGACCCCTAGCACACAACAACTCTCTCTCTCTCTTCTCTCTCTCTCTCTCTCTCTCTCTCTCTCTCTCTCTCTCTCTCTCTCTCTCTCTCTCACACACTTACGCACTCACGCACTCACGCACACATATCACACATGCACACATACATACGCTGTCACTCTCTCACTCTCACCCCCTCTCATGCAACCACAGTCTGGCCTGACCTGCACGGACGACAACTTTATTTCCAAAGCAGGTGCGTTCATTTCCAAAGCATTTTCTTTTCTTTCTATCATTGTGTATAAAAACGTAGTTCTGTGACAAGGTGAGATTTCATATCATGTACTGGCACATAACGTCACTCAGATGGGTTTCCTTTAATCAACCAAGCACATGCACGCGCACGCACACACACACACACACAATCACACACACACACACACACCACACACACAGGTGCACAGCGTCGTGCTTCAGAGTTGGGTGTGGCATTGGTCGCCCCGGACACTTCCCCCCGTGGTTCGAACGTGCCGGGGGAGTCGGACTCTTGGGATTTTGGAGTGGGCGCGGGCTTCTACCTAAATGCTACACAGCCTCAGTGGAAGGCCTGGCGTATGTATGACTGGGT
>Ga0307974_1003231_pt1 | contig 11701 bp, 12 predicted proteins | sample OrgLakmetagen784_FD_201812 | JGI IMG/M metagenome (GOLD analysis project Ga0307974, IMG submission 201812) | Saline water microbial communities from Organic Lake, Antarctica - #784 | ecosystem: Environmental > Aquatic > Non-marine Saline and Alkaline > Saline | place: Antarctica: Organic Lake... | reverse complement strand
TTACCTACATCTCAACAGTTTTTGGATGCCATACGATCTCGTCAGACTATCAATCAACGACAGTTTGAACTCACTCTTCGTGAACATATCATTGGGGGCTGGAGAGATCTTGACATTTTGACACCATATGAAGCTCACCATTCCAGCAGAATTATGAGGACATATCACACACATTTTGGTGTGCTTTTGGGGAATACTTCTGGATGGTGGGATGACAGAAAAATAAATTTAAAGCCTGTGTCGCCTCTCTACATTTGCTTGGACATTCCCAGCAACCTCAGCCAAGCACTTTCTTGCCTTCGCCTTTCTGGCCGCAACTTTCTAGTCCAAAGAATGCGTCATGACAGGAATAGAAGGCCTTATGAGCTCAGGATCTGTGACAGATGTGACTGGCACACTATTCAGGATGAGGAACACATTTTGTTGGACTGTCCGCATGCAACAGTTAGTCAGACTCCGCACACAGCACCAGCTTATCTTCCCACCTCAGTTTGAGGATGGCCCAGCTCGTTTGAGTGCCTAGCCCTGTTCCCTTGATTTTTCTAGCGTTTTTTTGGTTTGGTTACAGGCTTTTTTTCCAAGCTTCCGCTCAGATGCCCACCAGAGGCATATATAGCGATGTAACCATACCTTACTGATCTGCACTACACAAAAAAGTGAACACTATCACTAAACACGTAACAAAGCTCACACTTTATATTTTGAACCTCTCTCTATAAAGCCTCAACTCAGCGGCATGCAGGACACAGTGCACTGCAGAAGTTATACGTAATAAGATAAACGGTAATGTAGCCTGGACCAAATATATTAAGCCAGGCATTTCTTAAAATCGGCAGTCAGCTGCTCGCGATCCAGGTTTCGGCCGATAAAGATGATGCGGTTCTCACGCGTCTCGTCCTTTCCCCAGGGTCTGCCGGTTCCATCAGAGCTGCTTCCAAACCCCATGAGCATGTGCACGCCTTGGAACACAAACCTGGATGTAGTGAAAAAACTGGGCGTCACAGGCAGCATGATGTTTTTGCCACATAAGCAACAAAAAGAAGGACACAGATAGATACTCCCAGCCGGTATGAAACAGGAAAACGAATACATGTTGCAGTATACTCTGCACCACCCCATTGGGTGCCGACTTACACTCTTCAATGGATATAGACCATTGGGTGCCGACTTACACTACCCAATGGATATAGAATTTCAACAATACTTGCCGGGGCCCTGCCCGGGGGGACAGAGGAAAGAAGGTATGTTTGTGATCAGCAGCTTTATGACAATTCAACTAGGTCCTGTTACAGACATAAACAACCCAGTACTTTTTTATGTTCAGTGATCCTAAATATATATTTCTCCAGCTCCTAAAATTTTGCATTCCCTAGATAATGTACATTTTCTTAATGTACTAAGGTCATACATATACAAGGCTGCAACTGTGTTTCCTGTTTCGTTCCTTGTTTTGGGGTGGATGATTTACGGAGTGTCATACATTGAGGGTATAAGGTGGCGGATAAAGCTCCGTAGACGCTCCAAATCAGGCAGTACTACAGTTCCACTCCCTTTTTAAAGGCTGTCCCAAACTGATATGCTTCTCCCGTACACTCACTTGTCGCTCTCCCCTTTGACGGCGAGCACGCCCTTGGAGCGAAAGATGTCAGTCCCCTTCTCTGACAAGAGCTTGCTGAGGAACTGGTTCAGCTTCACCTGTAGGACAGCCAAGAATTGGAAGCATTTCTCAAAAGATGTTGTCCCTTTCTCTGACAAGAGCTTGCTGAGGAACTGAGAGTCCCTTTCTTTGACCAGAGCTTGCTGAGGATTTGGTTGAGCTTCACCTGTTGGACAGCCAAGAATTGAAAGCATTTCTCATTTTCCTCTATCTCACCTCTGGAGCACCGCAAGGTTTGTTTTAATCGGGCGCACCACACCTCAGTTTTAATCGAGTGTACCACCCTCAGTTTAATCGGGTGTACCACACCTCAGTTTCAGTTTCAGTTTCGGGTGTACCTCAGTTTCAGTTTGGGGTGTACCATACCTCAGTTACAGGTGTACTCTCACCCACACCTCAGTTTCACCCACACCTCAGTTTCAGGTGTACTCTCACCCACACCTCAGTTTAACCCACACCTCAGTTTCAGGTGTACTCTCAGTTTCGGGTGTACTCTCACCCACACCTCAGTTCCACCCACACCTCAATTTCAGGTGTACTCTCAATTTCGGGTGTACCACACCTCAATTTCAGGCCAAAAAAAGGGCTCATCTGTTGTCAATACCTGCTATATATTGCACGTATCCCTGCTATTCATTACACGTGTCCCAACATGTACACTTCCTATAGCCAAACACTTTGTATATGTCTTCATTTCAATGCTCAGTGATTGGTCGTTGACTGCCTGAGTCACTCATATAAGCCACCACACAGTCCGCAGCTGCACCCCTTTTACTAAGTTGTGTTTAAATAACAGGGCCCTAAAAATTGCATCCCCTTTCATGTCTTACCTCGTTCAAGTCGCCCTCTATCTGTATGCCCACGCTTGTGACACGTGGGTCGTGCTGGTGGTCGCCACCGTCATCCTGTACAGGACCACACGCAACAGGCAGTCGATATTTTGTGTGCATACTTTTGACGTCATTGTATTGTTGTAATGTTGTGACACGTGGGTCGTGTTGGTGGTCGCCCCCGTCATCCTGTACGGGAACACATGCATACTTTTGACGTCATTGCAATGCTGTCATGTTGTAATGCTGTGACACGTAAATCATGTTGCTGGTGATCGCCACCGTCATCCTGTACAGGACCACACACTAAGGCAGGCAATAAATTTTGTGTGCATACTTTTGACGTGTTTGTAATGTTGTGACACGTGGGTCATGCTAGTGATCGCCATTGTCATCCTGTACAGGACCACACGCAACAGGCAGTCGATATTTTGGATGCATACTTTTGACGTCATTGTAATGTTGTAATGTTGTGACACGTGGGTCGTGTTGGTGATCGCCACCGTCATCCTGTGCAAGGTCACAAATTTAAAGGCAGCAAAATCTTCCTTCTTCCTCTTCATTGTGCTACCAATCACGAATTTCACTCATGAACGAAGGAACAGAACAGAAAAACTACGCAGGCAGAAAAACACTCCCTGCATCAATTAAGGAAAAGCAGACACATTGGCCCTGAGTGCCGTGAGTCTCCCCCACTGATGAACGGATTAGGCATGCTACACTTGTGAGACAGTGACTTACCTTGAGAAAGTCAGGCTCATTCTCTAGAATGCGTTGCACATCAAAGGCGTTGATGTCCAGCAGCTTTTCAAGTTGGACTCTTGACTGGAATGACTCGATGATGTCCGCAAAGGCATTTATTCCCTGCTCGCACAAGGAAAAATCACATAAGCTTTTTTTTGGAAGTTCAGGATTAGGAGGTTTGCAGGCTTGGCCAGGAATTAGCTCCTGATAACGGATGCTAACAGCACTATAAAATGCTAATAGTACAGCAGAGGAACGGATCAGGCAATTTGTAACGTTGTGACAATTTTGAAGCACGTCCTCTGGAGTGCAGTTTTGTGGGGCTTTGTAAACGAGGACAGCGTTTGTGAGGTTGGTCAAAGCTGGGTTAGTTAGAACTTGGCGGACATAAACGGCACACAATGGTGCATACGGAGAATGCTTCGCAAAATGTACTATATGTAAATTCATGACTTTGGCCAGCCTATAATGCTTAGCTGTTCATATATATAATTTCCAATTCATAGCCACCATTGGCTGCTCTCTCATGCTCACCTTGATGCGCTTTATGACATTAGCCTTTTCTGTCTCATCCACTAAGTCTGTCTTGTTGAGCAGGATCTGCATCAGTGTTGCATGGAAGGAAAACGTGTTTGCAATTTACTCTAGCTCTTCACTATCATTCACGCGGTCCTTATTTCTATGCATGGATTCTAGTCTGTGTGGAAAAGGATACCTCACCTTGTCTGCGAAAGCAATCTGCTCAATTGCCTGCAAAGCAGAAGTACCGTGGTTGAGGTCAATATTAATATCAATACATCACTGCTTGCACTAATCCAAGCATTTTACTTACCATCAGTCTGAAAATAGGTGCCTCCTTTTAAGTATGATGTTTGTTTTGCAGAGTGCTTACCTTCCCGATTGAGAAATTTTGTCAACAGCGCATCCATCCTGCAATGCCCCATGCTTACCTCATTCTCCACACCCTCTGGCTTGTCTTCATCCAAGTGTTGGATAACGTGCTTGGCATCCACCACCGTCAGAATGGCATCTAGTCGGTAGCGTGCCTGGAGCCAAAATATAGGAGTTGGCACTGCATTGTGAGTGTGTGTTCACACCAGGAACAAACTCACAATGCAGTGTGTTCACGCCAGGAACACAAATGCAGTGTGTTCACAATGCAGTGTGTTCATGCCAGGAACACAAAATGCAGTGTGTTCACAATGCAGTGTGAGTGTGAGTGTGTTCACGCCAGGAACACAAATGCAGTGTGTTCACAATGCAGTGTGAGTATGTTCACGCCAGGAACACAAATGCAGTGTGTTCACAATGCAGTGTGAGTGTGTTCACGTCAGGAACACAAATGCAGTGTGTTCACAATGCAGTGTGAGTGTGTTCACGTCAGGAACACAAATGCAGTGTGTTCACAATGCAGTGTGAGTATGTTCACGCCAGGAACACAAATGCAGTGTGTTCACAATGCAGTGTGAGTGTGTTCACGTCAGGAACACAAATGCAGTGTGTTCACAATGCAGTGTGAGTGTGTTCACGTCAGGAACACAAATGCAGTGTGTTCACAATGCAGTGTGAGTGTGTTCACGCCAGGAACACAAATGCAGTGTGTTCACAATGCAGTGTGAGTGTGTTCACGTCAGGAACACAAATGCAGTGTGTTCACAATGCAGTGTGAGTGTGATCACGCCAGGAACACAAATGACAAATGACTGATGAAAGTACGCAGTAGAGACACAACTTCATTTACAAGTCCAAACACGGTACACACTACACCCAGGGCAAAAAACAAACCTCTCTCTCTCTCTCTCTCTCTTCCACTATCTCACTCTCTCTCCACCATACATGATCTGATGCAGGTGCTGCTGTTTCATGGACCGACAGAGATTGGACTAGGTTCATAGTATCAAGAAACACACCTGTATGGCGTCATCTACAAAGAAGGTTTGAGCTACAGGCGCTGGATCTGCGAGACCAGTTGTCTCGACCTGAAATTTATTCAAGCACACGTATAAGAAAGTTGTCTCAACCTGAATTTTAATCAAACACACGTATAAGAAAGTTGTCTCAACCTGAATTTTATTCAAGCACACGTATAAGAAAGTTGTCTCAACCTGAATTTTATTCAAGCACACATATAAGAAAGTTGTCTCAACCTGAATTTTATTCAAGCACACGTATAAGAAAGTTGTATCAACCTGAATTTTATTCAAGCACACGTATAAGAAAGTTGTCTCAACCTGAATTTTATTCAAGCACACATATAAGAAAGCTGTCTCAACCTGAATTTTTTTCAAGCACACGTATAAGAAAGTTGTATCAACCTGAATTTTATTCAAGCACACGTATAAGAAAGTTGTATCAACCTGAATTTTATTCAAGCAAACGTATCAGAAGTGTGATGCCCATGTCAGGAGGGCTGGTTGTATGTATGATCAGGCTACCATATAGAACTTCAGGGTTTGTGAACCCCTAATAACCCCTAATTCAAATGAAAAGGAAATAAGAGAAAGCATACTTCCAAGAATGGCTTACGAACTCTCTTGCAGAAGAAGCATGGGTGGTGCAACTATTTTTTCAAGGAAAGTGCTTACTTTTCAAAATTACTGCTTTCCATGTTTGCGGCTCCAGGCAGGTGCCACCATACTGAAGGTGACGTACAGACTAAAGGATTTAAGATTCTCACCAGGACTGCATCAAAGGATTTGGACGCCAGCCGCATCAGGATCTTGATGAGGTCCCCTCTCACTACATAAGCGCAAACAATTAGATTGATCAATGGTCAACATGTGTTCCCTTTATAGCATCTTCGTAGTCAAAAGGGGAAATGTTGAGTGTGGTGTAAGACAACTTCCCCTACGCAAGGGTGTAGCTTTCCACATACTGTTGTTTGATCAGCTTATAACAGCCCCAAGTGTAACCCTTACATAATCACGCAATACATGCGTACTCGCACAATCCCACTCACCTGTGCAGCAGATGCAGCCTGCAGATGAAAAAAATGTGTGTATTGTTTAGCGGGAAGGAACATACCATTGTGCTAACAAGCGGCATGCAGGTAGTATGCCAAGAAGAAACCCACCATTGTTCATCTCAAAGATCTCTTCCTGTGAGTTGATCACCAGTGCGTCGTCTACTCCGACCTCCCCTGCAGGGATTTAAATGATATGAAGAAAAGATGAAAAGCAGGTAGCAAAACCACTCCTCAGCGTGATAGATTCCAGGAGGCTCATCCCGGATCTGCATTTCTGATCAAAGCTGCAAGCTTGCTTACCAAACTCGTTTTCGATGACGGCAATCTTTTTGCCGTGGTCGCCGGTCAAAATGTGGTTGATAAGAGTTGTTTTGCTGCAGTAGGGGAGTGGTGTAAATATGGCGGTGTTCTTATCAAGCCGTCTGAGTGTGCTAACTTGCTCAAATTGCGCGTGCAGATTCAAGAAGTCGGCACCCCCCATGCTACTATGCCTACTGAATGGAGCTGCTTGAACAGGGTAAGGCGGTTGATGCGTGCAAGCGTAAGCAATTGCGCACTTGTCGAGCGATTGACAAATGTTGGCTCTCTCTCATTCTCCCAGTGCACGCTAATCTTCATCAGCATGATGATCATAGACATGATTTCTTCTTATGATATGGGCATGCTGCACAAGGTGGTTAGAAATGCACAACTACTTACCCCGAGCCCAAGAATCCCGTCACGATGGTAACAGGAGTTCTTTTCGCCATCGCGTGCTGAGGTCGAGTGACTGGGACGGTGGTTGTTGTTGTTGTAATGCTAATTGGACAGCTTGTATAATATTTATACTATGATTATAGGCACACGGCGCACGCAATCCGTACAACCGTCCATACACATCCATACCGTACATTCCATATACCACACAGAATCACGTCGTGTAGCAAAATCAAATTGAGGTTATGTATTTCATTTCTAATGATGTGAACAGACGCGAATCTATGGCGGTTTCATCTTCGAAGTTATTAACTTGCACAAAAAAATAATTTACTAAATTTTCTGAGGCCTGTGATATGATGCTTCATAAGTACGACGTATGATAGGCAAAACTGCTCGTAAACGTTTTTTCGCATCTCCGTAGCAAACTACGCCCATTTTAACCACAGGAGAAAGAGGAGGCTATACGAATTGCAAGAAATAAGAAAATACAGCGCCAGGATGTGGATGTGCAGCAGTAGCGTTGAGTAAACTCTGTCCGGTCTTAGTGACTGTACCATTCTTACTCATATTAAAAAAGAAAAGAAAAAGTACGCAGATAGTGTAAACTCTACCGGCAAGCACCTACGGAGCCTTACGAGTACAAGCCACGAAGAAAGGGGCTGGATACGAGAACAAGCCAGCAAATCAATCTTGTAGATTGGCAATTATGCATGGCAATCATCAGCTGAATATGGGACCTGCTGGTCCGATCGCTTTTGTTTGTTACGCTTGTATCTAAATGTTCAGGTGCTTTTGAATTCATAGCCAGTGGACATGGTTTGGGCAATTTATCAAAACCTCTTTAACCAGTAGCACATTTATTTTGGTTTGCGTTGCCTTGTCAAGAAAAAAATGCACGGAAATAAGTATCATGAATACTGATCAAGAAATGCAAAGCTATTGATAGAAACTTATTGACCAAAAACTCAAACACAAAGAAGCTACGCTACTTATGATTCATTTCTTGCTTCGTTCCCTCATTCTGATCAAGGCCCATATATGTATTTAGGGGGAAGCCTAACAAAAGCTGCGCCTACTTGTTAATAATTTCTCGCTTCGTTCCATTGTTCTGATCAAGGCTCATAGAGGGGGAAGCCTAACAGTTGAGGTGCATTTGTGGGCTTCAACGGACCAGCATCTGGCCCACCTTGGGCGATATGATGCATTTGTGCATCTGTGACTGCAAGCAGGTCAGCCAAGAACGCCACGGCACCAGCACATCCCTGGGGGAACAAAATACAGTATCTGAATATTTGTGAAATAGAGCACCTGTAAAATGGGAAAGAAATAGAGCATCTGCAAAATAGAGCATCTGTGAATTAGAGCATCTGTGGCTGCAAGCAGGTCAGCCAAGAACGCCACGGCACCAGCACATCCCTGGGGGAAAGAAATTTAGTATCTGAGTATTTGTGGAATAGAGCATCTGTAAAATGGGAAAGAAATAGAGCATCTGCAAAATAGAGCATCTGTGAATTAGAGCATCTGTGGCTGCAAGCAGGTAGAGCCAAAAACGTCATGGTAGCAGCACATCCCTGTGTGTGTGTGCGTGTGTGCATGTGTGGGGGGGGGGGGGTGGGGGGGTAAGCTGACAAGCTAACATAGTAAGTACGACAGAGGGAGTCAGCCATGTATGCAGCTGCCTGCATCAAGTCATTTCCCACTACCTATAAACAGTAAGAAATAAAGCAGGCAGGCTGTGGAAACCATACTCCGTGCAAATGACTAGTAAGAAAAAGGTATGTAGAAACAGTGCAGACGTATCGTGGGCAAAGATGGATTTGGGTAGAACGATGATGAGGAGCAGGGAACTTTTCAATTTTAAAGGCAAGGGTGTCTGCAGGTCAGAATGAGAGCTCTGAAGCACGTCTGAAACGTGGAAGCTTTTTTATTCTTAATAAGCCACGCATCCTCTTGCGGATTAAAAGGACAGGATGATGAAGGACCCACACCTCTTGCGGATTAAAAAGACAGGATGATGAAGGACCCACACCACATGGCAACCATTTCTTCTACAGCGGAAAATCAGCAAACATAATTGAACACGCACAACCAGTGCTAAGGTTGTGAAGCAGTTGCTGACCGCACAATTCTACACAAGGCTGAGAGTTGCAGCTAACGTAAAATGATTTGGAGGCACCCACCTGGAACAGAGAGTAGGGGTTATCTGGCAGATCGAACGTGTGCTGCACTTCACTGGAACCCAGAGCCAGACCAAACTGCTGCGCCCTACATCCACATGCATTGCAAAGAGCTGCAGGTGTTGCATTGACGTGCACAGATTGGGCGTGTGCTGCACTTCACTGGCACCCAGACCCAGCCCAAACTGCTGCGCTCTACATGTAAATGCATTGCAAAGAAGAGTCTCAGGTGTTGCATTGACGTGCACAGGTCGAGCGTGTGCTGCACTTCACTGGCACCCAGAGCCGTCCTAGACTGCTGCGCTGTACATATATGCACTGCAATGAGTCTTTAGTGTGCATATTGTTTACAGAGCTATGCACTGCAATGAGTCTCAAGTGTGCATTTTGTTCACAGAACTATGCACTGCAATGAGTCTCAAGTGTGCATATTGTTCACAGAGCTTCCTTATTTTTATTTCTACCGAGCACATCTTGATTGGACACACTCCAGAGTTGGCATGACATATGTCCCCTTAGTCCAACACAAAGCCAATTGGTTTTGTTTATTTATGCCAAAGCAGGAGCATTTAATCTGTGCCCAAAGATAATGCAACAAGTTTGCCAACTTGTACTTACAAGCTTGCCAACTTTGTAACCAACTTACTTAAAATGTAACCAAGTTTGCCAACCATCTTATCCTTAAATGTAACCAGTTTGCCAACCATCTTATCCTTAAATGTAACCAAGTTTGCCAACCTTCTTATTTTGAAATGTAACCAAGTTTGCCAACCAACTTGTCCTTGAATGTAACCAGTTTGCCAACCATCTTATTTTTAAACGTAACCAAGTTTGCCAACCATCTTATCCTTAAGTGTAACCAAGTTTGCCAGCCAACTTACTTAAATGTAACCAAGTTCGCCAACCTTCTATCCATGAATGTGCAGATCTGCGATCTTGTGCCAGCAAACCAGACCAGACCCTGATTCCACGACCTTTGTGAAACAACATACTTGCAGGTAAAAAGAATGGCTGTCGGAGCAAAACAGGAACATGAGACATTTGACTACTCAAATCACAATCTGAGCAAACATGTTGCAAAGGCTGTGGTGCTTACCTGTGCAGCCACTTAGCCCCAGCTCCTGCCTTCCACAGCCTCAAAAGAGCAAAGCCATTGCCTGAGACACCGTGGCACAGGCCAGGTCCTGTGTGTGTATGTGTTTGTGTTTGTATGTGTGTGTGCGTGCGCGTGTGTGTGTGCGTGTGTGTGTATGTGTGTGTGTATTTGTGTGTATGTGTGTGTGCGTGCATGTGTATATATGTCTGTGTGTGCATGTAATGCGTTTGTGTACTTGTGTGCGTTTGTGTGTATGTGCGTGCATGTGTGTATGTATGTCTGTGTGCGTGTGCGCGCGTGTGTGTGTACTTGTGTATGCATGTGTGTTAATTGTGTGTGTTACCTCAGCAGTACCGTTTACCATGCTCAAACCACCGCAAATCTGACCAATGTACGTAAAGCTTTCTATTTTTTCCTTCCCTTTCACTGTAAACGGAGCTCAATCATTGCTTTGATGTTCACCTTCAGCAGGGGAGTGGTTTTCACTGCCTGCGTAGTTTTATCTTTATCTTTTTCACCTTTCTTCAGCAGACCCCTGCTCCAGACCACCTCCCCTGCTCGGCATGTGGCTGGACTGTAAACGAAACTGAATCATTGCTGTGTGTTCACCTTTCTTCAGCAGGCCCCTGCTCCAGACCACCTCCCCTGCACGGCATGCGGCTGGCAAGTAAGCTGCACCTTCACCTCCACCCCCGAAGATCTGCAGACACAGCATAACGTTTTGGCAAGTAAGCTGCACCTTCACCTCCACCCCCGAAGTTTTGCAGACACAGCATAACGTTTTGGCAAGTAAGCTGCACCTTCACCTCCACCCCCGAAGATCTGCAGACACAGCATAACGCTTTTTCAAGTAAGCTGCACCTTCCCCTCCATTTTTTTTCAAGTAAGCTGCACCTTCCCCTCCACTCCCGAAGATCTGCAGACACAGCATCACGCTTTTTACACGTCCTCTATCCCCCATTCTGCCTCTTTATATCAGTACTATTTGTCTAAGTAACAGAGCGTCACAGCGAGAGACGTTAGAAACGATTTCTGTTCTCTACGTGTCATGTCTAGGGTTGGCCAGAAGCGTGTATCTACAACGTATATGACAGCATGTATGGTAATTTCCCTGCTTAAAATACCTTATGTACACCGTATATACGTATACATATATGGTTGGCCAGAAGCGAGAATAGACACCGTATACGAAAGTATGTATGGTGACTTCCCTGCTTAAAATACGTTATGTACACCGTATATACGTATTAATATATGGTTGGCCAGAAGCGCGTATATACACCGTATATGACAGTATGTATGGTGATTTCCCTGCTTAAAATACCTTATGTACACCGTATATACATATACATATATGGTTGGCCAGAAGCGTGTATATACACCGTATATGACCGTATGTATGGTGATTTCCCTGCTTAAAATAGCTTATGTACACCGTATATACATATACATATATGGTTGGCCAGAAGCGTGTATCTACAACGTATATGACAGCATGTATGGTAATTTCCCTGCTTAAAATACCTTATGTAC
>Ga0307974_1003230_pt1 | contig 11702 bp, 12 predicted proteins | sample OrgLakmetagen784_FD_201812 | JGI IMG/M metagenome (GOLD analysis project Ga0307974, IMG submission 201812) | Saline water microbial communities from Organic Lake, Antarctica - #784 | ecosystem: Environmental > Aquatic > Non-marine Saline and Alkaline > Saline | place: Antarctica: Organic Lake... | reverse complement strand
CCGTACCCATCTACGAGGCGCTCGAGCACGCTGATGATCTGTCAGTCACACACATATATACATACGCACACAACACTCATGCACGCACACACTCCTTTTCGTAAATGTCTCAGCCCCATCCCCGTGGGCACTGTACCCATCTACGAGGCGCTTGAGCGCGCTGATGGTCAGATTGAGGGCGTCACGTGGGAGCTGTTCAAGCAGGTCATGATCGACCAGGCAGAGCAGGTAGGTGGGCATGGTGTGTGTGTGTGTGTGTGTGAGCACACGCGTATACTAGATTGAGTGAGGCGTATTTCAGATTAAGAGCTGTTCAAGAAAGTAGTGTTTGACCAGGCATGTGGTGTGGGTGTGGGTGAGGCTGTGGCTGTGGCTGTGCATGTGAGTTGCCCAGGCCTGTGCACTAACATTCGTTGCCCAGGCCTGTGCACTAACATTCGTTGCCCAGGCCTGTGCATTAACGCTTAGCAAACTTTTGAATTGCAACTAGAATACCTGTTGTAGTTTTTTTGGAGTGCTTTGTTTGGGGACTCACACAGGACGTCCAAATTACGGTCAGCGGTTTAGTCATGCAATTGCAGCAGTTTCTCTCATATTAATGGGAAACTCCCTGAATGCCTAACCCAAATTTTGAGCCAAATTTATAATGCTATATATTTCTCTGTTATTTGCGAATTTTCTTACGCCCTTCATTTCCCTCACCGCACACACGCAGCACACACACACACACATACGCATACACACAACACACACACGCACACACACACACACGTGCACACACAGGGTGTGGACTACTTCACCATCCACGCTGCCGTGCTGCTGCCCTTCATCCCCCTCACCGCAAACCGCATCACCGGCATCGTCAGCCGAGGTGGCTCCCTGCACGCGAAGTTATGCTTGATTGACCACAAGGTGCGTGCAACTGTGTTGAAAGTGTGTGTGTGCGTGTGTGTGCGTGCGTGTGTATGTGTATGTGTGTGTGTGTGTGTGTGTGTGTGCGGTCCTCCCACAAAGCCTTTCACCAGCACCCACCCTCCACTAGGCATTACTCCCCCATTAGAGAATACTCATGTGTGTCATCATAGTACTTACTAAAAAGAGGTAGAGTCCACCTTGTGTCTCCCACATTTAGTCGTAGTGCTTACTTAAAAGGCCACCTTGTGCCTCCCACATTTAGTCATAGTACTTACTCAAAAGTAGTCATAGGTAAGGTAAGGCTAGGTTACATCACTATATATGCCTCAAAGGGCATCTCAGCAGAGGTTTGGAAAAAGCCTGAAACTACACCTGGCTAACAAACTAACTGAAAAGTAGTCAATAGTACTTGCTCAAAAAAGGTAGAACCCACCCTGTGCCTCCCACATTTAGTCCTTTATTGACATTCCTATGGTTGGCCAGAACCGTATATCTGCACCGTATATGACCGTATGTATGGTGGTTTCCCTGCCAAAAATACTAAATGTACACCGTATATACCTATAATTGTATGGTTCATGCCAACCCTAAACATTACGCATCAGGTATTCATCGCCTCTCCCCTTCAGACTTTAATTCCCTTACCAGCGTCTGTCGCTGCTCCCCCACCGGTGGCGCTCACAGCATTGTATTGAAGTCATGCTCTTCCCCCACCAGCGTCGTTGGTTGCCCCCCCACCGGTGGCACTCACAGCATTGTATTGAAGTCATGCTCTTCCCCCACCAGCGTCTGTCGCTGCCCCCCCACCGGTGGCGCTCACAGCATTGTATTGAAGTCTTGCTCTTCCCCCACCAGCGTCGTTGGTTGCCCCCCCACTGCGTGCAGTGCCTTAATGTTGAACTGGTACCCCTTGTGTTAATGTTAATGTCTTAATGTGTTAATGTTTTGTCTAAATGTTAATGTCTGGTGCCTTTTACTGCAAGTGCCCATAACTGCAGGCAGCATTGAGTAGCAGTGAGCCGAGTGTGACCCACCACCAAACTGCGTGTTGTCATATGCTGCCACCGTGCAGGAGAACTTTGCGTACACACACTGGGACGAGATCCTTGACATCTGCGCTGAGTATGACATCACGCTGTCTATCGGAGATGGTCTGCGCCCAGGATGCATTGCTGGTGCGTGCATGTGTCGTGGGCTGTAGTTCCTTTCCCTTCCTAAGCACCACACGAGATTGGAACATGCCACGTTCGGCAGCGCCCTTGGACACCATTATAGCATCATCGTAATTCTGGTTAAAATTAGCAAACCAGAATTATGAAGATGCTATAATGGTGTCCAAGGGCGCTTCCCTACTAGCAAGAGAAACATCTTGCTGAAACATCGTGCTGAATGTGACATCACGCTTGGATTGGATTTGGCCTGTGCCCAAAAAGCAATACCGGTGCATGAAGGGTTAGCTAGACCCTTTCGGATTTCTGCTGGGGGAAAAGGCATTTCCATACAGTCATTTGTAGTGTGTGTGTGTGTGTACGGTTTGGAAGCTTGCAACAATGTGTATGGACAGAAATATTGTCGTTAGATGGCTTGTGTTTGTAGCATTGTGTGCCTGTACGTTGTTGCGCAGTACAAGCCTGCAGACACACACTGCTGCAAACGCAAGCCGTGTTTGTGCATTGTTTGCATGTGTGCATGTACGTTGTTGCGCAGTGCAAGCGTGCGGACACACACACCGCTGCAAACGCGTGCCGTGTTTGTGCTTTGTTTGCTTGTGTGCATGTACGCTGTTGCGCAGTGCAAGCGTGCAGACACACACGGCTTGCAAGCCGTGTGAACGCACTGTGTACAAGCACCTACAGCTTGCAGGCTGTGCTGCTACCTTGGTACACTCTTGTGTTTGTATGCTGTGTATTTGTATGTGCTGTGTTTGTGCACTGTGTGCTTAGCACTGTGGGTGTGTAGCGCTGTGGGCGTAGCAATGTGTGTGTGTGTGTGTTTGTGTGTGTGTGTGTGTAGCGATGTGTGTGTAGCGATGTGTGTAGAGCACTGTGTGTGTAGCACTGTGGGTGTAGCACTGTGTGTGAAGCAATGTGTGCTTGTGCACGTTTTATGTGTAGCACTGTGTGCTTCTGCACGTTTTATGTGTAGCACTGTGTGCTTGTGCACGATTTGTGTGTAGCACTGTGTTTAGCAATGTGTGTGTAGCACTGTGTGCTTGTGCACATTTTGTGTGTAGCAATGTGTGCTTGTGCACGTTTTGTGTGTGGCACTGAGTGCTTGTGCACATTTTGTGTGCGGCACTGTGTGCTTGTGCATGATTTGTGTGTAACACTGAGTATTTGTGCACATTTGTGTGTAGCACTGAGTGCTTGTGCACATTTGTTTGCAGCACTGTGTGTAAGCTGCATATCAATGTATGGAGTGCTCACACAACTTTTCTTAGAAATGTGTCTTTTTGGAAGTGTTCATATACAATTTGTGCGGTTCTTTGAGGTGCACACACACACACATCACACACACAAATGTGCACCCTCAACATTACAATGTGCAGATGCCAACGACGCCGCTCAGTTTGCCGAGCTGAAGACACAGGGAGAGCTGACCAAGCGCGCTTGGGAGCGAGGCGTGCAGGTGCGTGTGTGCGGTTGCGTGTCTGTATGTGTGCAACAGGTGTGGGGGGGCAGGTCTGTGTGTGATGTGTGTGAATGTGCGTGGGTGTGGGTCTGTGTGGTATGGGTGCAGGTGTAGGTGTGGATGTGGGTAGGTGCAGTTGAATGCGTGCGAGCACACACGCACACACAGTACAACGTGCGCGTGGCTGGAACTCTGGAATTTGCCTCAGGACCTACAACTGGCCAGAACCCTTATATTAACAACGTAAATGACTGTATCTTCGGTGATTTCCTTCCAGAAATTATATTAACAACATAAATGACTGATTTCCTTGCCAAAAAAAGAACCCTTATATTAACAACGTAGATGACTGTATCTTCAATGATTTCCTTCCAAAAATTATATTAACAACATAAATGACTGATTTCCTTGCCAAAAAAAGAACCCTTATATTAACAACGTAAATGACTGTATCTTCGATGATTTCCTTCCAAAAATTATATTAACAACATAAATGACTGATTTCCTTGCCAAAAAAAAGAACCCTTATATTAACAACGTAAATGACTGTATCTTCGATGATTTCCTTGCCAATAAATACCGTATTTACACCGTATATATATTTATATATTGGTTCTGGCCAACCCTATTCAGGACCTATGACTGGCCACTTGTCATTGGGCACATATATAGGCTTTCCAAAACATTTTGCAAGGACGGTTGACCAAACCATTTGTCTATTTTTTCATTTATCTTGCTCTCTCACGTGTGAAAGAGCAAGATCAGTGACTCGTCTGACACGTCTGACAGACTTGATGACTGCAAGGCACGCATGCAAGGACAAGTTGTCAGTCAGTTTTTGTATTGACCTCTGTTGCTGCACACTTCAGACAGACGTGTCCCTTATGCATGGTGTCGTCAATGATTGCACGCAAGTAGTGCATCTTTTAACATCTGGTCCGTGGCTTCTTGAAACGACTGCTGAGTCCAGTTTTTGCGGTGCAAAGTGGCATGCTGCTTTATCACGTTTCTTGTTTCCTTGGTAACATCTCCTGCCTGATGCATCTTACAATGATAAGAGTCACACATACCCTCCGAGTGTCCACTGGCAGACAAAGAAACAAGGAACACATCCTGTCACAATTTTCGTTGCTATGAATGACTACAAGTGGTGAGGGGTTTGATGGGCCCCGCCTTGTGCCCTTGAACGTATCGGTTGGATATTTGTTATTGATAGGGTTTGCCAGAGCCGTATATATATACACCGTACATTGCCGTATATTTGGTGATTTCCCTGCCAAAAATACTGTACATATCAGTGTTTTAAGGAATTTGGAAAACCTTGGTTTCGTGTCACCCCCCAATCTGGAATTCTGAGGAATTGCATTCTCATGTCTTTCTTTCCTACCCCAGGCAACATTTGGTGTTGCGTAAGTTATTGTAGGTCGTGAGGAAGCATTTGCATTAACATAAAATAGTGTTTGAAGTTTTAAATTGGCAAACTGTCCATTCTAACTGGATTCATCTATTTAATCCCACGGCGCTTCTTAGCGGTGAGCCTTTCCAAAAGGGCCTGTGGATATGGGAAGGACTCCACGCTGAACGCTGAGCTCTTATAACCTCGCCGGCATTTCTGGAATTATAAACTGGATGAAAACTGGATGATAAAACTGGATTATAACCATCGATTATAACCTCGCCGGCATTTCTGGAAGAGCGCACACCAAAGAGGAGCAATGGAAAATCTTCTTCACAGCCTGCCCCCCCTCCCCTTCCTCCACCAGAGCGACGAGTTTGATGAGAAGCCAGAATTAGCGCAGCTCCTCAAGGCTTGCTGCTGCTTCTTCAAGCTTGCAGCTATTGCTGATCTCATGGGCTGTAATGGCCTGCTTTCTGCACTGCTGGAAGGTGGCTGGGCAGATGCTGCGCATGGGCCCCCAAATACTTCCCATCACTTTTCCCCAGGCATTTATGAATTAAGGGTTTTATTATGATAATTAAACGTCAAAATTTTAATGGAAGATTTTTGGAAGATCTCATGGTGTGTGAGGGCCTTCGAAAGCCCTGCAAGGGCCAAGAACCGTCTTACACAGGGGCTTGTCGACATTCCCAGAATCTTGGTTTCATGTCGATTTCAATCGACATGATATGTTGCCTTAAAAGAAACACTAGTACATATACACCGTATAAATCTGGTTCTGGCCAACCCTAGTTACTTAGTGTAATGACTCGCAGGTCATGCACGAGGGGCCTGGCCACGTGCCCCTGAACAAGATCCCGCCTTGTGCCCTTCAACATAACGAACGGATGTTGGTTACTTTGTGTAATGCCTGCAGGTCATGAATGAGGGGCCTGGCCACGTGCCCCTGAACAAGATCCCCGAGAACATGGCCAAGCAGCTGGACTGGTGCGTCTGGGGGAGCGTGCTCTTGTGTCTCGTAATCAGGCCTGTATCTCGTGATTGGGCCCCTGTCTCGTGATTGGGCCCTGTGTCGCATGCTTTCGTGTTTCCTCAAGCTGTGGCTTAGTCCAGGTACTTGGCTGGCAGATTTGGAGCAAGGGGCTGACGTCTGCATAAAAAGGTACCGTACACTAAGGATTAAGTTGCCCCTAATGAACCTCATGGGCCTGTCTTTTGCTGTGTGCACAGAAGCAACTCTATTGGTAATCAGGGCCCCAAAGAATAAAGGGGGTGGTTGCCAAAAAATAAGGGGGCGGTTGCTGAGTGCACGATGCCAACTCTATTGGCAATCAGGGCCCCAAAGAATAAGGGGGCGGTTGCCGTAATAATAAAGAAGTTGCCATAAAAAAAATGTATGGGGACATGGCTATAGTCTGTAAGTGGATCTGTTGTCTGGGGTGAGAGGTGGATACACACGCAAGCACGTCTGTTGTCTGGCACGCTGTTGTCTGGCACGTCTGTTGTCTAGCACGTCTGTTGACTGGGGGTGAGAGGTGGATACACACGCAAGCACGTCTGGATCTGTTGTCTGGGGGTGAGAGGTGGATACACGCAAGCACGTTGAAAAAACAGGGCTGACATTAGGGGGCTGACAGAAGGGGGCTGAAAGAAGGGGGTGAAATCAGGGGGCTGACATTAACGGGGCTGACAGAAGGGGGTGAAATCTGGGGGCTAATTTAAGGGGGCTGACATAATTTGCTGGCAGGTTTGGATACAGGGAAGTCAGAGCACACAAATACAGAGAGAGGGAGCTGTTTTTTTCTTGAGTCTGTATACATGCACGTCGTATGCTTAAGAGGGTTCCCCAATACACCAAACCGTGCACACACCAAACACAAAACGTATTATCAAATGAGTGCGCCTGGAAATACGTGCATGTTTATGTTTATGGCTACCTTCTCTGCCACCATTGGCCCGTCACTTGCACTTCTGGTGCAGGCGTTTGTGTGTGGTTCTTTTTAGGTGCAGGTGTTACGAGGCCCACGTGCATGTTCATGTTCTTGGCTATACCTTCTCAGCCACCATTGGCCCGCCACTTGCACTTCTGGTGCAGGCGTTTGTGGTTCTTTTTGGGTTGTTTGTGGTTCTTTTTGGGTTGTCTGTGGTTCTTTTTAGGTTGTCTGTGGTTCTTTTTGGGTTCTTTTAAGGTGCAGGTGTTACGAGGCCCTGCCCTACACCACCAGGCCCTGCACCTTGCACTAACACTTGCCTTAACTTGTAACCCAAAGCTGAAATCCACGCTACATATCACCCCTCCTGCATGTGTGTGTGTTGCAACTCTGGTTAGATTGCGGCAACCCCTTACGACCCGCACGCCCACACGTGATGGATGCCCTTTTGATGTACAGATAATGAAATGCACATCATCTGTACATCATTTGCACATTATCCGCACATTATCTGCACATTATCCGCACGTTATCTGCACATTATCCGCACATTATCCGCACATCATCTGCACATCATCTGCACATCATCTGCACATCATCTGCACATCATCTGCACATTACCTGCACATTATCTGCACATCATCTGCACATTACCTGCACATTATCTGCACATTATCTGCACATTATCTGCACATCATCTGCACATTATCTGCACATCATCTGCACACTATCTGCACATTATCCGCACATCATCCGCACATCATCTACACATTATCTGCACATTATTTGCGCATCATCTGCACATTACCTGCACACCATCTGCACATTATTTGCAGAGGTGCAACAAAACCACTGCTCACCCACACGTGCCCTGTCCTTTTTTTTGGTGTAGGTGTAATGAGGCCCCCTTCTACACCCTGGGCCCTCTGACCACCGACATCGCCCCTGCCTACGACCACATCACCTCTGCCATCGGGGCCGCTACCATTGGTGCTCTGGGTGAGTGTGCGTTGCTCTCTGTGGAATTGTATAAGTGTGTGTGTGTAATTGTGCTGGTGTACCACATCACCTCTGCCATCGGCGCCGCTACCATTGGTGCTCTGGGTGAGTGTGCGTTGCTCTCTGTGTAGGTCTATGAGTGTGTGTGTAATTGTGCTGGTGTACCACATCACCTCTGCCATCGGGGCCGCTACCATTGGTGCTCTGGGTGAGTGTGCATTGCTCTCTATAGTTTATGTGTGCGTGTGTGTATGTACTGGTGTACCACATCACCTCTGCCATCGGGGCCGCTACCATTGGTGCTCTGGGTGAGTGTGCATTGCTCTCTATAGTTTATGTGTGCGTGTGTGTGTGTGTGCTGGTGTACCACATCACCTCTGCCATCAGGGCCACTACCATTGGTGCTCTGGGTGAGTGTGCATTGCTCTCTATAGTTTATAAGTGTGTGTGTGCGTGTGTGTATGTGCTGGTGTACCTCATCACCTCTGCCATCGGGGCCGCCACCATTGATGCTCTGGGTGAGTGTGCATTGCTCTCTATAGTTTATAAGTGTGTGTGCGTGTGTGTATGTGCTGGTGTACCACATCACCTCTGCCATCGGGGCCACTACCATTGGTGCTATGGGTGAGTGTGCATTGCTCTCTATAGTTTATAAGTGTGTGTGTGCGTGTGTGTGTATGTGCTGGTGTACCACATCACCTCTGCCATCAAAACCGCTACCATAAGTGCTCTGGGTTAATGCTCTCTGTGTAGGTGTATGAGTGTGCGTGTTAATGTGTGTACAAGTATGAATGTGTGCTACTTGCTTTTGAGGGTTGTGGTTGTGCTTTTGCAGAGAAAAAGGAGCAGCCATACCCTTTCTGGTACTTGTCGCTGCATGCGCTCCTTGAGATGAGCTTCTTTGACGATAATACCCCTCTACCCACACTGACACACGTGCACGTACGCGCACAAACGTACACACATAAGCACACAGTAGACACACACACTCTCTTCTCGTATGCACTTATTGCTGTGCTATGTGACCCCCAAGGAGCACTGCTACTGCCACACACGCACGTACACACATGAATACACAGTACATACGCGCACACTTATTTCTCGCAGGCACTGCACTGCTGTGCTACGTGACCCCCAAGGAGCACTTGGGTCTGCCTGTGAGTAATTTCAAATTTGTGGCGTGATGCTGGACTTGGTAGAGTGGCTGCATGGCTGCGATAGTGCATGTGATTATGTGTGCGTGCGCGTACGTGTGTTTGCTTCCGTGTGTGTGTGTGAGTGTGTGTGCATGTGTGTGAGAGTATGTACAATCTCCTAGTACAGCATAGTGGTCCATATGAGGCGTGAATAGACTGCGCACCGTTTAATGTGCGTGCACATGTGTGTGTGAGTGTGTGTGTGTGTGTGCATGCGTGCGTGCGTGGGTTTCTGTTTGCGTCATGCATGCATGTGTGCCTGCGTGTATGTGTGTGTGCGTGCGTGTGAGTGTGTACAATCTCCTAGTACAGCATAATGGTCCATATGAGGCGTGAATAGACTGCGCACCGTCTTATGTGCATGCGCATGTGTGTGTGAGTGTTTGTGTGTGTGTGTGTGTGCATGCGTGCGTGCGTGGGTTTGTGTTTGCGTCATGCATGCATGCGTGCCTGCCTGCGTGTGTGTGTGTGTTTGCGCCATGCGTGCGTGCGTGCGTGTGCGTGCGTGCGTTGCGTCACATGAAGTTGTAGGCGACACATGAAATCCTCCGTGCTTAGTGGCCCAAGAGGCTCTAGGTGTACGCTACTACTACTACTTACCCTCCGTGCTTAGTGGCCTGGGAGGCTCTAGGTGTACGCTACTACTACTCACCCTCCGTGCTTAGTGGCCCAGGAGGCTCTAGGTGTACGCTACTACTACTCATTCTCCGTGCTTAGTGGCCCAAGAGGCTCTAGGTGTACGCTACATATACCCAGTGGGAACGGAGTAGGTGTAGATTGCTCTCTACAATCACAAAGGTGTAGATCGCTCTTTACAATCACAAAGGTGTAGATCGCTCTTTACAATCACAAAGGTGTGGATCGCTCTTTACAATCACAAAGGTGTAGATCGCTCTTTACAATCACAAAGGTGTGGATCGCTCTTTACAATCACAAAGGTGTAGATCGCTCTTTACAATCACAAAGGTAAAGATCGCTCTCTACATTCACAAAGGTATAGATCGCGCTTACAATTACAAAGGTGTAGATTGCGCTGACAGTCACAAACGAGTGGATCGCTCTCTACAATCAAAAACAAGGAAGCTGTGCTGGAGGCTGCAGCGAATCACTAATGTGGCACCAACCCTTGAAAGGATTTTGTTGTGATCCAAATTTTTCCATCGGTAGGAGGCTGCAGTGTGCAGTGTACCACTTTTGTGAGGTTTAGTGAGGCGACCCCTGATACATTATTTTCTCGTGCAAATTCAGTTTTGTCCTGTGGTCCGATCGGTGTGTAAGGCACATGCGCAGAATGTATGAGGCGGAAAAACATGTATGCAAGGAATGGCTGTGCATAAAACTGTACAGAAGCCAAGACCCTCCTGTCACACACACACACACACACACACACACACTGTACAGAAGCCAACACCCACCACATCCAAGTAATATAGTCACTGTTCAACTTATTGATTCATAGTTGGGCTTTTTCTGTTCTTGTTGTTTTATATTTACAACCGCACTTGATAGTCGCAGCAGGCAAATACTGCCTTCTTTTTGCTGTCCCTAATTTGCACTAGCGCAAAGGTGCCACCAGCCACCGCAGTTTGAGTGCGTGGGGATGTGTGCGAGTTTTGCAGGATCGTGTTGATGTGGAGCGGCCTTGCTTTCTCTTGTGCTCACAGTTTTCTTGTGTGAACGTGTGTGTGTGTATGTGTGTATGTGTGTGTGTTGATGATGTGGAGCAAGGAATACAGAAATGCTTCAACCTTGCTCCCTGGTGTGCTCAGTGTAATTGTGTTAATGTGTGTGTGTGTGTGTGTGTGTGTGTGTACCTATGCAGGATCTTGTGTTGATGAGAAGCAAGGCATGATTGCGCTCAGAATTGCTTTCTGGTGTGCTCACAAACAATTTCGATCGCGTGAATGCAGTTGTTCATTTGTGCCCGTGCAGGACCGTGATGATGTGAAACAAGGCATGATTGCGTACAAGATTGCTGCCCATGCTGCCAACCTGGCCAAGCAGCACCCACTGGCACAAATCCGCGACAACGAGCTGTCCAAGGCCCGCTTTGAGTTCCGCTGGTACGTGCGTGCGTGCTTGTGTGGGTGCACTCTTTGAGTTCCGCTGGTACGTGTGTGCGTGCTTGTGTGGGTGCCCGCTTTGGGTTCCGCTGGTGTGTGTTTGTGTGGGTGCCCGCTTTGAGTTCCGCTGGTACGTGCGTGCGTGTTTGTGTGGGTGCTCGCTTTGGGTTCCGCTGGTGTGTGTTTGTGTGGGTGCACGCTTTGAGTTCCGCTGTTACGTGCGTGTGTGTTTGTGTGGGTGGGTGCACGCTTTGGGTTCCGCTGGTATGTGCGTGCATGTTTGTGTGGGTGGGTGCACGCTTTGGGTTCCGCTGGTATGTGCGTGTGTGTTTGTGTGGGTGCCCGCTTAGAGTTCCGCTGGTACGTGCGTGCGTGTTTGTGTGGGTGCACGCTTTGAGTTCCGCTGTTACGTGCGTGTGTGTTTGTGTGGGTGAAGGCACGCTTTGGGTTCCGCTGGTACGTGCGTGCATGTTTGTGTGGGTGGGTGCACGCTTTGGGTTCCGCTGGTATGTGCGTGCGTGTTTGTGTGGGTGCCCGCTTTGAGTTCCGCTAGAACGTGCGTGTGTGT
>Ga0307974_1003229_pt1 | contig 11702 bp, 17 predicted proteins | sample OrgLakmetagen784_FD_201812 | JGI IMG/M metagenome (GOLD analysis project Ga0307974, IMG submission 201812) | Saline water microbial communities from Organic Lake, Antarctica - #784 | ecosystem: Environmental > Aquatic > Non-marine Saline and Alkaline > Saline | place: Antarctica: Organic Lake... | reverse complement strand
GCTTCATGGTCCCTATGGGGGCGTCTGCCTTTGCTACATCACTGTGCTTCACACACCCACACGTGCAAGCATACACACACCTCCTCCTCAGAGTCTCCGTAGTGGCATGCCAAGCGGTACGCACGCACGAGCTGCTTCATGGTCCCTATGGGGGCGTCTGCTTTTGCTGCAGCACACCACTTGGACACGAGCTGGCTGGTGACTGTCAGTGTGGCTGCAGGTGAGTTACGGTATGAGGTGCGTTGATAAATAGAATGGGCGATATAGAATAATGCAACGAGAAGATAACACTTTTGGACACGAGCTGGCTGGTGACTGTCAAGGTGGCTGCAGGTGAGGGACAGTTTGAAGTACGCGCATGTGACCCACAACAGAAGCAAAGGATTCTGTTTGCGTGGTGGAGGGGTTGCAAGAATATGCAAGTGCGGAGTGTGGAGAGGGGAGAGCCTTTGGGGTTCGCAAGTGAGACAACAACAAAAGCAGACAGCTTTGTTTGCGTGGTGGAGGGGGTTGCAGAAGATTGCAAAGTGCGGAGTGTGGACAGCTTTTGGGGTGTAAGCACACGCAATGCACGAATTTATGCGGAGCTCTTCCTTCCATAAAGTAATATGTGCCCCCTATAACGCATACACACACGCATACACACATACGCATGAAGACAGGCATGCAGACGTTAACCTGCTGGCTTAATGGGTCTGCCGTTCTCATCTTAAACACATGCACACACGCACAGGCATATACATACGCACATGCACACACGCACACACATACATACGCACAAACTCATAGACAGGCATGCAAACACTCACCTGACGGCTTGGTGGGTTTGCCGTCCTCATCCTACACACACACACACACACACACACACACACACACACACACACACACACACACACACACACACACACACACACACATAGACAGGCATGCAGACACTCACCTGACGGCTTGGTGGGTTTGCCGTCCTCATCTTCTCCCACATCAGCATCCTCGTCAGAGCCTTCAGGGGCCTCCGTCTTCTTCGCCTAAAAACAAGCGTGTGCATGTGTGTTTGTTGTTGATGCGTGTATATTTATTGTTGGTACGTGTAAAATTTATGTTGATGCGTGTATAATTATTGTTGGTGCGTGTGTGCCAGGAGAGATGTATGTAATCGTGCACGTGTGTGCGTGTGCGTGTGTATGAGTGCAAGCATTGGAGCATGCCTGAAGTCTAATTGTATATTGTATAGTGTATTGCTAGCACTCATAACTACCTGTCAAGAGTCGCAGGCACACAAAGTGTACATTCTCCCAGGCTTCCCCGTTCTCCACACAAATATACACACATGCACGAGCACACACACGCACGCACGCACGCACACACACACCCCGTTCTAAACACACACACGCACACATGCTCACGCACACGCACACATATACACATACATGTTCACACACCTTTTTCTTGGTGGGTGCCCCGCCCTCCTCATCATCACTCTCTTCTTCTTCCTCTTCCTCTTCCGCATCCCCTGACTCATCATCGTCATCTGCCCCAAAGCCCAGCAGGTTTGCATCCGTCTGCTGCAAATACCTGCACACAAACAAGAGTGGCAAATGCACTGCTGTTTAACCAAGCTTAAAAACCAAATGTTAAACCAAAAGTTAAACCATCCGTCTGCTGCAAATACCTGCACACAAACAAGAGTGGCACATGCACTGCTGTTTAACCAGAATGTAAACCGAATGTTAAACCAAAAGTTTAAACCAAAAGTTAAACCATACGTTTAACCAAACGTTAACCAAACAAACGACTGCCTTACAGCAGCTTTGCATTTGCCAGCTTGAGATACTTACGCACGAACAAGGATAGCACAAGGTCATGTTCATCACACCATGCGTAGAACCTTGGGTCCTTCCTCCTGCCTCAAAGCCTAGAGATCTTCGTGTCACACACAACCAACCCACTTGTCCTTGCATAGCTATGTAGTAAACATCCCCACACATACGTGTAGAACTCTGGGTCCTTTGGCACCAAGCTCTTTGCGTCACACACAACAAATGCTTATGGCCCCTCCCATAAATGCGTATACAGCCCCATACTCAAAAATCTTGCCTCTTCTGCCTCACAAGCCTCAAGCCTCAAGTCTCCTGCTGCTTTTTGTGCCACACACACGCCACACACACAACACACGTGCCCCTTGCCATAGATGTGCATACAGTTCAGCCCAACACTCACGCATAGAACTCGGGGTCCTTCTGCCTCAAAGCCTCCAGCTGCTCTTTGTGTCTGGCCACCTCCCCTTTCAATCGCTTGTTGTCAGCAGACACAGGGTTACCTGCAGCAAGCAAGAAACACACGCGCAATGGGTTGGCTGCAGCACGCAAGAAATACACGCGCAATGGGTTGCTTCGTCTGGTAGGCAGGGCTGCAAGGTCTCCCCTTTCAAGCGCTTGTTGTCAGCAGACACAGGGTTACCTGCAGCACGCAAACAACACACGCGCAATGGGTTGGCTGCAGCACGCAAGAAACGCACGCGTAATGGATTGGCTGCAGCACGCAAGAAACGCATGCGCAATGGGTATCTTCGTCTAGTAGGCAGGGCTGCAAAGTCTGTGTATCTCAAGTAACGTTGCTTTGTGCAGGGCTGCCTGCAAATGCACACATGTCATGCAATTACGTGATGGTCATGTGCCTTACTTAGGCTATTACAAGATGATAATTAGGCTATTACAAGATGATGCTTAGGCTATTGCAGGATGTTACATTGGCTATTACATGACGAAACTAAGCTATTACAAGATGACACCTAAGCTATTGCAGGATGCTACCTAGGCTAGCTCAGAATGCCAGCTTGTTTCTTTTGTTCAATCCCTTTGCACTTTGCAAGCAGACGGACGCACAAAGAACTGCTTGGCGCACTCTCGCCTCCACACCCTACACCGTGAAGCTCAAAATGCGTTTACCAGTACTAAAGCAAACGCCAAAAACAAAGATTGCTGGGTTAACAGAGGTGGTACTTTCGTTCCAGCTCCCTCCCCCTCTACTCCCCCCTGTATACACCCGTTCACCTAAATGCATCCGTGACCCACCTTTGCCCCCTGCTCCATCCTCTTCACTGTCTTCCTCCTCTTCCTCCCCATGCGCATGCCCGTTTGCAACCTCCCCTGGGCCCTGCACTCCTTCATCATCATCGCTAGCACCAACACCGTCATCGTCGTCACTGCCTGCACGTTTGGCACCCGCGATAAGTGTGAATAGGGTGTGTTTGTGAACACAGCTTGTTGCTCGCGCACGCGTGTGTGTGTGTGTGTGTGTGTGTGTGTGTGTGTGCATGTGTGCGTGCGTGTGTGTGTGTGCGTGTGCGCAAGTGTGTGTGTTTGTGCGTGTGGTGCTTGTATGTGTGTTTGTGTGTGTGTGTGTGTGCGTGTGTGCATGTGCGTGTGCGTGTGCGTGCGCGTATGTGTGAGTGTTTGCGTGTGCGAATGTGTCTGTGTGTGTGCGTGCATGTGCGCATGTGTGTGTTTGCATGTGTTAGTGTGTGTGTATGTGTGTCTACATACAGGTAAAACTGATTTACAAGAGCGGATATAAAGCGCATGTTGTAAATACTTGAACGGTCCTGTTTATGATATTTAAGCAACAACTTAACGAGTAGACTCTCTGTGCAAGTGCACAAATTTAGGTTGCCACCCAGTCTACGAATCAGGAGTGTTCAGAGGTCTAGCGTCTCACATTGTATGCTTTGTGGTGCTGCTTTAAGATGGGATCCAGTTTGCTAGGCAAACTCCACATTGTACAATTGCAATGCTGCTTAGAAATGCATATGCGTATGAGCCCAGCCACGTGGGTCTGCAGACGCAAATGGAAACAACGGCCCATGGAAAAAGCAGCAAACACCATTAAACCTAAGCAGCCGTATGCATGCGTATGCAATACCCCGCCCCAAACTTGAAAATTTAAAGGTACGTGCGCGTTTCGTGAGGTGCAAGCATGTGAGGTGCAAGCATGAGAACAAATGAGAAATTTGTATGCCATCAGCAGGCTTTAAGGTGAATGCTGTACGCGTGGTAAAATGCTGCCTGGCCCGAGGATTTGCGTAATTACTTGGATGATCCTGCAGCCGCCTACCTGCTCCGAGGCCCTCGCTGCTCTCCTCGGCGCTGCTTCCCTCCTCCTCCTCCTCCTCCTCACTGCCAGAGGCTGTTGCTATGTCTTCAAAGCCCCCATCCAGGAAAGCATCCACGTCCATGGTTTTGACAGAGGCCTTTTTGGGCTCCTCCTCCTCCTCGGGCTCTTTCGTGCCTGTCCGTCCGCCCAAGGGGAAATTTTTAGGACAGGAACTCAAAGACTTCTAAAATAGAGGGCTGTGTGTAGAGTAGGAGCAGTGGCATCAGGTGTGAGCAACAAACTCTGCAGCCCTAAAAAAATACCTCCTCTTTTAGGTTTGCTGCCGCCACTCTTCTTCGAGGGCTTGCTGCCGCCATGCCCTCTAGTGGGGGTGCCCTTCACAGCTTTCTTTACCACGCCCCCTTTCGATTTCCCGCTTCCCTTTCCTTTCGCAGCGGGTGCATCGCTGCCTTTACTGTGCTGCTTCTGGTATCGCTTTGTCGCTTTCGAAATTCCCATGTTTTATTTCTTAAAATGAATGTGCTGACATGATGTGTTTTGCCGAGATAACATACCTGAAATTCAAATTGATTATTTTAATAATACTGAGTAATCTCGGCTGATACTGTGACTGTTAGCACTTTCTTTGTTTAGTGTAGTGCTAGGTCAGCATGTCTACAGCCAGGGGAGGCAAGCTCAAGGCAGAGGTAAGGCATGGGCTGAGTTTTTGGAGCCATTTCTGGAGTCAGTTTTTTTCCTCACGCTTGACCTTCCCGTCTGCTCCTCTTCGCAGTACAACCGTGTCCGTACAAGGTGCGTGTGTAGACAAGCACTGAGAATGGGTGTCCTGTGATTGATATACTAAGCATAACGGCCCTTTCTGTTTGTACATCCTTTTCACATCAATTCACCCCAAACACCCTTGCATGCGGATTCAATTTTGTTGACGCTGCTCCTTCCCTTCTTACTTGTTCTTACAGTACCTCTCTGAAGGCCAATGACATGTGGAGTAAGACCATCGGGCAGGAGGCCAACCCACAGGTGCGTTCTCTGCTTGTCATGGAAATTGTGCCCTCTCTTCTCTCTTTGAGCCTTTTTATAGAACAGAGTACTCACGTTAGCACGAGCACATACCACATAGCGAACGACGCGTTACGTGCACATATCGTGCGTTCTCCTCTCATGTCTCTAGAACACTTGGTTGTGTATGATTGTGTGTACACATGCACACGCGCACAGGCCGGCTCCAATGCAGCAGTGGAAGCGTCTATCTATGCTCCCTCCCACGGTGGCTCAAAACGGGCTGAGCGGCAGGAAAATGCGCAGAAGCTCATTGAAAAGGGTACGTGCACGGAGTAGGCATCTATCCCCTAGGCGGTGAAAGAGGTAGCCATTTTAACAACTTTATACAGAACAGCGTGCATATTCTATCAGTATGTGAGTGTGCTTGAATTTTTGCGTCTGAGCTTGTGCCTGTGGATGGAGTATTTTCCCCACAGCAAGGCTTCAATGCCCAAGTCGTGCATTAGCCACTTCTATAGTCATTGCTCATCGCATAGAGTCTGTCTATCTTCCTGTATGTGCTTGATACCAAGAGTGCTTGAGATAGATCACCGTGTTTTACTGTTCTGTCTGTCTGTCTGTGTGTGTCTCTGTCTGTCTTTCTGTACGTGTGTGTTTGCACGATACTTGTTTGCCCTTTGTTTGGGCGTCTACATCTGGTTGCAGGCTTTAATAGCTTTTCTGGTGTTGTCACACGTGTTCCCCAATTTTATGGTTGACCAGGAGTCTCGTATCGATTGCATGTACGGAATACAGGAGTTCATATGCTTTTTCCAATGCCCGCATGTCAACGCTCAAGTTACGAATTAGGCCAGGCTGGCATCCATCTTTTCGATCCATGTGCATTCATAGTGAAGGACGAGTATGGTTACAAATGTGTTTGGTTTGGAATTACACACATACTAACATACACACACGCACACACACAGTGGGCTACAACGCTCAAGTTACGGACTATCAAGGTTTGCTGGACTTGGCCAAGACCCAAGGAAGCTTTGGAGTCTCCGGGGAGAAAGTGAGGGGGGCATGCAAACGGTGTGGAGGGCTGGGCCATATGACCAGGTGTGTATGTTGTATTTATGCACAGCAGTGTATGTGAATCTGTTCATATCTGCATTCCAATGGCGTGGAGGGCCAGATGACCAGGCGTGAGTAGGGTTGACCAGAACCGTATATATACACCGTATATGACCTTATATTTGGTGATTCCCCTGCCCAAAGCTACCGTGTATAAACCTTATATGTATGGTTCTGGCCAACCCTAGGTGTGAATGATGTTCCAGAGGAGAGAGTAAGCGAAAGCCAAGTGTGGGCAAAAGCCAAGTGCTCCTTTTTTGCAGCTCGAAGCTAGGTTAATTCAAACATAATGCAGGCCAGCCTCCTAAAAAAAACACATGCCTGCATCAAATCGAAATCAAGCTTCCAACTGAGGCAGAATTAATTAGCAATTAGAGCATGTGCTCAGATTTGAATGAGTTGCCCTGCATATATTAGAGAGGCAGGTCAAAACGTGCAAAAGGTTGAAATTGGTCATTTTTGGGTCACGCCGCGGTCAATTCGACACGTAGGGTGTCATATTAAGTCGCATGTACCTAATTATGCTATGCTCCAACACTAATTTATTGGGGCGCCCATATTCTGGGGGATGCAAAAAGCGCACCCCTTGTAGGCCTCAGTGTCCACCCCTGGTTGATTGAGCACATACAGAGTGACGCATGTGTAGGGTTGGCCAGAACCATATATATACGGTGTGTATACGGTATTTCTGGCAGGGAAATCACCAGATATACGGTCATATACGGTGTATATATACGGTTCTGGCCAACCCTACGCATGTGTGTTTGATATGCTTGAAGCTTGCAATGCAAGAGGTTGCAAATTAATACGAACAACAGCACCGCGTCCAGGTTCACCTCTCTTTTATATAATAACTTGTATGTTAGTTTTCACAGATGTGCTTCCCTGTTGTGGTGGTACACTTTTTTTGTGTTGTGTATGCTGCAGCCTCCGACATCAGCACCTTTTCCATCGGTTTGTTCAAAAACATGTGCGTACGGAACCATCAAGTTGGGCATGATATTTGAAAAGGAAGGCTGTGTGTCCTAGTCGGCTCCCTGCAAACCGCATACACACATGTAAGCACTTGCACACACACACACACAAACACACACAAGTACACATATATTCACACACATACACGCAGGCAATGCACAAACTTTGTGACGGGCCACACTGCTGCTGCTGGCCCTTTATCTAGTGCTGTTGGTGCGCCTTCGACAGATAGAGGGCTGTTACCAGCCCCAGGTATATGCATGTCATAACGAGTGTACCTGTACAAGAAGGATGAGGCATAGAGGGTTGCTACTCAGTGTTTGTGTTTGTATATACCAAAGAATGTTATCTTTCTTAAATATTTACATATTTAGGTACAGAGGGCTACTACCAGCACCAGGTGTGTGCAGCTGCCCAAAAAGGTCGTCTTACAAGGGAAAACATAGCGGGACGAGAAAAAATACGTGCATGTACGCAGGAAAAACGAGCAATCAAGAGGACTTGTAGCTGCAGCAGTAGCGATTGCGAGGATAAGGAGATGGCCAGGTTGCACAACATCAGTCAATTGAATGAGCAATCTATAAGAATTGTTGCAGCAGCAGCGGCAATGACAACCAGGATGGGGAAGTGGCCAGTTTATACAACATTTGTATACGTCACACTTATGTGCATGTACAGGGAAGCTGAGCGCTTGAAAGGTTATTTAAGGGGTTGCTCCTCGTGAAATTGGAGAACCCTCAGAGAAACATTAGATCATTGCCGTGATATGCATGTGCGCAGGAGAGATGAGCGACCTAGAAGACTTGAGTAGCAGCAGCAGTAGTGACAGCGAGGCTGAGGAGAAGGCCAGGAAAAGTGACAAGATCCACAAGCGAAAGGACAAGAAGAAGGAGAAGAAGCGGAGGAGAGAGAGCAGCGACGAAGATGGTGACGTGAAGAAGAAAAAGCACAAAAAGGTGTGTTTGTTGGTAGGTGATGAATGGTCGTGGTGAAGAAAAGGACAGGGCCGTGAAATTTGTGTGATGGTATGAAATGATGTGAGAACAAAAGGAGCTAACTGTTGCTAGGAAGCAACGGATCTGACTTTTCCCATCCATTCGTATGACAATTGAAGTGTTGTTCAGAGGTAACCTGAATCACCAGCCTAGATGGGGGGATTCACAGAGAACAAAGAGGTGTTTATTGTACGAAGTAACAGGTTCTATTTGTTTCACCCACTCGTACATCTGCCTCACCCATAACAAGTCAGGTGATGTTAAGGCCAGGTTTTTAAAAATGAGCATGACTATTGAAAGGGGAAATGAGAAAAACTAGGTATGCAAGTTTGGTAAGGAGGAGCGATGTCTCAACACTCCAGTCTTAGCTTAGGAGGGTGTTTGGTAGTCAGAAAGTCAGTGTTGGCCCAGGTTGCTTTAGGCCCCGGTAACACAGGTTTGGCTAAGTCATTTGGTCAGGTCATTTGGTTACCCCTCGAAATTTATTTTTTGTATGAAGAAGACGCATTGGGCATTCAGGATTCCAAAACACCCTTTTTAATCCGTCAGTCCGACGAAAAGTTACGACCCAAAAATAGGCTAACCAAAGGACTTGACCAAATGACTTAACCAAGGAGCGGTCACACGACACAACCATATTTTTTTTGGTTTTCCGCTGATTCCTTTTAATTCACTGTGTTTAAAATACATATATATTTCTAAAATGTATGAGCGAGCGATGTGCGCGATGTTTACGGCCTTCATGGCTTCAGCCCTCCAGGCAGCTAACCCCCTGCAGATAGTGCCCTCAAGTTCATTGCATTCTGACAGCCCTTCAATCCCATGATTTGGCTGAGAGCATGGTGCTTGCATGTATACATGTATACGTATACTCGCTTGCTTGCACGGCATGTAACGTTGCGTGTGTGTGTATGTGTGTGTTTGTGTGTGTGTGTGTGTGTATGTGTGCACGTACCACTGCTTTTGCTTTCTGAGGTTGGTACGACTGAACTAGAATCATCCAAGCCCTCCTTCTTCTCCTCAAGGGACCCCATTCTGTCTTTGGCAGCTGTAGCTGCAGCACGTGGTTCACGGCGGCTTAGCTGCCCTGCAACGTCCGCCAGCTGTGAGAGGGAGGGTGGTGCATGGGGCGCGCTTGCATGCTGGCTAGTACTTGCTTTTTGTCGCTTGCCCATAACTATTATATTTCAACGATTGTATTAAAAATGTTTGCCTATAATGGTGAACCTGGACTCAAGACGCACTTATAAAGGTCCAGGGGGGAGCCCGGGCACGGAACTGGAACATCGAAAAAGTTAACCAAATTTGTGAACGGGCCCCCCCCCCCTAGTTATGAAACCTAACCAATGGTTAGGCTTAACCTAACCAAGTCCCGTGTGACCGACTCGTGGTTAACTATTTGGTTACCAAAGAGTTAACCAAATGACTTAACCAAGTCCCGTGTGACCGGGGCCTTATATCAAATTTCATGCTGGCTGCCTGCGTACATCCAGCATTCTTTCCTGTGCATCTGCTCTTCTTGATTTGAAGTACTTACATTGATCAGAGTGCCAAGTATGGAGTGTAAGTGTTACTAATGAAACCTGCATTTCTACTTTTAAATCTGCAGCACAAGCACAGCAAGGACAAGAAGCACTCCAAGAAGTCCAAAAAGGACAAGCACAAAAAGAGGTCGTCTTCGTCTTCTGACTCCGACTAAAATGATTTTAAGTATGTCTCGTAATTGTTTAATGAATTTGGTGTTGCGATTAAATGATACTGTTTTTGAAATCAGTGTTTTGCGATGTGACATGTATCGGATCGGAATACTCTTATTCTTGAATTATCTACTAAATTATTTGGCGCAGGCCAAACCCCCTTTGAACAACAGAATTTCGGTTATCGTATGTTTCGTCGTTTACATTGAAATCAGTTACCGGAAATCTGGAACTAGTGTGGCAAATTCCTGGTGCCAACTTCGGCTGTCACTAGCATTGGTTGGCAGGACTGTGCATGGCCTCCATGTCCTCCTCCTCATGCATGGGTGACGACGATTCCAGCAGCGGGTAAGAGGGAGTCGCAAGCACGCACGCACACGCACACACACACACACACACACACACACACACACACACACACACACACACACACACACACACACACACACACACACAAACACACACACACACACACACACACACACACACACACACACACACACACACACACACACACACACACACATACACACACACACATACACACACACATACACACACACTTATTTGATTCGCTCATTGTTGCATGTTAATCGTAGTGCATGTGTCTGTGAATTCCATGCACATCTCATTTCCGTGCCTTCCATGCCATTGACAGTCCAGAAAAGGACAGCTACACGAGCAGAACTAGTCAACGGGCGGCAGGAAGAAAGACCAGAAAAGTCAACAAGAAAGGGTCAATAGAGAAGCGCAAAACCCTCCCAGTTCAACGATCCAGACGATCTGCTCGCTTAGGAGGAGGGCATGCCAATAATGTTGCTGTTTCAAGCATAGGTGAGTTGGAATGCAAGTGCTATACAGTATAAAGAATATGGGTGCCAGGCTCAATCAGCAATAGAGCCCGCTGCTTCCTTAAAATCAAAGCGTACATTTACACAAAGAATCCCAAAGTATGTAGCGTCTCACAACCCTAGAGCTGTGCTCAATGCTTTATAGCGTTTGCCTACCCTTCGAGGAATTCTCAGTTGATGTGTGTCCTCTGTGCTTACCTTCGCCTTCCATGTGCGGTGCTTCTTAAAAACGTGCCTCTCATAGGTATGTAAACCTTTCATGAGCGTGCCTCTCAAATGCGTCCCTTACAAATTGCTTATCAAATCCGTACCTCTCTTACCTCTTTTGCACATCATCTGGTGCTGTGAGTGCAGGGGCTAGCACATGCCTGACGTGTGGCTCCCAAATTAATCCGCTCTGTGTGTGCATTTGCACATTTGCACATGCTGTTTTGAGGAGGTGCTGCTTTCATCCCGTGACTTCATGATGCACCCGTGACTTCATAATGCACTTCCATGTATGTTGTTGTCATGGTGTGTGTGTGTGTGTGTGTGTGTGTGTGTGTGTTCTCTGTTGCCACAGGGGAACTTTTAGTTTTGTGCCGTGACTTTATGACCAGTGCTCAACCACACTGTCGTCAAACAATGTCTTTTTGAGTCTTATAGAAGAAGAGCTGCTCTACTTAACGTATGCTCCACGTTGCAAGCCTTTTATTGCTCACAGTCACCGTGCTCACAGTCACCATTGCTCACAGTCACCATTGCTCACAGTCACCATTGCTCACAGTCACCATTGCTCACAGTCACCGTGCTCACAGTCACCATTGCTCACAGTCACCGTGCTCACAGTCACCGTGCTCACAGTCACCGTGCTCACAGTCACCGTGCTCACAGTCACCATTGCTCACAGTCACCGTGCTCACAGTCACCGTGCTCACAGTCACCATTGCTCGCAGTCACCATTGCTCACAGTCACC
>Ga0307974_1003227_pt1 | contig 11706 bp, 12 predicted proteins | sample OrgLakmetagen784_FD_201812 | JGI IMG/M metagenome (GOLD analysis project Ga0307974, IMG submission 201812) | Saline water microbial communities from Organic Lake, Antarctica - #784 | ecosystem: Environmental > Aquatic > Non-marine Saline and Alkaline > Saline | place: Antarctica: Organic Lake... | reverse complement strand
GTAACATACACACAGTTCCCCCCCTGCCCGCTCACCTCTCCTAAATACTTTTGTACAAACTCGGAGCCTACAACTCGAATGAATGAGGCAGTGGTGTGGTGTGCCACAGCCTTGGCTAGCATGGTCTTGCCGGTGCCTGCAGAGTGTGTGCATATATGTGTGCATATGCGTGTGTAAGCGCGCGTATGCCTGTGCGTGTGAGCCTTTGTGTGTGTGTGTGTGTGTGTATGTGTGTGTGTCTGTGTGTGTGCACGTGTGTTTGTGTGCACGTGTGTGTGCGCGTGCTCATGCGTGTGCACGTGTTTGTTTAAGTGTATATTCGTGCGCATGGGTGAGAAAGTGTGTTGATGTGAGAACCAACAACAATTCCACTTTTAAACCGCCCACCTGGAGGCCCATACAAAAGCACACCACGGGGGGGGTCAATGCCTAGTTGGTGGTAGAGGCCAGCATGTGTTAGGGGCAGCTCCACAGCCTCCTTGATCTCCTGCTTTTGAATGTCGTAGCCACCAATGTCCTGCGCACAGAGGGTGGGGTCTGAGAGTGATGACCACTGCACTTGACACAGGAAGGGTAGAACTTGTGTAGGAGGTGTACCCACAGTTGTGTTGGAGCGAAGAAAAAGGAGAGGCTCGCAAGCAAGGCCGTGTAGTGACATACAATTGTTCCTTTTGAGCAGAGTGGGTGCACATGTGTGGTCAGGCCCCTAGCTAGGGCACAGAACACACACATTGGAGGGCAAGCCTCACTTTGCAATGGTGAAGCACTACGCTGAATCTAATCCAACACTTTTGACTCAGTTTTGCTGTGCCCTTGTGCGCTCTTGTGTTGGGCAGCCCCACGAAAACCTCGCAGGCATGCAACATTCCACAGACTAAGAAGCTGATTTGTAGCCATGTCAAGCGCGCATGTTCAAGCGCCTGCCCAGGCAAGGAAGCACGACCTTTGTGAGGTGTACCCCAACCCAACCATCCCATAATGGTGCTGTTTGTGTTAACAGGCCAAAGATGAGCAAAGGAGAACGTGCCCCTTCTGACAAACAAATCCCAAACAACCCTCAATTCAGCACCCCCATCCCCTTTTTCTCTTTTCCCACCGAGTAAGAGACGTCCGGCCGCTCGTTCTCTCCCAGCAGAGACACGGAGGAGTCTGCTTCTGGGGGCAGGATGTCCACGAGGGCGTTGGAGTGCCGGTGCAGAGCCACGGAGGAGGAGGGTTTGAGCAGCTCCCGGTTCAGCGTGCTGAGGATACGGACGTAATAGTTGGAGCCCGTGGTGGAGCCCACGATGCCGTAGTTGGCGTCCACCATCTCCAGGAACTGGCCGATGACCAGGGGCACGGACTGGATGCGCTTGACCTCCTCTTGGGAGTGCAGCATCTCCCTCTTCAGGTTCAGTTGCTCCTCCTTAACGTACTCCTCCTGGATATCCAGAAACTCCAGCTGGCGCTGCAGGGACTTGAAGCGGGTGTACAAGTCCTCCTGCGGCTCCGAGTCCACCTGTGTGGGGTGGTCCGTGCACGCGGGGTGTGCGAGGGGGTGCGCACGAGGACATGTAAACTCAAAAATGTCCTCATCTCCCTTCACCTCACGCACAGCAGCACGATATGCATACACTTGCGAACCTGCATGTCTGACAGGTCCATGTCCATATGGGCCTTGCCAGGGTGCAGAACTGCTGCTGTGGCCATGCTGTGTGCGTTCCCCTAGGCGCCTGTGCCTTTTGTCCTCCTCAGAGAAATTGCTATATTAAATTGGTGTTGCAAGCTTAATTGTGGGATTAAATTATAGAGGTATATGGTTTACCAAAACCTGCACCTTTTTATCTTCGTCTTCCAGAAAAGTAATCACTTCCTTTTCGACACTAGCTAAAGGTTCGCGAACAACTTGAGCTAAAAGCACTGAAAACAAACATTCTTCTTGAAGCTGAAATCAGCGTGCAGGTACCCGGATCAAGATGCATTACAGCCGTAACAAAACAAAGTGTTGGATATGGACCAGCATGATTGCTAAGCAAAAGTAAAATATCACAGTGTTGTATCAAGACCTTTCGTTGCCAAGGAGTCTTTTTGGGAACGTTTAAAGTGAACAACTACTCTAAAGTGAGCACGGAAGTTGCTATCTTTCTGAGTTGTATCTGAGAAAATAATATTTATGAAGTAGCACGACTCCGGCTGTAGCGAAGGATAGGTCCGAACACGATTTGAATTTAGGCAGCACACCTTAATGACTTTCAGTGTCAATTTTGGTAATTTCTAGCATCTTGTATAGACCATATTTTGAAGGAACCTCTGCCCTCGTTAAGCAAGTGAATACAGGGTTGGCCAGAACCGTGTATATGCACCCTGTACGACCGTATATTTGGTAAATTCCCTGCCAAACATACCGTATGTACACCGTATATATATTTAACCATGTATGGTGCTAGAACCTTACGAGTATATCAGAGGTGGTCGACGGAGGACTGAAAAGGGGGTGTTTTTGAAATGTTCCCAGGGTTTGCCACCCCAGCAGGCAGTTTCTAAGCTTAGCACCCAGATGTAGATAACACCCAAGCTTGAAAGCTGCCAATAGGGTGCACGTGTCTAATTGCCCGCGGCGTGAACCCCACTTATCACCACCAATCTGTCATGTCTCACCACCAACTGACCCGATTTGTGTCATTTTATATCAATAGTCTACATTTCAATAAAGAACATCATTGCAACAAAAATGGGGCAAAACGGAGCAGTAGTTGGCCAGGTACCCTGTTTTGGCCGATTTCTGAAAAAACAGCACAAGGGGTGCCAAAAAGGGTGGAAAACCAAATAATCACCAAATCTGGTTTTCAGCATGTCAAACGATTCCTGATCATAAAAGAAGTACCCCTGTCGTGTCTTGAGGTGAAAAGAGGCCCTGGGTAGAGTGTGGTGGCTCACTACGTAAACATTCAGTGCCAAAATTTGAACTGGATTTCTGCCCAGACCACTGGGGTAGTCCATCTGGCCTCAAACTTCATGAAACATCTAGAAATGTTATTTAAACACGATTTGCATCCTAAAAGGAACATTTTCAGGACTTTTGCTCCGTCGACCCCCTCTGCAAATATATACTCGTGCGGCAAAATTTCTCAACCGCGTGCATGCAAAGCAATTTAAGCTACCATCCACAACTGCTGAGGAACAGTTGAGCCCACAGGTAAATATATCACGACCTGCGGGCGTTTGTGTATACACATGTACATATGTATATATATGCATGTATATATATATGCATATATGTTAATATATATATATATATATATATATATATAGTCCATGGATCCACCACCACCCCTGGTGGTTTTAGATATTTTATGGTCAAAATGTGCAACTGCCCAACTGCCCCCCCTAAAAAAAATTCTGCAGCTTTATATTGCAATCGCCCCCCCCTCGTTGTAACTTCCCAACGGGTGCAGGCGGGGCTGGGGCTGGGGCTGGGGGTGCAGGTGCAGGGGCAGGCGGAGCTGGAGCTGGGGGGTCAAGGAGTGCTAGGAAGGCTTCCTGATCACTCATCGCTCCCACTGCTCAAAAGCTTTAATTTCTGCTACCGCCCCACAACCACCCCCTTTAGAAATACACGAATAGTAAACCACCGCCCCGTCACCGCCCCCACCAAAAAACTATGATTAGGGGGCGTTGATTTACTTTTTGTCAACACAGGAACCATCTTTTTTATTATTAATCTCGGACCATGTGAGTAGAGTGTGGAATTTGCCTCTTTTGTTACAATATCATTCAGTTTTACAATCAATGCTTCAATGATATAAGCCCTGAGCCAGAAAAGCTCAATGTACAAAGGACATCAATCTACGCCATTTGCAAAGGCAAATTTCCCCAATTTACAGATCGAATGATGGAAATGCCTCCTCTGCATCCATCGTTCGGTAATAGCTAGGGGCTAAACTGAAACTCTGGATTTGGGTGTTGGTGATACTAATGTGGTATGGAAACCTCCTTCCTGTATTTTTGTATGGCGTAGCTCTCAACAGCTTCCCGGATAGAGGAGGAAGGTGCGTGCACACGGCGCAGTTAAAAAGACCTAATGAAAAACAGGAATGGCAGACAGTTCAAATGCTCATAAGTAACAAAATACACCGGCATTTTAGGCACAGGGTTAGGGTGAATCCGGTCAGCCTCCCAGCATACCCCCGAATTGACTTTATGCTGGAATTTGATAAAATGTTAGGGATTGATTCATAGATTCAAAATAATAAATTAGCAAAACAAACTCGGCACGAATAAAAGCACAGACTGCCGTTTTTTGGCCTCTGGCGTGGCGGGTTTGTCTTATTGTTTCACATTCTAAACATACACACAAGAAACATTAAACTCAGAATCTGCTTTCGGGTATTCGGAATATCTTGGCGAATCCTTTCTCTTGACCCCCAGGGATCCCACATTCCTTAATAAATAGGGCTCCGAGACGCAATCGCACGCTGCTTGTTCGCGCGCTCCAGAATATTTATGCAAGGCTAGCCTGTTGCTGACATGAGCATGTCGCTGCAGCGTGTGCTGGAAGTTGAGAGCCCTATGGGCTTCGAGCCCGCCGGCCTTGTGCTTCTCCCACTCTTCGCCGGAAGCTTCCTGCATAACCGACTGAACGGCCAGAATCCTGCTAGCAGCAACAATGCCTCCCCTTTCTCCCCCTCTTCCTCCACTACCTCCTCCACCTCCTCTTCCTCTTCTAATTCTACAGCAGCAGCAACAAGTGCAGGAGGAGAAGCAGCACCCTCAACCTTCAGGCCGAGGCACAGCACACAGCGCACGAGATACAGGAGTTTAGAGGACACACCGGTACCAAAAACCGGGTTCTTCGCCCAAGGGAAAGAACAGGTACGAGTGGGTAACAACGAGGGACGGCACCGAGAAAACTGACATCCGTCAGAGATCTACTATGTTTGTACCATCTCACATTGGCAGTGCAGGCAATGCAAAGGCTCGAGGCCCGCTCACAAGTAGTCAAGCACGATACAAACAAGCGTTCCTAGCCATTTGCTGTTCCTTCCAAGGTTCATCACCCAATTCCACCCAATCTGCAGGCACAAAATGTCGGGGCAGGAGCTGCAGCCAGGACACTGGCCCAGATGGTGATTCACCCCCTAGACACGATCAAGACAAGATTGCAGGTAGTGGGACAGATTCAGAGCAATGGATGTGGGCTCAATGTAGGGGTACCTGGTCGTACTCTTGGGCAGTTGCCTAGGAACGTGCAGTCAAAAAGAAAACTGATGAGGACTCGAATGTATGTGCACTCCTTATAACCTCTTTCTGATCAAGCGCACCGTGACAAAAAGAGGCGAGGAACTGGGGCTATTGGAAATGAAAAACACAAGCGCAAACACATCCACACACACCCACACATCCACACACACTCACACACTCTCACACACTCATGCGCACACACACACACATTCACACACACACACACACACAAACACACACACACACATACACACACACACGCACACACACGCACACACACATGCACACACACACCCACACGCACACACACTCGTACACATAGTATGTTCGTACTCGGCTGTGCAGCTTTCTTGCATGCACACCCACATACTTGCGTGCGCACACCGATTGTACGCAAACAACAACAATAAATGCAGGTCACGGCCCAGGTGCCACGTCTCCAGGCCTGGCAAAGGCTGGCAACAGGAACCAGCAAAGGCTTGCTGCCCGGAGGGACTACTGCAGTTTTGAAGGTGCGTCAGAAAAAATGCAGGCACCGCTTTTCAATCCCATAGGACAGGTCCCCGGTCCAAAATAGCCTCGATACGTTTTTTCCATTTTCTAGCCAATGAAATGCAATCAAGCAAAGGCTCGAGTCTGCTAAGCGCAAAGCATGTCATAAAAAGAAAAACTATTTTGGGCGCTGATCATCAAAACAGCAGCAGCTCGGTAAGCATAAACAACGAGATACTCCTAACAAGGTCTGCTTGTTAGGGTTGCCCAGGACCGTACATGGGATTTCTTTATACCTAAATATACGGCGTATAAACCGGTTCACACACAGGTGTATATCGTATATTGTGTGAAACCGGAAATCGTAGAATACTGGGAATCTGCTGTAAAAATCCAAAATAAAACGGTACCTATATATATGCCGTATACATACTAATATGGTTTTGGCCAACCCTGCTTTTAAAAAATGCTTGTATTCTTGCAGAAGAGTGGAAGCAAAGCTGCAGTGCGTGGCCTGCAGGATCTCTACTTGGGCTTGGCCGGTGCGGTCATGACCACACTACCCGCGGCTGCTGTGTTTTTTGCCACCAGTGAAGCGTGCAAGCACGCCATGGAGAAGAACTTTGGCTGTGAGAGGTAGGTACCCCTTTTTAAGGAGTCTGTTGGGTGATATCCGAAAGGTTAACTGTGCAAGTGCCCAAACATAATGCTTCTTTCTCTAAAAAACAAAGGGGAAACCATGTACGCACACACCACTTTATCACACTGGAGCCAATATAGCCTCTAACTAATGCTGAGGTTGTAAGCTGACGGATTATGTGCTCAGATGTAGATGAGTCGCTCTGTGTATAGGTTGCAGGAATAAATGCACTAGTTAGGCACCTCAAATGGTATATCCATGGGACATAGCATATTGATCTGCGTATCTCGCCAACCATCGGGTCTTTTTACCTAAATTCTTTTGCAATAATGGTCTTTGTTTAGTGGAAGGAGTTTTGAATACCAGATATCACTGAATTTGGTGCAGTAGGTGATTTGTTATGAAGCTTTGGCAGCAAGCAGTGGGGTTCAAGCCACAGCAGCAAATCGAACATGTGCGCCCCAATGGGCGAGCTCCAAACTTAACACCCACAAACAAGGAGTCATAACATGTAAGAATTTTAGCTTACCAGTTTTGGCGCTCATGGGCCAAAGAACATTTTAAAACACGCTCATTTAGGGCCTCAGTCAACTCAAAAGTTGCCCACTGAGCTGCAGTATGTGTTGCTACTTGCGTGCAAATAGTTAGGAAGCAGGTTTTAGTGTCGTTCTGAAAACGAGCAGTGCACTGAATGCGTCAAATAGGCCGGTGTGCCTGCGCTCACGTAGGGCAAAGCGCCCCGTTCTTCGTGGCCGTGACTCTGCTGTTCCTTTGCCTGTAACCTTCAGCCATAGAGCCACATGGTTAGGGTTGGCCAAAACCATATATATACGGTGTATATACGGTATTGTTGGCAGGGAAATCACCAAATATACGGTCAAATACGGTGTATATATACAGTTCTGGCCAACCCTACACATGGTTCGTAATTCCCCGACAGGAACAAGGTGGCTGGTTTGTCTGTTTATAACCTTTCCATTCATCACCAATTACTTTGCAGGAAGGGCATGGTATGCCACGTGGTGTCATCCTCTGCTGCAGCAGGTGAGATGTGCAAGCATAAGTGCGTGCACATGGTAGGCAGGAAAAAGGCAGTAAAAAAGCAGTAAAGAAGTTCTCACGTATCTGTAAGATAGGTATAAAAAGAGTGCACTAGAGCATTTGACGTATGCCCATCAATACAACAGCTGCTCCCACTTTCCTCTCTGCTGTCCTAGGAAATGCATTATATGCTTGCTAATCTACTTTGTGCACTTGCCTGCGCAGTGGCATCGGCTTTCATTCGCGTGCCTGGAGACGTCTTAAAGCACCGCATCCAGGTGAGAGCTAGCAAACAAGTCAAGGATGCAGAGACTGCACGCCTGATAAATTGAAGGAAGATGTTTGGTGATTTTTGAAGAGGGGGCGAGAGAAGAAAACGTACTTGTGCCTATAAACTATGTGTAAGCGCCTGTCTACTCTTCCCAGATGGCCTTCTTACTGGTTTCAATAAGTTCTAAATTATTTGTATCCTGCATTTGTAACTCATTAACTCACGCCGCGGGGCTCCAGTTTTAAGGCTGCATGCATATGCCCACCTCACGCTGGTGCTTGCATTCTGACTGCGCAGGCGTACATGCTGCCTTCAAACGTGGTGACCAGCTGCACCCAAGTGCTCCAAGCACAGGGCCTGCGTGGATTGTATGTTGGATTTAGGGAAACGCTCATCCGGGACGTGCCTGAGATCGCAATCCAGGTACGTTTAGTTGTTGCTGCATATGTGTAGCTGACGTGCAGCCCTCTTGCTTGCTTGTGCGCCTCAGTGTTGCAATGCATGCTAAAGATAGCCTTGTAGCTGCCGAGGGCCGAACTCACTTGGAATGATTACTGAAAATGAATGACCTCGTGTGCTAACTAAGCTAGGCAACCAAATTTGCTCTTTGACCCTTTTTAAAGTAAATCCTCAAGCAGCCTGTTTGCTGACACCTGCCACGCAAACTGTGCACCGTCCTTGCAGTTCACCGTGTACGACGCTTTGAGCAGGACGCTGCTGTTGCATCACGAGCAGCTGGCAAGGCAGGAAGGGCAGCAGCACAGGGAGCTGCAGCTGGGACTCATTGAAGTGGCGAGGCACCCCCTCAGCCTGGGTGGCGTGGCAGGGGCAGCTGCAGCAGTGATAACAACGCCTCTGGATGTGATCAAGACGCAGCTACAGGTGCGTGGTTGAAGTTTCTTTTTTTGGAACAACTGCTCTTGTCGTCATTCAGGAGCTGTCACAGCTAGCTGGGCGCAACTAACTGCTCGTCAGTGACTCTCTACCTCTAGACGTTGTTGAGCAGGTGTGCACTCCAACTGCAATACTTTTGGAGTTGCTACCCTGCAATTGTCAAATCTACACTGTGCTTATTGCAGGGTGAGTGCGCAACGAGGTGATCTGGACTAATTTTTCAAGGACAGTTTGTTGTTACATCGATGGGATTAGCACATGATTATAAACATTTGTTGTTCAGGTACCAAAGTTGCAAGTGTGTGGACGTCTAACTGCCCTTCTCTGCTTCTTGTCATGTACAGGGTGAGTGATTAGCACAACTTTTCCTGTATACTCACAAGCATGGTAATCATCCTATTCTGCCTACAGTGTGATGGCGTGGCGAATGCAAGCCAGGCTATTCAAGGGGTGCTCGCCAGGAAGGGACCTGCCGGATTCTGTGCGGGCATGGGACCACGGGTTGCACAGGTATGTGCGTTTGCGTGTGGATGGGGGTGTAAGTGCCAGTGTGTTTATGCGTGTGTGTTTGTGTGTGTATCTGTGTGTGTGTGTGTGTGTATGTGTGGCACAGGTGTGCGTGTTTGCGTGTGGATGGGGTTCAATCAAGTGACAGTGACAGCAAATGTCATCTCAGCAAGTGGAAGTGTGTGTACGTGCGTGCGTGTGTGTTTGTGTATATGTTTATGTATGTGTAGATGAGGGGGGTCTCTGGATTTTTGCTTAACACCTGCAGGGCGAATTGTGAGAAATCATATTGAGAGTGCTTCTGGCAAGGGTTCCAAGGATTGTATTGTGTTCAATCTGTGTCTGCCATAGACTGAGCAAATACTAGAGCAGGCACATGATTGATCTGGATTAAAACCTTCTTATGCAATCACCTGCCAAACTGTAAGAACTGTGTAGCTGGTAAAACCCTTCCTACAGCGTATAATGTCTTATATACTTGAAAACAGAGTACCATATACATAACACGCAGGCAACGCTGATGTCAGCTGTCTTTTTTGCGTGCTACGAGCGCTTCAAGGCAGATCTTGTTATTATGAGAGGTGCACACAATTGCAAGCTTCAAAAGCAGCTGCAGCAGCGCAACCAGCAGCAGCAGCAGCGGCGTGCAGCACTGGTCGCTCCCTCCACCTCATGCGAGAGTGGCCTAGGGGCAAAAAGTGCACCACCTCTCCTGTTTGAGATGCGCCAGCCCCTCCGAACAGCGAACGTCCCTGCCCAGCTAATGGTAGCAACCAGCAGGTGATGCAGATCAGAGCACCCTTTGCTGAATCGGAAGGGGTTGTGCTTCGGTGTTAATGTAACCAGAAAGTAAGATGTCAAATAGGGGGGGGCATGGGGAGGCGTGTGCCCACACTCCCAGTCAGCAAAGCTCCATTGATACATGTCCAACCGAGCTTCTTCAATTGGCACAAAAAGGAAGGTCATATTGAGTTGCGGCCAACAATGATGATCGTGTGGATGGTGGCTGTGCACGTAAAAAAGAGAGACTTCTGATGAAGGGTGTTTGCTTGCACGCACTGGCTTTGTATGCTGCGGTTTCTTGGTCTTATATCGTGTATTACAAAAAACTCTGTATCTTTGTGTTAGGCCTTTTGACGCTTGCAAGGCCTCCAGCATCAGGGTATTCATGATGGTTTTAGGCTGAATGGATGCGCTACGCACTATATCATGTAGGGTTTGTGCAATGAATAGCGTGAATTACAACTGTACATTAGTGGATTGTGTCAATGCTGTGAGATGCTGATCTGCACGTTTAGGGGTTAGAAGGGGGTCATTGCAGGTCGCTTGCCCCGCAATATGGCACATGGCCTCTTCCCTATATTGTACATTTAATCCGGACCTTAGAAAATCATAGAAAAATTAGTCCACTTCATTCTTAGTGTAATGGTAGTATATTCAATGTTCTAGTTTAGCAATCTCTGTGTAACTTTCATCTCAAGAATACAGCGTACTCTTTGAATTGCACTTTGCGTGTACCTCTATTGCACATACTTATGTCTGTTCTTTTTCCCGTGTTTAGTTGAAATATGCAAGAGGGAGATTCCAAGTCATCCAGTACTCAGGCGCCCAGTCGTGTCTAATATCACTTGTTGTATTCCTTCCTTGTATCATGCTGGGTGCGTTCCTTGTATCATGCTGGGTGGCGTCCTTGTATCATGCTGGGTGGCGTCCTTGTATCATGCTGGGTGGCGTCCTTGTATCATGCTGGGTGCGTTCCTTGTATCATGCTGGGTGGCGTCCTTGTATCATGCTGGGTGGCGTCCTTGTATCATGCTGGGTGCGTTCCTTGTATCATGCTGGGTGCGTTGACTCTAGCAAATGTAGCCGTTCTTCTTTCGTTCTCTTTTCTTTTGTTCGTTTGTGACGCACAAAGTCTACATTAACCTGCTGGTACAACCGTGCTGCTGTTCCGCTGTTTCCACTTGTAACCCTTGTACTATTTTTAAATTGTTCTGTAAAAGCAAACTGATCTAAGGCAGGGTGAAGCTGATTGTATTCTGCGGAGACACGCCAAATTGTTAGAAACCATTGTACACCACATCCAGCAATCTAATGACACAGCCTATCTCTACAAGATCGAAGCCCATGCTGGCATCCTTGGGAACGTGTGCGCTGATGCCATAGCAAGCTGTTCTGTCGAATATCAAGTGGCCATGATATCCACAAAACCACTGACGCCCATCCCCAACATGGCTCTTTCCTTCCAATCTCAATGCACAACAGCGAAGGGAATTTAGCAAGCCAGATGCAATCATAGTTACTGCAACCCAGCAATCGCGCCCTAAACAAAACCCAACAGCCAAAAAATAAGGTCTGCCAATAATGCAAGAAGAGTTGCCCGTGATAACCTAGCAGATGGCGCTGCCAATCTATACCCCTTGGCTATGAAACCAAGAGACATACAACCAAACAAAGCGATATACATTTAATAAAAATTACGTACTGTGTAGACACTTCCCCTACTTGAGGGTTAGGGTTACAAGGATGGCCTACAGCCCGAGTCTCTGGCTGATGGCAATTGGCTGGTGAAACAAAATCAACCAGTGTCAAAAATTGAAACTAAATCTGACACAAACTTGAGGAGTCTGTATGAGTCTTG
>Ga0307974_1003221_pt1 | contig 11717 bp, 8 predicted proteins | sample OrgLakmetagen784_FD_201812 | JGI IMG/M metagenome (GOLD analysis project Ga0307974, IMG submission 201812) | Saline water microbial communities from Organic Lake, Antarctica - #784 | ecosystem: Environmental > Aquatic > Non-marine Saline and Alkaline > Saline | place: Antarctica: Organic Lake... | reverse complement strand
CACACACACAAATAAGTTGGACAAGTTGGAAACGCAGGGACAACTGGAGTTTGAACACAAGTTTGAGACTACTGAAACTGGTCTGTACAACCTACTGGTCTGGTCTGTATAACCTACTGCACTGGTACTGAACTGATACTGAACTGAGCATGGATTAACTGCTGCTACTGCTAAATCGTGGTGCCACCATCTCCCCACATACTATAAGCGGTCTAGGAAGCCACAGTAAAGGCCGACAAACAAGCGGCAGTAAGCCAGCCTAAGAAGCATGCAGTAATCCAGATTAGTAAGCCACAAATAAGCGGGTCAGGAAGCCACAGTAAGGCTGACAAACAAGCGGCAGTAAGCCAGCCTAAGAAGCATGCAGTAATCCATATTAGTAAGCCACAAATAAGCGGGTCAGGAAGCCACAAGAAAGCTGACAAACAAGCGGCAGTAAGCCTGCCTAAGAAGCATGCAGTTAGTCTGATCAGTAAGCCACAAATGGCAGGCTAAAAAGCCACAGTAAGGCTGACAAACAAGCTGCAGCACGCCTATCTAAGAAGCATGCAGTAAGCCTGATCAGTAAGCCACAAAGAAGCAGGGTAGGAAGCCATATTTAAGGCAGACAAACAAGAGCCAGTAAGCCTGTTCAGTAAGCCACAAATAAGTGGGGCAGGATGCCACAGTAAGGCTGACAAACATGTGGCAGTAAGCCTGATTAGTGAGCCACAAAGAAGCAGGCTAGGAAGCCATAGTAAGGCTGACAAGCAAGCGGCGGTAAGCCGGCCTAAAAAGCAAGCAGTAAGCCTTATCAGTAAGCCACAAAGAAACAGGCTAGGAAGCATGCAGCAAGCAATGCACTTGTTTTCCCATCTTAGTATAAAGATGGCCCAACTCGTTTGAGGACCTTTTTGAACCAACTTATTGTTTCTGGTGTTGCTTCTTTTGCAACCTGAGTGACTAGCCAATAATCACAACTTGAAGGGAAAAGGGTGGCCCTTTTCCCTTATTTTTTCTAACACCTTTGGTTTGGTTACAGGCTTTTTTCAAGCTTCCGCTCAGATGCCCCTCAAAGGCTTTACAGCGATGCAACCTTATCTTACCTTCACACCATGACTCCTCCACAAATACCACGGATAGCAATGTGCAATTTACAAGCATCCTTTTGTGTGTAGAAAAATGAATTTAATGGTCTGAACACAACTTGATTAAGATATAAGCAAACATCATGATGTGAGCAAACAATGATTGCTTAATGATACTAGCATTAGCGTGTGTACTACTAACAGGCAACTAGCATCCTATTCTATTCCGGCTCGGCTCCACCGAATGTAGAAAGGGAATGTACACATGGCCAACCATCCAGACAGAAAATTTGTCCGAAAAAACTGAAACACTGAACTGGCTAACAAGTAAGTCAGCAGACTGGGCCGTTGACACCATTACCTGCCAACAAAGCCAACAAAGCCAGCAAGAAGCGAAAGCGAAATCAAGAAGCGAAATAGAGAGAAAACTTAACCTAATCGCTGACTAATAATGGTGTAAAAAGGATGGTTCCAACAGCGCAAGCTGTGGCAAGAAAATACCAACTGACACGCACTCTGTTGCACTCGCCTCCAAGAACGTGAGTACTTCTGCAGCAGGCTGCAGAGTAATCTGTAGTTTAAGTGTGTACTTACTGTAAACCTCGCTCGTTCTTCTTGAATGTGCAGGCCTCTGCCTCCCAACCAACTGATCCCGACTAAAAGGCCGTTTCTTTTTATCCTTCAGGTGGGATGTTGTGTGGCCCTGCATCCGTTGGGGGATGCAGGACACAAAACTAGCAAAATTTTTCCTAATCCATGCCCGCAGTGGATGACGCTCAGCGGCTACCCAATTTTTTCGTTTCTGAATTTCTCCTGGACTTTTTGACTCTGCTGATTTGTGAAAGCCAAGTCCTGAATGCACACCTTAATTTACTAACTTGTAGCTATAGAGCTCCTTGACAAGAAAAAGCTGCAACCAGCCCTGCCTGAGTTGTGGGGTTTGCAATTGGACCTTTAAGTCGTATCAGCACTTTTTGACGAACTTATCATTACACTGCACAATAGAAAAGTAGCTGAATCCCAAACAGAGGGGTTCCCTTTGTTTCTTGTATCGTGCACCTTAAATTGCTGGATTTAATCACAGGTGCATGAATGCTGCCATTCAGCTGATGTGAAGCCAAGAAACGGTCCCTGAGCTGTTTTTTAAATCAATAAAATTGCCTGACAAATTTATTAAAAACAATCAAGGGATCAAATTGTATTATACATCATTCTTCTAATTTACCTGAAATATATTAAGCGAGCAGCATTGAATTGCATAAAAAATATACAAAATATACAGCATAACAAAAGTGCACAAAGAAAAAGCGCAAGGCAGAGATAAGCTTACAATTTCTGTGTCCAGCACCAATACACAAACATCATCAACAGACACACACAATTATTTGACCGTGAAATCCCTCTCAGTGTAAATAAGTCGCAATCATGATTTCTGAAGTATGTACCTAAAAAACCGGCGTAAAATATCAGGGCTTGGGCACGCCTCCGCTCACCTGCAAAGCCAAAATTGCAATGCTCGTCTTTTCAAAATCGTCCCTTGTCATACAGATGCTTGTGTGCAATTGAAATCTACCCTACGCAAAGCATTGTGTACGTGCGCTTTCTTGTGCAAATTCACAGCGCAAAGCTCACCTCTCTTTCCCACGCAGCTGCCTGCTGTAGGAGCTCCTCCAAATCCCCTCGCTTCACCTGCAGCGCACACCAGAGCACAAATTTTTAATCTGTATATCATAGTAACACGGTACCCACAAAACTGCACACGTACATCATTATTTGACATATGCAATGCGCATGCACCGAGTACCCTTACTTTGCTTTGGTTGCAAGGAGGATGGACTCAGGGAATGGTTGATGAATGCCAAACGGCAAGGAAAAACGCACCGCATGATGAGTGCATCAATGGTAGTGCACAAAAATCTACAGCTGCCCATCATTGATGATGGATAGCGAATAGCGAATCAAGAATTAAAATTTGGCAGGCTCCGAGTTAGTAATAATGATCAAGAAATAAGACAAAGAAGTATCCAAACAAAGCTGCTTGTTTTCCGTCCCACAATTTATCAAAACAATTATAAGTATCCTCGGAGCAGAACAAGCTGCGGACCTCAACTAATCAATTGTTTGCATTCGAGCTTGCACAACCACATGTGCTCCAGGATTAATGGTTTTACTTCTATACAAGCTGAGGCTTTAAAATGCTCCTTTAAAAGTAAAACCACCATAGCCAAAGCACACTTGAATGTGCATGCTTGAACGTGAACCATTGATTAGTCAGCTTAAAAGCGAGAGATGCACGGTGCTCCTGTCTTGCGTTGCTTCCCTTTTTCTCTCAATCAGTATGATGAGTTGCATTACTAACAGCACTGCGTACCGCTTTTGGTCCACCTACAGCTGTCAATAGTACACAGACTAATAATTTGTGTCCCCACCCCCCCCACACACACTCACTCACACACGCACGCACACACGCACCTTGAGTGCAGGAGGCAGGTAGTGCTCACTAGCGTTCTCCCGTGCTTGCCCATCCTCTACATCTTCATCCTGTATTGGGCCAGACGTAAATTAAGGATGGCTTTGCGTGTGTGTGTGTGTGTGTGTGTGTGTATGTGTGTGTGTGTGTGTGTGTGTTTGTGTGTGCACGCGAGCATTTCAACGCAGCCAGAAGCCTGCCTTCTCAGGCTTTTTGTCAATAATCCACACCATTTCCCGTCAATCTTGCTGCACTTACTACGCTACCACGCCTCACAACCTACAACCCACAACCCTATGTTTTATGCAGTCTCCGCAAAACGTCATCGCCAGGTTGAGCCTAATTGTACAAACACAACGCCTCCCCCATACAAAATGCTTACGCCTTGACCCTGCTTCTGTCATGGCACCACACAAACATACCACAAATATGCCACGCTTGACCCTGCTCAGTCATGATACCGCCACACACATGCACAAACACACACACCTTATCATGCATGTCCAGCACAGCTGCGTCATGCAGGCTGGTCACTCTGTAGGGCCGACGCATGAGGGTACGCGTACTGCAAAAAGGCAAGGATTCAGCAGCTGCATGTTGATCTCCAAATGTAAGTCATGCACAGCCAGTCCTACAAGCATGTGCTCAATGTGCTCCAGTGACCATGCTCTACTGTGTACGCTTCACTGTATTTGTGCGCCTTCATTCGTGCCATTTTTAAGGACAATGCAGCACACGATGGAAGGCAAGAGATAGAGCTAGTAAGTTTAAAAGAAGTATGTCCGTGAGCAACAGACAGGGGCCCATGCAGTGATCACAAACCTTTTCACACCATTCTCACATGCATGTCAGTTGAAGCAAGCGATCAGCGCATACTGACCACGCACACACATGCAGAGGAAGAAGTACTCAGGTGCTAAGTTGCACACACAATAACAGATGTAGATGCGTAATACTGGACACACATACAAGTATTTAGACAAGCATACATTCGCATACATTCACAAACACACGAGTGTGTGACAAAGGAGCACCCACCTTAGATGGAAGACGATGGTGCCAAGCAGGCATGGGATCAGGAGGGGAGAGTAAGGGAAACGCTTGATGGAGAGCAGTCCAATCATGGCTAGCTGGAAAATGTACAGCACCACCATGACTTGCTCAAACACCTGAGAGTGTGCATACGTGTGAGTGAGTGTGTGTGTGTGTGTGCGCCTGTGTGCGCATGCGTGAGAGTGCATGCGCATATGTTGGAGAAGATATCAACATGTCACACCCTGCTTACTGGACAACGATGCCTGTATTGTTTATGATGCGGAACACAGCAGATGCACAGACACTTGACGTGATTACCTCCACGTTCTGAATTTATGCCAAGGAGCAAGTTCTGGAGTTCATGGCACAACATCTATACTTTGTAAACGGACTCACCCATCCTCATAGTTAGTTCTTGATGATTTCATGTGTACAATAGACCAGAGAAGGTACAAAGCGCTTCATACTACTGTACGTAAAGAACACCATCGCCCCTAATCAACGTTTTGGGGGGGGGGCGGTGATCAAATTTATCCTTAGAAATATATTAATTTACAAGATTTTGGGTGGGGCAGTGATCATTTTTTTGTGAAACATTTATTTTTAGAAGGGGGACGGTGAGTACATGAGTACATGTACGGTAAATACCATTCACAACGGCTGTGATCTCTGAGCAGCACTCACCCGTCCCCACAGCAGGCCTCCACTCTCATAAGGGCGGCGGTATACGAAGATGTTCTCATACCTGCAGGCCAAATACAACAGAACACGTGGATGAGCAGGGCACAAAGTCTTGCTGGACCTAACACACTGATTGAAGATCGGGGACAGAGCCCTGTTCGGTGATGCCGCCTACAGACTACACCATACATCTTGCGTGATATTGCCTACAGACTGCACCATGTATCCTCGGAAGTAAGAAACAAACAGAAAAACCACACAGGCTCTTAGACCTCCTCCCCACGTTAAGCAATGGAAGGAGCCACTTAGCACTGAGTGCCGTATAAATTGTCCACTATTACAAAGAAAGTACAACAAATGGGGAGAAGTTGCTACCCTTAATTAAACCCTCTTTTCAGTGGTGCATGGCCATGCAGGGCAGTGAACATACACGAGCGCGCTCGTGCTTTTTTAACACACAGGGTCGGGAGTGGAAAGCTAGAACTATCGTCGTTTAGACACTGACAGCAGTCTGCAGCCTCTGTCAATTCGGGTGCCCACACACCCCAAGCCACCCAAATAAAAAGCAGTTGCAACGTACTGTTAAACTGCGCAAGACTGCTTTGTACAACTGAGACTGCATCATAGTCATTATTTTATTCGTGACTCCCTCTTCCGAACTAGAACAAAGGGTTGAGGATAACATGCCTTCGACAAGATATAACCAACCTCGTGTTAAGGCTCACCATTCTCATCCACCGGAAGCTCTACAGCCTCATTAGGCTTCTGCTTCAATATCACGCGGACCCTATTGATGCCTATTGATGCAGCACATGCCTATTGATGCAGCACATGCCTATTGATGCAGCACATGCCTATTGATGCAGCACATGCCTATTGATGCAGCACATGCCTATGATGCAGCACATGCCTATTGATGCAGCACATGCCTTTTGATGCAGCACATGCCTTTTGATGCAGCACATGCCTTTTGATGCAGCACATGCCTAGTATGATGCAGCACAAGACGCAGGACAACGCACGCAGGACAAGGCGTTCTACACAGAACTTAATGCAAAAGGCTTTCCTGCATTCTGCCTACCATAAAGCGATTGCTAAAGACGCAGCTGTATTACCACAATTTCTTACTGTACCACAATTTCAAACACACGCAGAGCACCATCAGCACTCTTACCGCTCAATCACGCTGCGCACGCAGAAGTAGACCAGAGCAGAGGGGGCGATGATGGGGTTGATGCAGCTGTAGATAATGCCTAGCAGAATCACCATCGTCTGCTCCGTGACCTTCTTGCCGTAGAGTGTGTACTGCTCCTGCCACAGGCGCTCCCGTGCCTATATGTGTGGCATGTAGGTATGCGTGTGTGAGTGAATGTGTGTGTATGAGCAAGCTTGCACGGACGAGGTAAAGAATTAAAACAACAATCAAATGTTCAGACTGCAAGGGGCCTAAGTATAATTACGACGCTTGTTTTCGGGATAGGCAGCAGTGGAGCAACGAGTTTCTCACTTCTTATGTGGCCTCACATTTGAATAGCCTGACACATAAACTCACTACACACAGATCACCTTGATACAAATTTACCACGCAAATAACCAGGGGGGTGGACTGAGCAAGTGCCCAAAAACACTCTTTTTTGACATTCCGAGGGCAACTAATTTCTCACACGCCAATTCATCAAATTGGACTCACTACAGCTTTGAACTGAGCTCACAAGCTACCAGAGTGTGCTCATTACCACGTAAGTCGCTCTGTGTACAGATTGACAGGACTAAACGTCTATGTAGGACACCCATGCCTTAGATGGGTGCTCTTTGTCATGGGAAATGGCTTCTTTCTAGGGCTGGCCCAAACCGTACATATGAAACGGGTTATTTTGATACGCCGTATAAACGGTCCCGTATTCGGAAATTTCCGACCGTATCCGTATTCGTGTGACCGTATGCGGTTTTTGGCTGACCGTGTATGAACCATATTTGCAGACGGTACACTCCAAACTCGGGATAATTCCCAGAAGAAGTAGTCCCTCTTGCTCTTTTTGGTCAAAGTATTTTTCTCACACCTCTTCTTACTGAGCTCTTTCTCTCATATATTTGCATTATATAAATAAATTTTCTGGTGGTTATGGTAGTCTAAGTTTTTTGCACTGAAAAGGCCATTTTGTTGGTTAAAGCAGGCGTAGCTCCCCAACCTTTCATTTTTTGGGCATAACTATCGAGTCATGCATGCTCAAATCTTCAAGAGCTGCATAATGACCCCCATTAATTTATTTCGAGTGACTCCCTCTATACGGCGTATACGGTCATTTCCCTCTACCAGGGATGTGTCATACGGCGTATTCGTATATTACACTGTACCGTATTTAACGCGTACTTTACCGTATTGAACAAATCGGGCCGTATTGTACGGTCGCAAAATTTGCCAATTTTGGCCTTTATGGGCAAATTCCACCCCAAAAACGGCCTTTCAACAAGCTTTCAGTGATACAATGTGATATATTTATATCTTTTAACATGTTAAAGAAGAATTGGAAACGTTTTGGGTGATTTTGGGGCGAATCGGGTCCATTTTGGGTCAAAATTTGGTACTTTTAAAATTGCTTTGAAATACGATCGTATTATACGTATTTTTCGTATCAACACGTACTTTACCGTATGGAACGTCCCAAATGACCGTATGGCACATCCCTGCCCTCTACACACCGTATAGAGGGAAATACGGCGCATATACGGTCATGGCATATATACAGTATTTGGAGATCCCATGTACGGTTTGGGCCAACAACCCTACTTATCTTGCCGACCACTTGGTCTTTTACTTTATTATTTGCAAAGATCTTCAATTACTAGGACTCAGATAAACCAAATGCTTTACGAAATGTTGCAGAGGACCTGATCTGTTGGCAGCAAATAGTGCCATGGCTTATCAGCTTACCAGGCATGTTGATTGTAACTTGCGGGATTCTGGCAACAGTGCTCTGGAGATAACATTTAGACGCGTGAATTGAAGCCTGCTAATTAAAAAGGATTTGCGGGTAGCATGTAAAAAACATCACTTTTTGAGCCTCAGCCCCCCCCCCTCTGGCAGGTAACGCACCTTAAGGCTTCACGCCAGCATGCTCAAAAAGGAAAAGGAAAGCAGGTCAAATGCAGTACAAGCTGGCAGCATCTCAGCCTGCGTCGTCCCACAATACGAAAACTCATGCAAGGACTCACACCTTAGGGCTGCGAGCAAGCATGCTCAGGAAGAAGAAGATGAGCAGGTCTGAGATGCGCCAGAAGCTGATGGGCTCCCAGCCCGTGTTGACCCATAGGTAGGTGATGAAGAAGGTAGTGGTTTGAGGAATGGCCGTGCCTAATAGAGAGATGACAGACTCGGGGTGGTTGATCCATCTGTGTGTTCGTGTGAGTGTGTGTGTATGTGTGTGAGAGAAGGAAAAGTGCTTGAAAGCGCAGCATGTATCTGGACAGCTGTGCAGCACGCTGAAGCCAATACCCAACCAAAGCGTTGTTGGAAAAATGCGAGGCAAGTTACAAGGAAAAGCACAAAGCGCAAAGAAAACAAGTGACCCCGTATCCAAAACTATGTTCTGTTCTGCTTGTGTGTGAGGGTAAGAAGGCCGAAAGGACTAGGTGAAGAATTAGTTGCAGATATTTTTTACATGATGGTCGAGAGTGTATGGGTGGAAGGAGCCCAACATCATTGCCTAAAACCCAACTGCAAGACGCCGCTCGGTGACAAACCCCTTCATTTACACTTTTGCTGTATTGCTTGCAAGAAAAAAAATTTGATGTGCGGCTTGGGAGAAAAACTCACTGCGTAATTTGCGAGAAGAAGCTGCCTGCCAGCACACTGCCAAAGAACACGATGATGAGCTGGAACAGGAAGAAGCGCGTGATGACCCCCAGGTCCACTTGGGCCATGCTCACTGCCCCTGCCTTCTTCATCATGCTGGCAAGGATGAGGGGGACCAGCCACAGGAAGATCTTGAGGGCCAGACCTGTGATGATGAAGATGCACCTTGGGCTAATTTTTGGCAGGGATAGCTTCAGAAAGCCAATATGAGAGCATCCCCCCCCCCCCAAAAGTCGACGTAACCCTAATGCTATCTCAAACCATCGTGGATGTATAAATCCTTGTTTGCGAGGAGTCAAACAATGGCCATTATTGGCCCTTCTCCACAAAGGGGAATTGGCTGAAATTCCATGCTTGAACACCTAGGTCTTTTCACTCCATTTTTTTTGCAACGATCTAGTTGTGCATTTGTACTCCACAAACACTCCCAAAAATAAATCTGGGTCAATGGGAACTAAGTAAGATAGGGTACATGCCACAGCAATTTTAGCATATGTGCAATCTTACTGGCAAGCTCCAAGTTAAGGTTTTGGCCAAAATGGAGGACCTGCTGGCCTGGACGAGTGTGAATATTGCCCATATTCTGGGCAGAGAATGTACACATATTGAGCCACCACAGTCCAATAAAAACTCAACCACCAGGATGCTGCCAGTGTGTTAGCTGTATTTCAAAAAACAACCCTGGATGTTAAAATTAGGTTTGGGGTGGGTCAATTCTGCGACCCAGGTTAGCACCCCCTTTTTGCTGATTTCTTGAAAGGGGTGGAGTTTTGATGCCAGCCACTGGGTCTTTTCTCTACAGTTCTGACAGCGCATGGGTGCATTGAACAGTAAGGTTCACACCGCGGCGGATAAGATGTGTCCCGCAACTGGCAGCTTTTAAGCTCAGCTTTGGCATCCTCCATCCAACATAAGTTAGTGGAACACAACTATGCTGAGCTAGGAAAGTGCTGGCCACTGGACACATGCCGTAAGGGTCATTTGAAAAGCACACCCATTGTTGGCCTCTGTCAGCCCCTAGGGACTCTTGCGCAAGGGTGCGTATAAAATGATGAGCCTGTAGCATAAGCGCACAGTGGCAAAACAAAGATGCAGGCAGCACCACTAGCACGCACACACGCATACGCATACATGCGTGCGTGCACGCGTGCACACACACACACACGTACACACCTGGCACCACCGCCTCCAGAAGCTTCTGGATAACCACGTTGTTCAGGAAGGCTTTCAAGCCAGGATTGCTGTCGGGGGGATGCTTGGCTGCATCGATCAGGCCCTGCGTGCATTTGACATTGTAATGACAGTGATAATGCGTGACCAGGAGGGGCTACAATGACAAGACTTGTGTGCTTTTTTTGGACAGAGTGGTCAGCGTATCATCCACCATTAGAACCCAACGACTGCAGCCAGCAAAGTTTGGCACCGGCTCATGTTTGTCAAGCACAGATACTTAGAGATTTAGATAGACAGAGCAATACACCCTCACTCCGTTGACTGAACCACCCCAACCCAACGCCAATAAAATAAAGCACGTCAAACATCTTCCCACAGTGAAGGGACAAGATGCAGATCTTAACGGCTTTGGCCCATTACGTGTTAAATCTATCAAATAAGACCTTTTTTTTTTTGACAAATTTAATTTCGAGCAGAGAAGGGGTCAACGTAATATATCCACCAGAGTGTAGCATGATCCACCCTCCCTCACCCAACGTACATACAAACAACTCCACCACAATAACTCGGCAGTACTCTTCCATCAGTATCAGCAACCAAGTATTAGTTGCATTGCCATTTGAGGCCACCCACCCACACACACACACTCCTTCACCCACCCACCCACCCTCATCCTTCTACTGACCTGCACTGCCCCCACAGGAATGAAGAAGAAGGCTGTCATGAGCCAAAATGCAATCCACTGCACCACTGATGCGTAGCGCCTTTGGGCCCTGCTCATGCCCAGGTTGTGCCACACCTGTGTGTGCACGTGTATAATGTATGTGTGCCTGTGTATGCGTGTGTATGTGCGTGTGCGCTTGTACGTATACTGCTTGCATTACATGTTGTTATCCAGGTAATGAGGAGCAATGCTCACAAACATCTTAACAACTAAAAGGTACATTTTAGCATTCACACACACATACATACATACTTACGTACATACGTACATACGTACACACGTACACACGTACGCACGTACATACGTACACACGTACACACGTACACATGTACACACGTACATACGTACACACGTACATACGTACACACGTACACACGTACACACGTACATACGTACACACGTACATACGTACACACGTACACACGTACACACGTACATACGTACACACGTACATACGTACACACGTACATACATAAAAACATACGTACATACAAACATACAACATACGTACATACAAACATACAACATACGTACATACATGCATACATGCATACATGCAAACATGCAAACATGCATGCATGCATACATGCATACATGCATACATGCATACATGCATACATGCATACATGCATACATACATACATACATACATACATACATACATACATACATACAAACATACAAACATACATACATACATACATACATACATAC
>Ga0307974_1003219_pt1 | contig 11719 bp, 10 predicted proteins | sample OrgLakmetagen784_FD_201812 | JGI IMG/M metagenome (GOLD analysis project Ga0307974, IMG submission 201812) | Saline water microbial communities from Organic Lake, Antarctica - #784 | ecosystem: Environmental > Aquatic > Non-marine Saline and Alkaline > Saline | place: Antarctica: Organic Lake... | reverse complement strand
TACGGCTCTTGCTGTCCTGGCTGGCTTGCAAACCAATAATGGGCTTGCATGCTTGCGGTCGACCCATGCACCCCCCCCCTTCCCGGCCAAACAGTGCCCACAAGCTTACGTGAGCTCAACCACTTCACCATAAAAGGACCTGAAAGTTGTGTTAGGTAGCTACATTTATTCTCTGTGTGTCGTCAAAGGAGGCAAGCACACAGACCAAGAGGCTGGCTGGTATTCTGAATGGCAATGGTTTAGATATACAGACAAGTATTTTGCATTCAGATGAGGTAGACTGGTTTTGGAATGCATAAAAAGCTTATCAGCACAATCTCAGGGGACATCGGCATGGGGTTAAGCTTGCATATAATTTCATGGTTCACAACAGTTGCCAAAATTTGCGTTGAGGCTTATCCAAAGGGGTGCTTGACAGAGAATGTGTTTGCATCAAAGTTTTGTGACGATTTTTGCGCCAAGAGAATGTGATGATAGAAAAGAGCATGCTTGAGATGTGTAATGAGGGGGCCAGCCTTCTTCTTGATCTGCAAGCAAGTGTCTCACTAGTTCCAGCTAAGACTGTTTTGTCAGGGCGTGCACACACACACACACTTACACACACACTTACACACAAACACACACACACACACACACACACCACACACACACACACACAAACACGCTTAAACATCCCACACATTGTGAGTGTGAGTTTTGGTTGGGGGAGGGGGGTACGCGTGTTGTTTTGCATGTGTGGGATAAAATGGGACACGGTGCCCTCAAAAGAAGACAAGGATGGGGATAGACAAAATTAACACCAGAGAAGCTGCCAAAAAATCCTAGTAGTTTGTGGTGAGGTTGGGCTCGGTCTAGCCTTAGGCATACACACACACACACACACACACACACATCACACACAAACCCACTCACAAAAGAAATCCAGCCGTGTGTCCCGTTCAAATAATCATAGCAAACACCACCTTACGCTTCATCAGTGCTTAAGGCCCTATACTGCTTGCGCGCAATTTATGTCTCATGCATGAATGCCGCCTTACTTGATTTGTTGAACTGTCTGCAAGCCTTGCTGCAGCTCCTGCTTGGACCCAGGAATCTTCTTTTGTCGTCCCTTTCCGCATCTCATCATTACATTTGTGAACTTAAACGAGACATAGTTCCTGCACGAGAAAAAGAGCACGCCAGTGCTTTACGTAGAAACACACTAGCCCTTACGTTGTGCTGCAAGCAGGGGCCTTTCCATCAAGGAGAAAGGCGGCAAATGGAAACGGAGGAGCATGTCTCCGATCCGTCACAACGCCCAGAGTGAGTTCAGGTGGCATGCTTTTCAGTGTGTCAGGTGGCATGCATTTCAGTGAGTCAGGTGGCATGCATTTCAGTGAGTCAGGTGGCATGCTTTTCAGTGCGTCAGGTGGCATACGTGTCAGTGAGTCAGGTGGCATGCATTTCAGTGCGTCAGGTGGCATGCATTTCAGTGAGTCAGGTGGCATACGTTTCAGTGAGTCGGGTGGCATGCATTTCTGTAAGTCAGGTGGCATGCATATTTGGAGATGACATGTGTGGATAAGTTGACCTTTGACCTGGGCTGGTTGACCTATGACAGCTGTGGGTTGGTTGACCTATAATCTATGACAACTGTTGAATGCAAAAGGAGGGCTGTATTCGAATAAATAGTGTTTGATGTGAGCGCGCACTTGCGTCTTTTGGTACAGTAGATTTAATCATGATGTGCTGCGCTTTTGTAAGGCGCACTTCCCTAGAGGTAAAAAACGTGCTGTGTAATACGTAGTGCTGGCCAGAACCGTATATATACACCGTATATGACTGTATATTTAATGATTCTCTGCCCAAAAACACCGTATATACATCGTATATATATGGCTCTGGCCAACTCTAGTCATACTATTTGTTTTACGCAGAGCACAAAACTGAGGGTGACCCTTTTTTTTATGCAACGCTTTGCCGCTACGTCCCTTATCACGTCCTTGCCCCTTTCGGTCCTACAACTCACTCTGTAAGGGCATTGGATTCCAGGCGCTGATTCTTTTTAACAGGGCGACAGCAGCACAAAGGCAAACCTTCCGGTTCTTTCATCCTTGCAGTGTGCAGCACAAATTTCTTATGAACAATCGGTTTGCAAGGGCGCTGACATCAGGTCCAAGCCACTCCCACATTTTCCAGTGTTCTAGTGCAAACAGGCAGCACTTGCATAGCTGTCCAGCTTTGTTGTGTAAGTGATGAATGACTCTGTTGTGTAACTGATAAATGACTTTGTTGTGCAACTGAAAAATGACTGTTGTGTAACTGATATATGACGTACCCAATTGTAAACCTCATTCTAGTGCTGAAAGTCGTGGCACTAAATAAGGCGGTAATACCGTACCAACTCTGTTTAAGTACCCAAAATAAGCACAACTTTCTGCAGAACTTTGCGCACACAATATACGCGCATGCCCCACACATACACACATGCACGCAAGTACAAGCAGAAGCTTACATTTCCGTGTGCGTGTACATCCTCATTTTCAGAAGACAGAAGCCTGACTACGTCGGACTCCATGCGCAAGAATGCTGCTGAGTCCAAAGCCTTTGTGTTGGGCAGAGACAGGAACGTAGAGAAGCGAGAACAACTGTCAGGGGCTGCGCGTCTTGAAGATGCAATCACCAAGTACGCAGGCATTAAGCCACGCACCCCTGACTGGCTGCTCAAGGTGCGAGGGTGTGGGTGCAATATTATCTAGCAGGACACCCACTGAGTCTTTTTGCATTACTATCTAGCAGGCCACCCACTGAGTCTTTTTGCCTGCTTTTTTGAAGACGAGTAAAAAAAATTAGCTATCCAACGCAACTTTCAGGTCCCAGAATGGTGAAGTGAATAGGGAGATATGGCTGATTTAGGCTTTTGGGCACTGTTTGGCAGGGGAAGTTTTGCATGGGGACGATCTTTATTACTATCTATTTAATAACTATTCTGAAACTGGTGTGTGCGGGGATCAAGCCATGCACACCTGACTGGCTGCTCAAGGTGTGAGGGTGTGTGCATTACTATCTATTCTAATTGACGTGTGCGAGGATCAAGCCATGCACACCTGACTGGCTGCTCAAGGTGTGAGGGTGTGTGCATTACTATCTACTCTAAATTGACGTGTGCGAGGATCAAGCCATGCACACGTGACTGGCTGCTCAAGGTGTGAGGGTGTGTGCATTACTATCTACTCTAAATTGACGTGTGCGAGAATCAAGCCATGCACACGTGACTGGCTGCTCAAGGTGTGAGGGTGTGGGTGCATTTCTATCTATTTTGTTATATTAAAATTGACGTGTGCGGGGATCAAGCCATGCACACGTGACTGGCTTTTTAAGGTGTGAGGGTGTGGGTGCATTTCTATCTAATTTATTATATTAAATTGACGTGTGCGGGGATAAAGCCATGCACACGTGACTGGGCTATCGATCAGGGCTAGGGTGCAAGGCTGTGTCTACATAGGGTACAATTAATATAATACGGTGGGCAATAAGTATAATGTTATGGTGCGACATCAGGGCTAGGGTGCAAGGCTGTGTCTACATAGGGTACAATTAGTATGATACGGTGGGCAATAAGTATAATCTTATGGTGCATTTCAATTCAGGGCTAGGGTGCAAGGCTGTGTCTACATAGGGTACAATTAGTATATTACGATGAGCAATAAGTATACTATTATGGTGCATTTGATATCAGGGCTAGGGTGCCTCTACTCCCAATACTTTATTCCAACTAGAACAAGGCTATGCCTACTTAGGTATAATACTATGGGCAATAAGTATAATACTATGGTGCCTGTACTCCCAATACTTTATTCCAACTATAAAGCACTCTCTGGTCCATTGACTTTCATTGCATGTATGCGTACCCATTCCGTCAGAGTCTGCCACCTACTCTGTCAGACACGCTTTGGCTCCCTCGCTGCTTTCGCAACTCATTGTTAGAATTTCCTGTGAAAATGGTGACCCCTTCCTATACTCGGTTTCCCTTCACCTCGTCGCGGCATTAATCATGGAAAATGATCATTGTCTCCACACTCACTGCCTCACAGCTCATTGACGGCATCTACCGTGGAAAGATAGTCTCTGACGAAGCACGGGCGAAAATGGTACCCCAAAACGAGCCCATGCCCCTCGTGGATTACATGTTCCAGCATTTGGCAGGTACATGCGTATCTCTTGCTAGCATGTTGTGCATGCGTATCTCCTGTTAGCATGTTGTGCATGCGTATCTCTTGTTAGCATATTGTGCATGCGTATCTCTTGCTAGCATGTTGTGCATGCGTATCTCTTGTTAGCATATTGTGCATGCGTATCTCTTGCTAGCATGTTGTGCATGCGTATCTCTTGTTAGCATGTTGTGCATGCGTATCTCTTGCTAGCATGTTGTGCATGCGTATCTCTTATTAGCATGTTGTGCATGCGTATCTCTTGTTAGCATGTTGTGCATGCGTATCTCTTGTTAGCATGTTGTGCATGCGTATCTCTTGTTAGCATGTTGTGCATGCGTGTCTCTTGCTAGCATAATGTGCATGTGAATCTCTTGTCAGCATGTTGTGCATGCGTATCTCTTGTTAGCATTTGGCAGGTACATGCGTATCTCTTGTTAGCATGTTGTGCATGCGGGTCTCTTGTTAGCATGTTGTGCATGCGTATCTCTTGCTAGCATGTTGTGCATGCGTATTTCTTGTTAGCATGTTGTGCATGCGTATCTCTTGTTAGCATATTGTGCATGCGTATCTCTTGTTAGCATATTGTGCATGCGTATCCCTTGCTAGCATGTTGTGCATGCGTATCTCTTGCTAGCATGTTGTGCATGCGTATCTCTTGCTAGCATGTTGTGCATGCGTATCTCTTGCTAGCATGTTGTGCATGCGTATCTCTTGTTGGTGTGCACGTTGCAATTGTTTGCTGCTGTGTTATATATTCGGTGCATGTTAGATTTGTTTGTTTGTGATAACGTTAGTAACCTTGCATCGGTGCCCTTTCCAAATCCGGCCTGAAGGGTCTCACAATGGATTCCTCTGTGAAAGGACCTCGGCTGTGTTTACAGCCAAGATTCTCCCTCTCTCGAGCTGCAATCATTGCAAATCTGTTTCCGATTAGGTGCTCACGTGCAGCAGATTGGATTTCAACCAGCTTTTCTAGCGCTTTTCATGTCCGTGCGAGAGTGCAAGCACAAGAGAGATGCACTGTAATTTAGCCCTATTTGTGCGCAAGTGTGCTACTGCCTGCAGTGTGCAGTAGCACACTTGCGCACAAATGCCCCCTCATGCACACACCACCCACACACCCAAATGCAAGCACATGCACATACACACACACACACATACATACACACACATACTCACACACGTGTGTTTGCAGGTGTCTACGGCACGAATGCCCTCGTCAACCAGTATGCTGCGCAGCTGGTGGCCACAATCAAGGCGAATCAGAAGGTATGTACATGTGGTCTTGCCTTGTCGATTTTTGAGTTTGAGGTAGGCAGCTAGTGGCTACAATCAAGGCAAATCAGAAGGTATGTACATGTGGTCTTGCCTTGTCGATTTTCAAGTTTGAAGTGGGCATGCCCAGCGTTTTTGAGCTGACCAGTGGACGTAGCCGGCTCTAGCTTTCCGGCTTGTGTTGTCCTGTCATTGATGTATCAAGCTATTGCTCTCAAATATTTTTAATGCCACAAGGTGTGCAGCACAGCTACTTAATGAGTGAGAATGGATCACACAATGCATTGCACAGCATTAATACGGTTTTGGGAAATGCTCTGAGATCCTGAGATGCTGCAAGTCTCACACACTCCTTAAGGCCAATTATTCATTCATCCATAGCATTAGTCTACCACACCCCATTAGTCTACCACACCCCATCAAGACCTACGCTTTGTTCATCCATAGTGCAACTCTCACACCCCATCAATACCTACGCTTTGTTCATCCACAGTGCAACTCTCACACACCCTTCAAGACCTGTGCTTCATCCATCCATCGTATTAATCCCACGCACCACTGAAGGCTTACACCTTACGTGTCCAACGCTTGCATCATTCATCCATTTTAAAGCCAGTAACAGAGCACCTGCTCTACAGTATGAATTGGCACGTTAAACAAATGAAGGAAGTGGCTTTCACAAATAGGCCTCTCTGTTCTCTCTGTGCTAGGTCTGGGAATTGTACGCTTACACACTTATGTACCTTACACAATTTTGTCTTGTCCACGTACCGACTTGCAGACGGACGTACGTGTCAGTGTGTTCAGCAGCTTCTTGTTCGAGGGTCGCTGGCCATCCAAGGTACGTGGGGGGCAAGTAATGCATTGTGCAAGGTAGAAAATAGAAAGTATTTGTTCAAAGAGATCCCATGACACTACGTGCATGCGTGAAACCTTAACAAATCCTAACATTACGTGCGTGCGTACAACCCTAATAAGCAGTCAAACAGGTAACATGCCTGTTTTCAATATTTGCTAAGTATGTGCGCATGCGCAACCGCTCGCAGATTCCTCACAAACAACATCGCATACTCCAAACACACAACACACACGCACACACACACGCTTACCCACACACAGCAACTGGTTCACGCATACTACTTGCATTGACACGCACAAGAAAATCTAGTGCTATTTTTGTCTCCCGTGACCACTGCTTGTTCGTAACCTAAGAAACTGTCTGCTTGCGAATAATTAACAATCACACTCATGTATCCTTGACTCAACGCACCTTTTGGCAAGCTGGCTGGCAGCAGAAGCTGCCCTCATTGTGATTGCCATTTAGATGCTGCGCCATTGTGCGTGCGGTTGACTTAACCATACAGTAATGTGTATAATACCTACAGTGCACAACCGACGTTGCAAGCAGGAAATTATCATGCCCACATTCATATAGTGGAATTATGTAATACTTATCAACATCATTCGTATAAGAAGCAGACTTGGCTGAATGTAGCGTGTGTGTGGATGCGTGATTTTAAAACACGCCCCGTTTAATTATCATGCACACATTCATATAGGTGGAATTATGCTATCCTTCTCAGCTTCAATCATTCGTATAAGAAGCAGACTTGCCTGTATGTAGCGTGTGTGTGGATGCATGATATTAACACACGCCCCATTTACATGTCCTCATATTCTACTTTGAGGCGCGCTTTGTCGACAGTTGCAAGTCGCTCGGATATCAGATAATCTGCCCCAGATCCTTTCGACAGTTGCAAGTCATTTAGATATTTCGCCCCAGATCCTTTTCGAAACAAATCTTGGTGTTGTGCCTGTTTCTGGAAGCCCCTAGCATACTAAGCACAGCCAGCGCACGTATCCTACTGTGACTTTGTCTTTAATCTGAATTCAACAAATCAGGTGTTGTGTGTGTTCCTGGACGCCCTGAAACGTCTGGGTGAGCCAGCACGCCTACCTTGCTGCGACTTTCCTGCCGACTGGTCGGGGGCCAAAAAGGGCGGCCACCCCCAAGCTGATGTGCGCAAGTGCTTGTGGGTGGCGGACAAAGTGCTGCTGCGCCGACACACACGCACGGCGTACACTTTCGCTGCCACACTGGCCCTGAAGGTGGGTGGGTGGGCAGCAGCGAGCACACGCAAATGCATGCTTATACACACTATACATGCATAATTACATGCATGCGGATGCACGCACCTGTATATGAAAATACGTATCTCACACGGATGCTCTCACACAAGGTACGGACATAGTTATGCACATGTGTTCATAAACGCAACTGCATAAACAAACTCAAACCACAAGCAAGTGGGTATTTGTTCCTGTCTGAGAGCAATGCTGAATAGGGGGGTGGCATAATGGTGGTGGGGGGAGGGGGGAGAGCAGTTTTTTCGTAATTGAAGAGGCATGCAAGTTACTCGGGGCAGGGGTAGATTGGCCATAACCGCATATATACATCATATATGACGGTATATTTGGTGATTTTCCTGCCAAAAAAACGTATGTACACCGTAAATTTATGGTTCTGGCCAACCCTAGGCTTTTGGGATCAAAAATGCATAACGTAACCCAATTATAACTAGGCTTGGCCAGAACCATATATTTACACTGCATATGACGGTATAATTGGTGATTTCCCTGCCAAAAAAAACGTATGTGCACTGTATATTTATGGTTCTGGCCAACCCTAAATGCACCACATTACTGTGTCTGCATGCACATGATGCATAACATGTGCGAACTTTGAGGGTGAGTTTAGACAGTCTTTTTGGGTGTCAGTAGGGTTGTCCGGAACTATACATATACGGTTTAAACACGGTGTGCTTGGCTGGGAAATCACCATAACGTATACGGTCATATACGGTGCATATACACACTTCTGGCGAACCCTAGGAGTAGGTAGTCTTTATCACCATATAGTATACGGTTATATATGGTGCATAAACACACTTCTGGCGAACCCTAGGAGTAGGTAGTCTTTATCACCATATAGTATACGGTCATATACGGTGCATATACACACTTCTGGCGAACCCTAGGAGTAGGAAGCCTTTATCCCGCCGCCGTTACTCAGCACCCACATCGCACTTCAATCTTGAATTCCTGGCTGCACACAAATATCACTGTACGCACAGGGGGCATGGTCCCTTGAGGCCCTTATCTTTGTTATCAGCAAAACCAGTTCTTGCCCAACGCATTGATGTAGACCTGATCCATGTTGACTGTGTGTGCCTGGCATGCAGGGGGAGGTCATTCCTGACAATGAGGTGGCACAGTATTTTGTGGCACCAGGATATTACGGGCAGGAGCTGCAGCAGATGCTGGACTATGAGAAGGGGCGGGCAGAGTTTAGAAAGGTTCAGGTGTGTGTTTGTCTGTTTGGGTGGGTTTGTAAATGATGACAGGATTGAATGTTAAAAGTGTGGATTCATCACGTGCAAGAAAGAATGTAGACCTCAGGCAAGCAGATACAGGCAAGCAGATTTAAATGGCCACTCGTATATGTGCACCCACCCCATAACCCAGTGAGGTCTTTTTCCCAGTGAATTTGACGCACCACATATGATTATTGAGCACCACAACATATATTGCTGTGCCACATTTACATATCAACATTTGTATACATCACAACATGCATGTGAACATGCAATTTGCACACATACGTCATGTTAGCCTGTCACCGATTCGTCACTCATGCTCTAACTTCTTACCATTTTAATTCACACCTATCTGATCTGCTCTGACTTCTTACCATTCTAATTCGTCACCTATCTGATCTGCTCTAACTTCTTACCATTCTAATTCGTCACCTATCTGATCTGCCATTTCTAACCTAAAATTATTTTAAGTCGTCACCTATCTGATCTGCTCTAACTTCTTACCATTCTAATTCGTCACCTATCTGATCTGCCAGCTCTAACCTTAAATTATTCTAAGTTGTCACCTTTCTGATCTGCTCTAACATCTTACCATTCTAATTCGTCACCTATCTGATCTGCCAGCTCGCTAGTGCCAACTTACACTGTTATAAGGCCGCCATCTTCCAAGCAAGACTTACCTTGAAATGCTTGCACCTGGTTGTCGTACCTGAGTCTTACTCCTCTTCAAATGATTATACGGAAGCTCAGCTCCAAATGCAACCACATGCAGGCTTGCGTATTATTGATTAAGCAGAAGCCAGCCTTAGCTGCGACCAGCATTTGTGAGACCCATGTATTGTCGGAGGCACAAAAGCCAGCTCCAACTGCACCCACATATTATAACGTGTACAGCAACCACCATGTGTGAGACCCGTGTAGTGCTGTAGGCTCAGAGCTCAACTCCAACTGCAACCACATGCAGACCCGCATATTATAACGTGTACAGCAACCACCATGTGTGAGACTTGTGTAGTGCTGTAGGCTCAGAGCTCAACTCCAACTGCAACCACATGCGGACCTGCATATTATATTACTTGTACAGCAACCACCATGTGTGAGACTTGTGTATTGCTGTAGGCTCAGAGCTCAGCTCCAACTGCAACCACATACGCACCCACATATTATAACGTGTACAGCAACCACCATGTGTGAGACTTGTGTATTTCTGTAGGCTCAGAGCTCAGCTCCAACTGCAACCACATGCGGACCTGCATATTATAACGTGTACAGCAACCACCATGTGTGAGACTTGTGTATTGCTGTAGGCTCAGAGCTCAGCTCCAACTGCAACCACATGCGCACCCACATATTATAACGTGTACAGCAACCACCATGTGTGAGACCCGTGTATTGCTGTAGGCTCAGAGCTCAACTCCAACTGCAACCACATGCAGACCCGCATATTATATTACGTGTACAGCAACCACCATGTGTGAGATCCGTGTATTGCTGTAGGCGCAAAAGCCAGCTCCAACTGCAACCACATGCAGACCCGCATATTATTAGTTGTACAGCAGCCACCATGTGTGAGACCCGTGTATTGCTGTAGGCTCAGAGCTCAGCTCCAACTGCAACCACATGCAGACCCACGTGTTCTTGGAGGCGCTGTGTGACGAGTACACACGTTGCGAGGTGGTGTTCTTGGAGGTTCTACCAGGACTATTCAGGAAGTGGGATGAAGATGCGGATGGCTTCTTGAGCATGGAGGACATCACACGTATGATGACCCACATGGCTCCCCAGGTGATGAGATATTGGGTGTGTGTGGGTTTAACCCACCCACCCACATCCACTGACTGGGTTGTGTCTTAAAAAAAGGTGTGGTTTCGATGTCAAGCAGTTCATGTGGGTTGGTGTTTTGATCCTGAGCACTTTGGCGTGCATGTCGGGGAGGAGTGTGAGGCCAGGGAAAAAGGACAGGACAGCAGTGCGTGCTGCAAAAATAATAGTGGATGATGTGTCTTGATCGTGGATGATATCTTACATTTGATGAAGAACGGGAAAACCTCAGCTGGTTTTTTGAAGGATGAGGATCTATTTAGTGTGGATGTGCGAACCGCTATTTGTTTATTTGATTTTGGTTAGTGATAATCAAGCGTTGAAGGCTGTCTTCAGTGTATAAAGCAGTGATCTCTAATTTATAAAGCAAGTGAACCTCATGCAGTTAGTGTCGTTGAAGAGAGCCCATGATCCTTTTAGGTAGCAAGTGCTGTGGATAGCAAAAATTAGGAGAGCACATAATGATGAGGCAGTGAGTGTCGTTGACGGCAATTATTTGAAGGTGGCAGTATGGATTTGCGTCGTTTAATGCTCTGGGCATTGATCAGAGTATCGATACATTGATACTCGTGAGGTGGGCCTGGAATGAGATGAGGTGGCACAGCAAAGGTGGTGCATGGATACATAACAAGCAAATAAAAAATGTACCTACCCTGTGTCAACGTGCAGTGTTCACAGGGTATACTGATGGAGTGTACATTGATTTGGTGAAAGAAGTGATTATAATGGACGGTGCATTGATGATGCAACTCGTGAGTATTTAGGAATGGATAGAACCATATTTATACGGTGTACATACGGAATTTATGGCAGGGAAATTACCAGGTATACGGTCGTATACGGTGCGTACACTTATAAATACAAACCTATGAATATCACAACTTGCTTACCCTGTGTCATCGTGCAGAGTTTGGAGAGTACATTGGTCTGGTGAAAGAAGTGTATGCGATGGACGGTGCATTGATGATGCATGCCATATAGCATGATATATAGATCGCTAACTTATGCATAATATATTTACATTATATCTTGCTGCCCTGTGTCATCGTGCAG
>Ga0307974_1003215_pt1:0-10000 | contig 11723 bp, 14 predicted proteins | sample OrgLakmetagen784_FD_201812 | JGI IMG/M metagenome (GOLD analysis project Ga0307974, IMG submission 201812) | Saline water microbial communities from Organic Lake, Antarctica - #784 | ecosystem: Environmental > Aquatic > Non-marine Saline and Alkaline > Saline | place: Antarctica: Organic... | reverse complement strand
CACATCTTGATGCCACAGTTGCTTTGAAATCGTCGCTGCCTGCATAGCTGTCTCTTCTTTCCTCCCAACAAGATGCCACAGTCGCTTAGAACTCGTCGCTGCCTGTTTAGCTGTCTCTCCTTTTCTCCCAGCAAGATGCCACAGTTGCTTAGAACTCGTCACACTCCTTACTCGATCAATCGCTTGCTTTGGCTCCAGCCTGGTGCCCCTTGCTCGCTCTGAGCTATTGTCATTGATCGCCCTTTCCACAAATAATCAATATTTCATGTAACCGACACCAAAATAAACGACACCACAAGTACTTAACGCCACAAGTGACCAACACCACAAGTAACCGATACCACAAGTAATGACACTGTAAGGAAACAACACGCTGCTTCATGCCACGCTGACCTCCTCAGTCGCCAGAGCTCAACAGTGCTAAGTGCTAAATAACAAACACCACAAGTAACAACATTGCAAGTAAAAAACATACCATATTATCCTCCTCAGTCGCCAGAGCTCAACAATACTATACAAATAACAAACACCACAAGTAACAACACCACAAGTAAATAACATACATTGCTTCATGCCACGCTATCCTTCTCATTCGCCAGAGCTCAAAAGTACCACAAATAACAAACACCACAAATAACAACACCGCGAGTAAACAACATGTCACTACATGCCACGCTGTCCTCCTCAGTTGCCAGAGCTCAACAACACCATAAGTAAAGAACACCACAAATAACAACACCGCAAGTAAATAACATTCAATACTTCATACCATATTATCCTCCTCAGTCGCCAGAGCTCAACAATGCTAAATAACACCACAAGTAACAACACCGCAAGTTAACAACACGTCATTACATGCCACGCTGTCCTCCTCAGTCGCCAGAGCTCAAAAGTACAACAACAGTCGTTGCTGCGAGATGGACGGAGGCGCGCGATCCAGGTGTGGTGATAAGGTGATAATAAGACGTTTACGTCTAATGGTTACAATGGCTACAATGGGGGGGTGACCTTCAGCCAAGTTGTTTGGCTGATCGGCTGCTGACTGGTCTCGGCCAGCCACAATAAATCCATAAGATGTAATAATGTTTGGTCCGCTCACAGAGCAAAGGACGCCCAATTTGCGTATGCCAATTCCGACTGTACTTGCAAACCTAGACACGCATCTAGTGAGGCTAGTTGCGAGTTCCAGCGTAATTGGTGGACGCCAATTACGACGCATACGTCAATTGAGTGACCTCTGCGAAGCGCTCAGTTGGAATTTTTATAAGATAGTGATGACAAGACAAATCCGAGTGTGGTGATGATGAGATCCAGGTTGGGGTGACAGTAAGATCTCGGTATGGTGATTGTGTCCACATGTGGTGTAGTTTGATCACAGCTTTTGTTGCCTGTGCTTCTGCGCGTTCTCTGTCGGCTCTTGGACGTGATAACATCAAGATGCGGTGTAGAATGCCTTGCTCACAGCTTTTGTTGCCAGTGCTTCTGCGCGTTCTCTGTCGGCTCTTGGACGTGATAACATCAAGATGCGGTGTAGATTGCCTTGCTCACAGCTTTTGTTGCCAGTGCTTCTGCGCGTTCTCTGTCGGCTCTTGGACGTGACAATGTTAACATCTGATGTGGAATGCTTTGCATAAAGCCTTGTTCAGCCGACTGCGTGTGCGCAGGCGTAGAAACTGAGTAATCAGCCTTTCATATGCCTTGTTCATATGCCTCATATGCCTTTCATATGCCTTGTACCGTTGTCGGCTGTCATTTACTTTGCTTAGGCTTTTGCCTAGCAAGGGGGGTTGTGCTACAACTTTTTGTACAGACCTACCATTGGCTACTTTCAGCATGTTGGCACTTCTATAACCAATGCTTATTCAACTCATTTCGTCAAGTCATTTGCACAAAGCCTTGTTCAGCTGACTGCGTGTGCGCAGGAGTAGAAACTGAGTAATCAGCCTTTCAGAGATGTGGGAGATGACCCCACTGCCTTAGCTCATATGGATATTACTAAATCTACGTCAATTTTCTATCAATACATCACCGGGCATGTTATAGAGAGCGAACAAAGCCAAGGCTCAACATGGAACGTGCTTTGCAGCATTTTGTAACATGTAGGCATGTCGTATTATTCACACGTACCACTGTAATTTGTAATACCCATATAAAACATGTAATGCCCATATTAAACATGTAATGCCCATAAGAAAACATGTAATACCCATATAAACATGTAATGACCATATAAAACATGTAATGTCCATATAAAGCATGTAATACCCATATAAAACATGTAATGACCATATAAAACATGTAATGTCCATATAAAACATGTAATGCCCATATAAAACATGTAATGCCCATAAAAAACATGTAATGCCATGTTGACAATATAGGCATTCTTTTGTGCTTTAAAATTAAACTGCTCGTTTCGTCTGTTGGACGTCTTCTGTGAAATGAAAAGTTTGCATCAGCAGCACTCATTTGGAAACACGACATCATTACAACTTGGTTGCCCTTGATTGATATCGCTAGCTCTGCAGTGTGTGTGTGTGTGTGTGTGTGTGTGTGTGTGTGTGTCTGTGTGTGTGTGTGTGTGTGTGTGTGGATCCTCGCAACATACTGTCCCACCCTCCATGTTCAACTGGATGGTGCAATGGCTTGAATGATATGCCTGCATCTCCCCTTTTTTCAAATGCCCCGCTTAAACCTCTGATTTGGGTATTTGTCCAGGCTACAATTAAATTGGACCTTGTTACTCAGTTAACAATATTTCTTCCAATGTTATTTATAGGGTTGGCCATATATATACGGTGTATACACAGTATTTTTGGCAGGGAAATCACCAAATATATGGTGTATATATACGGTTCTGGCCAACCCTAGGTATTTATTATACATATTTCACGTCAATGCATTCCAATACATATGTGCATATGTGGGCTGTCTGGTGCTTGCGTGCTCTTCCTATACACATTTCTATGTACCTAAAGACTGCGCAAGCACACCTGCAATCAAATTTCCATCCACCTCCTTGCCCAGAGCTTTTTGCTCTAGATTGAGACTGGAAAAACATTCACGCGCACGCACTCTATGTATATATACACACTAGTGTATACACATACATAGTGTGTATATATACATAGAGTGCGTGCGCGTGTATATATACATAGAGTGTGTGCGCCTGTATATATATATATATATTTACGTATATATTTACGTATATTTGTGCTTAATTTGGTTTGCACAGGCTCGAAGGGCCGCCCTCCTGCCCAGAGCTCGAAGCCATGATCTCTCCCCTCCGCACTAGGGTCTTGCAGCAGGTGTGTGGCAAAGAAAAACTAATAATTCAAACTTTCACATAAACACCAAAGAAGTGTTACTCAAACAAAGCCATGATTTTTCTCCGCCCTAGGGCCTCGTGCAGCTGCTCTCTTTTTCTTGCCGCTGTTGCGGTCATTTGTAGGAGGACCTCCTACCAGGGCCTCGTGCGGCTGCTCTCTTTTTCTTGCCGCTGTTGCGGATTTTTGTAGGAGGACCTCCTAATAGGGGCTCTTGCAACCGGATGGAGGTGGCAAAGAATAAGGAAGGACACTAGTCTCACGCTGGTAAACAGGAAGTGTTATGATTTCTTGCCACCGCCCTAGGGTCACACAGCAGGTAGGAGGTGGCACAAGAAAAAGGAACAAAAACTGCAACTCCACACTTTCACAGTAATAGGCAGGAAGCATTTGCCAAATGATGCCATGATTTTTTGCCACCGCCCTAGGGACTTGCGGCAAGTAGGAGGTGGTAAAAAAAGAAATATTACATAGCTAGTTCCACATTAATTGGCAGGAAGTATTACCCAAACAAAGCCATGATTTCTTTCCTCCGTCCTAGGGTTTCACGGCAAGTAGGAAGTGGCAAAAGAAAAAGGAACAAAAACTGCAACTCCACACTTTCACCAGGAAGCGTTTTCCAAATTATGCCATGCCATTTCTTGCCACCGCCCTAGGGTCTCGCGGCAGGTAGGTAGTGGCAAAAGAAAAAGGAACAGGAACTACAAAACTAGTTCCACACGAATAGGCAAGAAATGAAGCCATGTTGAAAGTGAGGAAGAAGTGTGGAAGATTAGTGGAAGAATAGACAGCACAGGCAGTAAGAAGTGCAAGTGCAACCTAGCTCCAGTGTCTGCGCAAAAGGTAAGTGATAGCACTTACCGTAGATTCTTGACCACTTGGAGACACCAAAATTTTTCAACTACCGTACAGACTTGGGTTCAGTCCGCAGCCCCAAAAAAATATTTTAGTTTCACACTCCCGCATCAACCTTGCACCCTGGAAATATTTAATTTACACCAACCCCGCACAGGGGTTTTTGCCTGACAGGCTCCAAAATACGTCAAAAATCCCCGTATTTCAATCCCGCACCCCCAGAATAAATAGATATTTTCCGTGCGCGCAGTCACCCCGCAGGGCAAAAAACGATATTTTTGCGCGGTGATATAAAGTCTGTACGGTAATTAATTTTTCATTTTCAATTCAAAAGGGGGTCTGGGGATTGATAGAGAGAGGTGCATCTCTGTTGCTTTCAATCCATGTTCCCCTTTATTATTCATCTTTTTTGTTCCTTGGTCCTCCTCTTCTTTAACCTAGCTTGAGCTTAGATTGCATTCCGCCTCTCCGTTAGCAGGTGTAACGACCCACAGATATTGAATCGATCAGTGTCCGATCCTTGTAAATAACTCCATTGCCACTAATGAAATAGAACCCCCTTCCACAGCAATCAAGACGAGCAGAGCGGGCATCATAGCATCCTCTAGGGCGGCTAGCTTCTGTGCTAGTTCACGCAGTTTTTGTTATCTTTTCATTCATGTGAATTGATGGTATTTTCATGTTCAGCTCAATTTAAACATTATTGTTTGCATTAACGGTGGACGGATAACAGAGAGGGATTGAAACGCACCTACAAATGGACATACACATACACAAGCACGCTTGCACATGCGCACATACACACAAAAATACACACACACCATTCTTTCTAGGTCGCCATTGGGCTTGAGAAGGTGAATTGGAAATTCGATGGCTTGGAATGTCCGGAGGCAATGCCAAGCGCCAGGTGTGTGTGTTTGTCTGTGTGTGCATGTCGGTGTATTTCTGAGAGTGTTTTATCTGTGTGTGTCTTTGTTTTTCTGCGGGTGTTTGTCTGTGTGTTTGTCTGTGTGTGTCTGTTTGTGTGCGTATCTTCGCTTTCATATTATACCAAACACACTTACTCCTTGTGTCTCATTTGCGTGCTTGCGTCTGACGCATAATTTCTGGCATCGCATCAGTTAAAACGCGTGCGTGTCGTCACCTGTGCAGAGGTACAATAAGATAGTCACACTAAGATAGTCACACTAAGATAGTCACACCAAGATAGTCACACTAAGATAGTCACACTAAGATAGTCACACTAAGATAGTCACACTAAGATGGTCACACTAAGATAGTCACACTAAGATAGTCACACTAAGATAGTCACACTAAGATAGTCACACTAAGATAGTCACACAGAGACTCATGCTTTGCAAAACATATCATGTGATCATGTGTGCTGTGTATTTGCAGAGACGCGTTTGCTGCACTGCTATTTCCATCTTATCCAAAGAGCCACGCTTCCTGTTGTGTTTCTTGTGTCGTATCCACGCACGTTCCTGCTGCACAACTCCGTTTTTTCATACCTACATACACACCTTCATTGTATTACAATACACGCCTTCATTGTATTACATTTCTCACACCTACATACGCACTTTCACTGTATTACGTTAGCAGAGGTGCTCTTGGACAGTTGTGTTTTTTTGCTGCACTGCTTATTCTAGCGTTATATTTGCATAGATGCATGTACGGTGTCCACACAATTGCACTGCTTGCATCTTTGCGCTTGCTGCACTACGTTTAGTGCACACACACACACACACACACACACACACACACACACACACACACACACACACACACACACGCACACACGCACACGCATCTTTGCGCTTGCTGCACTACGTCTAGTGCCCTACCTGTAGATTTGACACATTAAAAGTATCATACCTGCATAGACGCATTTTTGCTGTGTCATATCTTAATAGACACATTACGGCTGCATCATACCTGCATAGACACATTTTTGCTTTACCATATCTGCATAGACGCATGTTTACTGTGTCGTATCTGCAGAGACGTATTGTATTTTTTGCTGTGCCGTATCTGCAGAGACGTATTGTATTTTTTGCTGTGCCGTATCTGCAGAGACGTATTTTTGCTGTGCCATATCTGCATAGACGCATGTTTACTGTGTCGTATCTGCAGAGAAGTATTTGCTGCTTTGGCACCCTTACGGGGCAAGCTGCGAGTGCTAATAAACACTATGCCATATCTTCATAGACTCATGTTTACTGTGTCGTGTCTGCAGAGACGTATTTGCTGCTTTGGCACCCTTACGGGGCAAGCTGCGAGTGCTAATAAACACTGTGCCATATCTTCATAGACGCATGTTTACTGTGTCGTATCTACAGAGACATATTTGCTGCTTTGGCACCCTTACGGGGCAAGCTGCACACCTTGGAGGTTGCAGGAGCACATTTGCGGTGGGTGGCGCATAGCTTGTGGGTGTAGCATAGCAAAGCATGTGGGTGTAGCATAGCATAGTTTGGAGGTTGCAGGAGCACATTTGCGGTGGGTGTAGCATAGCAAAACCTCGATCAATGCAGTGTTAGTAATGGTTTGTTTTGGCAAGCTTTTCATCGTGGTTTGTCAGTGGGTATGACCCAGCCTTATTATAACCCCAAGGAGAAGGGATAAAACATGCAGCCAGTTCTGATGAGAGTCGACACCAAGACTGATAATACCATATATGTACGGTATTTATGGTATTTATACGTTAATTGACAGGGAAATCTCCAAATATACAGTGTATATATTACACGGTTTTGGCCATAACCATATATATATATACGGTGTATGCATGGTGGCTTTAGCAGGGAAATGCCCACATATACGGTTTTGTACGGTGTATATATACGGTTCTGGACAACCTTATCATTACATACACCTTGCCTCTTTGCAGGGCTTCCTGCTTGGAGGCGTTAGGCTCTACCTTACAAGGCCACGCACTCCAGCATCAGCAGCATCAGGACCAGCAGTCACAGCAGCAGCAGTACCACCACCACCACCACCACCACCACCAGCAGCACCACCGCCACCACCACCACCACCAGCCACAGCAGCAGCACCATCAGCTAGGGCAACAGCAACAGCATGGCTGTATCGCCCACACCCTGCCTGATCCCCACATTGCACCTCAGAGCCTCTGCCTCAACCTAATGAATTGCATGGTAGCCCCAGATGCATGGGACGTGATTTCGGAGTCGCTGCTCTTTTTGGACACCCTGGCACTGATGGACACGCCGGTAGGCCTGTCTCAGCTTAACCCCCTGAGCTCCTTCGACCCAATTTATGTTTTGCCTGCATTCCACACCCACAAAGCGGTTGTTGCCCCGCTGGTAGGCCTGCCTCAGCTTACCCCCCGAGCACCTTCGACCCAATTTATGTTTTACTTGCATTCCACACCCACAAAGCGGGCATTGCCCGCTAATAGGCCTGTCTCAGCTTAACCCCCTGAGCTCCTTCGACCCAATTTATGTTTTGCCTGCATTCCACACCCACAAAGCGGTCATTGCCCCGCTGGTAGGCCTGCCTCAGCTTACCCCCCTTGCCTCGACAGCGCTGTAGAATATAGTTGAGATTAGTGGGCCAAGGTACTGCATTTCAAATTGACGAATTAAAACAGAGGATTGGATGCAGGTCTTTACTCTTTTCCCATTAGTGCAGAGAACCTTCTTCCTCTTTTGCTGTGCCATTCACCTGTTTTGGTATTTACATATGTACAAAATCTATGTTTGACGATCCACGAATCAAGCATCAAACCTGAAGCTCAACAAACCATGCATGTACAATATAAAACAAGGCATGTCCTCACACACGCACAAGCACACAAACACACACAAACAAACAAACACACAAACAAAAAAACAAAAAAACAAACACACACAAACAAAAAAACAAACAAACAAACAAACAAACAAACAAACAAACAAACAAACAAACAAACAAACAAACAAAAAAGCAAACACACAAACAAACAAACAAACATACAATCAACAAACAAACAAACAAACAAACAAACAAACAAACAAACAAACAACAAACAAACAAACAAACAAACAAACAAACAAACAAACAAACAAACAAACAAACAAACAAACAAACAAACAAACAAACATACAATCAACAAACAAACTAACTAAAACACACATATATGCACGCACAGGTGAACATGGCTGATCTATGTGGGTTTGTGGCCACGCACGCCACAGCCCTGAGACGCGCGGAGGAGCAGCAGCACTCACTCACAGCAACAGCGGCGGCAACAGATACACGGCAGTACACAACAGCGGCAGGTGGAGGAGCAGCAACAGCGGCAGGGGCAGCGGCAGCAGCAGCAGAGGCACATGTGGAGCAACATGTGGAGCAAAATCAGCAGCAGCAGCTGCCAGTCTCAGCACCTTCTGCTGCCACGACACGCGTGTATTGCCGCCGGCCTTATCTTACGTTGCGCATCCAGGGTTTGAAGGATGATGTGGCGGACAGCCTTGAGGGAATCGTGGCCGCGCGGTCAAAGGGGGGGGAACCCCTGATTGTGCTGCAGGCTGCAGGGGGATAAGCTGCCTACAGTTTAGTGCCTAGGGCAAGGGGTATAAAAGTTGTGCAGCCTTCCATGATATGCTGTGTGTCATAACAAGGGTCGCGATAGAGTTACAGTGTGTGGAAATACAGTGTGTGATAATGGAAATACAGTGTGTGGAAATACAGTGTGTGGAAATACAGTGTGTGGTAATGGAAATACAGTTTGTGGAAATACACTGTGTGCTAATGGAAATACAGTGTGTGGAAATACAGTGTGTGGTAATGGAAATACAGTGTAGAAATACACTTTGTGGTAAACCCTGAGAGCAATCTGCTGTCGTATTAGGTTTACAAGGTTTACAAAAACAAGGCCTTCAATCAAGAAGTGTGACTGCTAGCGTGCTGTCATATTAGAGCTAGGTACAGAGAGAGGTTACAGATTAGCCATCAGTCAAAAAGTGTGACTTCTAGGCTGCGTATGTAAAATGCTTTAAAAAAAAAAGGAGTGTTGGGGCTAGGTACAGAGGACCAATGACGTTTTTGTGCTACGTGTGAGGAGAGGTCTCGATTGCAAGATCGCCAGACCAGATGATTGCAAGATCGCCAGACCAGATGATTGCAAGATCGATTGCAAGATCGCCAGACCAGATGATTGCAAGATCGATTGCAAGATCGCCAGACCAGATGATTGCAAGTAAGATCGATTGCAAGATCGCCAGACCAGTTGATTGCAAGATCGCCAGACCAGATTGTAATGCAGGAGTGTGGTGGCTGAGAGTATGAGAGCACTTTGTACACGGCGCATAAAGATGTGAGGTGCAGATTCTGGCTGTCGATTTTGTCATGCAAATTGATTGGCATGCGTTCAATCTAGAAAACATGGTGACAAACCAGGTGACAAACATGGTGACATGGTGGCTGACATGGTGACAAAGAACATGGTGACAAACAAGGTGACAAAGAAGGTGAAAAACAAGGTGAAAAACAAGGCGACAAACATGGTGACAAAAAAGGTGACAAACATGGTGAAAACATTGTGTGACAAACATGGCTGGTGTGACAAATATGGTGACAAACATGGTGACCAACATGGTGACAAACATAATGACAAATATGGTGACAAACATGGTGACAAACATGGTGTGACAAACATGGCTGGTGTGACAAATATGGTGACAAACATGGTGACCAACATGGTGACAAACATAATGACAAATATGGTGACAAACATGGTGACAAACATGGTGTGACAAATATGGTGTGACAAACATGGTGTGACAAACATGGTGACAAACATGGTGTGACAA
>Ga0307974_1003209_pt1 | contig 11726 bp, 12 predicted proteins | sample OrgLakmetagen784_FD_201812 | JGI IMG/M metagenome (GOLD analysis project Ga0307974, IMG submission 201812) | Saline water microbial communities from Organic Lake, Antarctica - #784 | ecosystem: Environmental > Aquatic > Non-marine Saline and Alkaline > Saline | place: Antarctica: Organic Lake... | reverse complement strand
CCTTGCTAAAAAGTCAGCCACCACCTACTCCGACATTGCAGACACCTCCATCAGAACAGCAGGCCCTGAGGGAAATCCCTTCTACAACATCCACTGGCTTGCAAAAGAAGACATAGAAAACCAAACACAAACCCATAATCATACCCATACAACAAACATGACCCATTCTCTTCCCCCAAAGCTCTGGTACCTACCAAACCACCGTGACGCCCTTCAAGCACATATGCATCTTATCCATAAACTGGGAAATGCCAATCTAAAGCGAACTACCATGTGTACTACCAGACACTCATAAAGGACGGCACTGCGACAGAGCCACTAGCAATGCTTACCTAACATCATCCAATGTCCCTTTCAAGACCAAATGTGCCATTATGAAATACAGAACAGGACCCTATATAATCATAAACATGTGGTATTGTTCAAACTCTCAACAAGTCAAACTTGCCTCCTCTGCCCACAAGTAGACAGTGCCCTGCACATCCTTTCTGGGTGCCAACACACGCAAATAAGAAGCATGATCACCGAAAGACACAACATAGCATGCCACATGATCCTTAAGGTCATCAGAAAAACAGGCTCCTTAGGATCATGCATTGTCTCCATGGATATAGGCAGCAACGAACGGATTACCATGCAAAATCTCCAGATCCCTGAAACAGCTGAAAGTAGAATAGTGTTCCCAAATGGCTCTTCCCACCCCGCTTCTCAGATAAAGACAGATTTACCTCCAGCCGCCCAAATTTTGTGCTGGTTACTCCCACCGCTGCAAAAACACAAATACAACAAATTAATGTAGGGGGATGGGTTCTTCGGAGTGGCAGGGGGCAATTGAGGGAGACTGGGAGCACCTCAGCAGCACCGCCAGCCACCAGTAGAGCCGCCACCAACCCCAGACAGCACCAACCTAAAGACCTCAACAAGACTTGGCGTAACATACACCTTGTCGAGATCAAGTATTGTGAGGACACCAGACCTCAGAACCAGCTGAACGCCGCAAAGGAGCAGCACAAAGACCTCTGCAACATTCTTTAAGGAGCCTCCGGTATTCTCCACATCATCCTTTTGGGTGTGGGCGGCACCATCTACAACATTCACACTCTGATGCCTTCCAAGGATCTGGGTCTCGATTCTCAAAGAGTCAAGAAGCTTGCCTCTAAGCTCCATGTGCACTCTGTGAACTTCGCTGCTAAACTTGTCCATACCAGACATGCCCTTTCCAGTACTGTTATCAACTCTCATCAGGAGTCAGTTTCAGGCCAAGCCTGCAACCCTCTTGATCTCCATTGATTTTTTCCTTTCCTTTTTGCGGTGAAGGAGCTTTACGGTACTCGGTACCAAAGTGGCTCCTTTTCCTTAAATAATGTGGGGAGTGGCTTTCACTGCCTGCGTAGTTTTTTCTTTTTCTATTACTACAACCAAGATGCTCATTCAATTACGGACCATTTGGAAAAATAGTACTGCCCAGTCTGCCATGATCTTTCCCAGGTTAAAATAAAAAGCATGGCATAGAAACACAGAACGCAAGATGTGGTTGGTCAATTGGGAGCCAGCATGGGGTCAGCAATCGTGTCCAACCCTAACTGTAGAAATACAGATAAAGGGAATGAGGCAAGCAATTAACCACCGCTAGTATACAGACTGAACCCACAGACAAGAACCTGGACAACCTGGCCCGGCAAGGGAAAATTTCTGATTTTTGAGGGTATTACATGATCAAGGGGAGATAGCAAACTCCCTACTGCGCGAGTAAATAAAGAAAATTTGAAAGAAGAAGGGCAGCAAGAGAGGCTCGTTGGACAGGAAAAAGGAGGCAAGGGGAGAGGCTTTTAAGGGAAAAAGGTTCAGGCGGAAAAAGTTGGATTTAAGAAACCAAGGAAGTTGCGCGAGGAGATAAGGAAGAAATGAACAAAGGACCCCAATATTTGCACCTCCCAATGGTACCATCGCTCCCCAGTGCCTCAGCATCTTGCAGGATGCCTGCAAGTCTGCTTATTATGAAGGCATCCACGCCTTACTGAGTCCCCCTGTCTAAGACCTCGCAACAGAAATCCATGGACTACTCAAACAACTCCCTCAACTCTCATTGACAGGCAACAAGAAGGCTCACATGATCAGGCTCTGACCAATACATGACAGCCTTTCGCTAACATACCCCGTTCACTTTGCTCACAAACAAAAGAATGGTCCCTTCTGAGACCTGAGTTTCAAGAGTGGACAGCCCATCCAAGAGATAGCCTGAGATTACTTGGTTTTAGAGCAGATGCGTTCTCCACATAGTTCACTGGATTTTTCATATGTAGGGTTGGTCAGAACTGTACATATATGTATGACCAACCCTATCCGTATGACGATAAGGACGTGCTCAAAATAGTGCAATATGCAACCGTATGTGCCCTAAATTACCAAGAGGCAACCGCTACCTTCCTGCTGCTCACAAACTGGATGGAAATCAGCACCAACGCTTTTCACAAAACCTGCACGGACAACAAGGATGTTTGCACTCCTCTTGGAAATCCCAAAGGCAAAAGTGCCAGAAGCAACATGGGCAAGCGCATCTTAGTGGTCTGGAACTGGTCTGGATCAAAGCTGCCAGGGAGGAACTCATTACAGACAACCCAAGACCTATCACCAGCGGCAATCTGGAATTTTTATAGATGCAGGCAGCATACCTTTCTTGCATTGCCAACTAAAAGGATACTGTTAAGAATGGCAAAAATATGGCAAAGACTCAAGAATTACAGTTATCACTGCAAAATTTTGGCGACATAAGCAATACATTACACAGCCAGGTCACCTCCCATCATGTACAACAAAAGCGCTTGCTAGAACCCAAGGCATCTAACTGGAAAGAATAGGCCTTCACAGACGCGAGTTGATTACAGACAAAGAAAATGGATCTCAGTCTATCGGAGCTGGAGTCTACCACCCTCAATCCAACAAAATCACCACAGTAAATCCTGGAGGGACAAGCATCAACAACCATAAACAGAGCTGATCTAGCAGGAATAGCTGCTGCTTTGATAAATGAACACGCCCGTATCGCGACAGACAGCGCTAGTGCACTATGCAAATAAGAAATAGCATCCTCTACCCCCAGCGAATGAACAGCATATGCGCTCCAAACTCCTAGCAGACCATTATACACCACATCCAGCAATCTAAAGGCACAATCAATCTCTATAAGGCCAAAGCTCATCTTGCATCTTTAGGGAACGAGTGTGCTGATGCCATAGCAAAGTGCTCTGCGGAAAATCAGAGTGGCCATGATATCCACATTAACACTGACGCCCATCACCACTCGTCCATCTTCTGGCCAGCAAGGGTGGAAAACCCTCCCCCAGCTTGCCTACCAGATGCTTTTAACACCTGCCAACCAGGGTCTCCAATAGACAGGCTCTCCATTTTCCCAGATCTCAATGCTGTACAAGCACACGTGCACGACCAACACAAACTAGGTGCAAAAAAAAAAAGGGTACAAACCATCAGTCCAAAAAGTGCTACACAAAGTGCCTAGAATTGATCAAGGCAGGCACTGTCAAGAAAGACATAAGTAACTCATTTAAAAAAGATGCAGTCACCTCTGGAGAAAAATAATGTCATGCTCTGCCGCACAGACTTGATATACAACCATGAACGTGCGGCTCAGTGCAACTATATATAAGGCCCAGCAATTTGCCCCATCTGCCAAAAGCTAAACGGCACCTACCACGTGCTGTCAGGCTGCAGCCATCCCATTATAAAATAAAGTGGCTAATAATTGGCACGAAGTTCCTGGTCAGATGATTTAAAATGCAACAAGATACACAGGGTGCCTGCCTGCTAGCACAAGCAGACGTAGGCAGTCGTGAAAAATGGTACAACAAGGCAAGGCATTATCCGTCCTACAGAGGCGACACAGATAGGAATGATTCCAACCTGGCTTACCTTCTCAATGCACTACAGCAGAGGAAATTTAGCAAGCCAATTGCAATCGTAATTACTCCGACCCAGCAATTACGCCCCAAACAAAACCCAACAAACACGTACCAAACTAGGACTGCCAACAATGCAAGAAGAATTGCCCGTGGTAACCTAGCAGATGGTGCTGCCAATCCATACCCCCTGGCTATGAAACCAAGAGACAAATAGCCAAACTCACGCGATATACATTTAATCGAGTTCTGTGTAGACAAACTTCCCCTACTCAACAGGCAGAAAAGGCACGAGAACAACATAAGCTGCTAATGCCTCGCTTACTCGGACACATAAAACCCTCCACACCATCCAGCTTGGAGCAACAGGCACCATCTACAGCAGTTACACAAGGAAACCACTCCACAGCCTCCGAATTACTGGTCTACATGCCACAGCACTCATAAAAATATGAAGCTTACATGCAATCAGATCCGCAACAGAAAATCATACAGATGAGACGAGACACTGAATACAACCCCCACAAATATCTGAGCAACACTCCTGGTGGTGTGCAGGTTTCTGCCTCCCAACCACCTGATCCCCACAGAAAAGCTTCTCTTATTTTTATTCTCCAGGTGGGGTGTTGTGTGTCTTAGCATCCGTTGTGTGGTGCAAATACAAAGCAACATCCTTTCCTTATCCATGCCGGTAGTGTTTACACAATTTGCGTTCTTTTCTTTTCCTTTCTTTTCTTTCACCAATTTACTGGGGGCGACAGGCACCATTTATAGCAGCCATACAACAAACCCGCCGCACAGCCTCGGAGTAATAAGTCTACATGCTACGGGAGATCTTATGTGGGAACTAAGCTCACATGCCATCAATCGCAACAAAAACCATTTAAACCAGACGTGACATCGAACGCAACCCTCAAAATTGTTTGATGAATACTCCTGGTGTTGTGAAGGCTTATGCCTCCCAACTACCTGATCCCCATTGAAAAGCCTTACTCTTTTTGTTCTCTGAAGATGTGGGGTATTATGTGGCTTTGTATCCGTTGGGTGGTGCAGGGCTCAAAACATCATCCAGGATAGATTCAGGCTTAGCCTGAAACTGCTGATAAAATTAAGCAGATTAAGAAGAGCATGTCTGGTCTTATAGCAGCAAAGTCCACATAGTGGGTCTGTGGGAAATAGCTTGAGGTCCAAGCTTTTTTGTTTCCAGGTTATTGGTGTAGCAGATGCTGATGGTGCCAGGCTTGTAAGGATCGTGGAGTGTAACCAACCTCTGGAGCTCCTTATAACCACCAAATGGTGCAGATCTTGTCATGCCCAATCGTTGGCAGCGCAAATGGTGTGACTTTGCAGGACGGTGATTCAATCTGACATCCTGTTTCTGTCCGTCCTTGAGCTAGTCTTCGTAGTTGCAGATTGTATCCACAACCGCCACCAGTATCCTCTAGCTTGTCGAAGAGGTCTGTGCACAGATTGCAATCTTGTTGCTCTGAAAGTCTCTTAAAGACGGCATGGTGGCAACAGATTTCCTGAGGCCTTGGCCATATGAACGTTTAAGATCACCTTGAAGCGCTTGTACCTTGTTACGCCCATCAGTGGCAACAACGAATGTACGTCAAGCCGTTAGTTGGTTGACAATTAAGAGTTTATGTAAGTCTTGTTCAATAAGCTGAATGTGCCATTTGCCTTACTGGTAACCTTTGTCTTATAGTTTTGTAAGTTTTGGTTATCAATTGACGTGAGCAATCTACGACTACCATTAGGGATCCTCAAGAGGCCCTGTACCGTGTATGGTTGCCTTGTCATATAAGCGTGTAACACGATGAGACCGATAATGTCTGAGTAATCGGTTCCATCTCCGGGAAGGGACAGCGGTGTGGCAGCCACGCAAAGCTGAGTAGCACAAGCAGAGTTTGACACATGTACGAGTGTTGTCAGAGAATGCGCAAGCATGGAGACAGGGATCTGGTTGAAGCATCATGGACCACAGCGATGTAAACCAACTCCTCTGAATTTCCCACCTGCTGGATGGTTTTTTCAGCTTGGAAGCCTTTTGGTCCAAAGGCGCCACCAATTATCAAGAACAAGACTCAGTTAACATTTATTTTTTGTGCTGAGCCTTTTATTCTGCAGTGACGGTGGTTTGATATGACAGCCTAGTGTAGCCAAGGATCTAGCCAAGGATCTAGCACACAGATTTTTTTGACGGTCTCCTGTTCCTACTCCCCCACAAACGATGTGGAACCCCAGTCACTCCGCAAAACCTGCCCCCTTGCGTGTATCTGTTGTTGCGGCCTCACCTGAGAGCGCCACAGTGTGTACCAACTATAATTGAACTATAATTGAGTTTGGTCTTGCTGCCTGCATAGTTTTAATTCTCCTTGCTTCAAGCGGTTGTTTCTTTTGAACTTGATGGGGCCCCTTTTTCAGGCGGAGAAGCTCCTGTGTATTTGTTGAACTTCAGTAAATGTTTCTCGGATTGCTGCCAACGAATAGGAAGTCCTTTGTAATGCATGTTTTTAAAGCAATTTGGCTGGGAATTTCCTAGTTCTATGCAATTTTAAAATATATATGCCAACTTTAAGGTGCCTACCCAGGATAAGCAGCTCAACCTGCGTACATCCCTGAAAGGCCGTTTCACACAAATCTGAGCCTGCAGGTGTCCTTTAACCACCTGAATCCCTCCACATGAATTCTCAATCCATGAAGTACACTATTGGACTCAAACTACTGATTTCGCTGCTGTAGCAGAACTGTGCTACAGTGGGATATCCAGAAGCAAGAAGCAAGGGTGCCCGCCCGGGACAACCCCCCATGGGTGGCCTTTTAAAACGTCATTTGAATCGAACTGGTTCCAAAAAAACACATAATACTTGAGGACGTGTTTGAAACAATGAATTAGTTTGTCCTTAACCTGATCGACGAGTATGGGATCCCAACTGTCATTGTCAGTTGTAGGCCAAAAAACAATACATAATTTCATTTAATTAATTAACCAGTTCTGCTGCCCCCCCCCCTCCTCGACTTTTTTCTGCTCAAAGGGTCAATCGAGCCTGCTGCAGGTAAGCAAACAAGGAAGTGTCGCAAGCAGCAAGCTTGTCCTGCTGATGCAAGTCCTCATCACGCATCCTCCCGATGGTAAACGTCCAGTCTCATCGCGATTGGCCTAATAACTTCCCTCGCTAGATGGCTTAGATGATAGCAACCACGCACTCGATCGAGCCGCGATGGCAACATTACCCGAATAATGTCTTTAAGGTGTCCTGCTTGTGCTTGGTGAACGAGCTCATCAAGATGTGGGTTTGGAAGCTGGCACGAAGGCCACTCAAAAAGGCCACTTAGAAAATTTCTCATCCAGCAACCTCTCATCTTGCACTTTTCCTCCTCCTCTGACACTCCTGGCTGTTTGACGAATGTCAGGCATGCAGCACCATTGTCAAGAAACAGACCTGCACGCTTTGCACGCCTGGCTGGAGCATGATGGAGCATGCGCACAGTACAGCTGCAACCAATTAGTCGGCCATCATACTATTAACGTGCTGTCAGTGACTTTATGATCTGTGTCCGATAACTTCCGAGAGGCAATATCCTCCGCCGTTCCATCCGAACTAGAAGCAATCTCGCTCTACGATGACAATCACTACTTTTAAACAAACATTACCTCTAAACAATACTGCGCAGCAGGATGCAAGCCCTCAGCACCAGAGCCACCAGGCTTGCCGCAAACAGAGACCCAAGGGCCCCACATCAACACGTTGGCTCATCACGCATACCATCCGCACGCCCTGTCATCACAAAGCAGCCCAGTCGATTATTGGTGCAACCAGCGAAAGACAGCAGCAATCCCTTTCCGGGCTACCCGAGCACCGTTTACCCTGAAGGTGATGAAGTTCATTTGCCTGATAATCACTATGACCAAGTAAGGCAGCAGATCTGCTAACATGTGACGTTGTTTTCACTCCTTCAATACAAAAGAATGACGACCTCTCCGTTCTCCTCAGAGCTGAACGTACTTCAAACATTAAGTTCTTCCTAGCTATGTGAACTACTCCTGCATTGCTCTGCCTTTGTGGCCTTTCTGACAGCATTTATTCCAGCCAAGACGTACAGCTCCACATCTCATTGTAGGCCAGAAGTGGATGTGGGAAAGACCCGAGCCAAAACCAGGGACCTCCTTTGCCACCCCCTTCTGGTGTGTACTCAAGCACGCATTCAATTTGAGCAGTGTTTTTCATGTTCTGCAAGATGTTTTGTTGATCAGATCCCTTGAAGCCTGTGAGTATGTGTCAATAAAACAACGAAAACAGCTTGCCTACTTTTTCATTACTTCTTCTGGAGTGAATTTGTGTGTGCGTGGTGTGAAGAGTTTGCTTAGACACGAGTGGGTCAAACAAACTCCGTTCGCCTGATTTCCTGTCGTTCTGTTTCAGGGAAATGTTTGCAAACCTCAAAAGTAAATCTGCTGCTACCACTCGTAAAATTACTGTGTGCATATTTTGACAGTTACTGAGCTGTCCATTTACCACACTGCTAACCTGTAGGCTGAATGTCATTGAGGCCGTGCACTGGCTCTCATTCCCCATCGGTTTTTGCATCTTTTTCTTGATCTTCTCCAATGTGGGCGCAATAGCACAGAAGCTACCGGTCCTACCAAGCCAGGGGCTGTGGGCCGCTGCCTCCTTCCTGCCCGAAGCACTGAAGGAAAACACGGCACGAGTCTTTTTCATGCTCATGGGCCTGGTCACGCAAGTGTTTGGTGGCGGGATAGCCGGCAACTTGATGCACCAGTACGAAGGGTACGCTGTGCTTTCTCTTTGATATTGTGCAAATTTAGGAGTGCTGAGATTTTAAACCAACATTGACCCAATTCGCCTCAAAAGATTACAATAGATAATACCACGTGTAACAGATTGTGGTCAAACAGGACAGCAAGCTCAACACCACACCTGCACTTTCTTTAAGGAAATCAATTACTTGGCAGGCCAACCTGCCTTGGTTTTCACTGAACAGGGAGATTGGGGACCGACTGCAAGGAGCTGAGAGTCCCTGGGGTTTTGCACCTCTCATGGTTGCAGAGAGCCACACTACAGCATCCCAAAAACACAACACAGCACTTTCTTAGCTATCCAAAATCGATTAACAACAGGAAGTACAACCCACTAACTTAATAGTTTTAGCCTTGGTTGAAGGGCGATTGAAGGGGTTGAATAATTGAATGACTTTAACTGAGCGGTTGATTTCAACCAATGCAGATTACATGCGGTTAAAAACAATTCAACCGCGATAACCCCCCCAAAACTAATACTCCAATTTGGTTGGCGCGAAGGATGTCCTGTTGTTTGACCAATAAAGTAGCTTTAGTTGCGTTGCAAATGTCCTGGAGCACAAACATCGCAATGTCCAAGCTTGCTAACATCCCTAGATCAATACAGCCTCCTCTTTATGTGACATCATGTAATTACGTACTGCCCCTCCGCAGGTGGATAGTAGCTCCCTTCCGCAACCCTTTGCTTCAGGTAGATGCACTTGACAACCCAATTCACCGCGTGCCGGACTACAACAATGCATGGCTTCGAGCAGTTGCCTACCAGGTGTGTGGGACTCGTTTGTTTTGGCCACGATGTGACTTTTTGCTATATGACAGGTCCTAGGGGAAGCAACGTTATATAGGCTCACTTTGTCAGCTCTTTCTATTATATTCACGCTTGTCAATCCTGAACGTCAAATGTACCCAGCTTTTGTCTTAAATGGACCGCTCAACAAGTCGTCCAAAGTTATGTGGCTGCCCATGTGCACGCGCAGTTCCTGTTTGCCTTCCAAACCACGGGTCTGTTCTGCTTTTCCCTTGGTGCATTTGGACTGTCATGGCCGATGCTGCTCTTCTCCGCTGTGACCATCTTTATAGCATTTGTGGGGCCTCGTGAGCCTCGCATCTACCTCGGAAGCAACGATAAGCCGATGAGCCCCCTGCCCAGGTCCCTGCTTGTTATCTTCATCATCAACGCCACGGTCAACTTTACTGGCAACTGGTTTGTTTTTGGCACAATTTTGCCCGGGCTCCTTGTGGCACTTGGGGGCATCATTGAGGGGACATTGGCCGAAACGAGCTTCAACCAGCTCTGGCACCTGTTTGCATTTCTAATGCTGGATTATGGGTTGTTTTTGCACATGTTCCTGTACCTTGGCCTTTTGTAGAGGATGTGGTATAGGGCTCCTACCATCCAAGCCAATCACACTTCATTAAGTAGATCCTGGGCAATGGTGATGTGACATGGGGAATGAAGAATTTGGCCAAAACGTGGCTTGTGAACGTGAGAAAAAGCGATGAACTTTTACAAGTTAAACAGATTGGGCAGCTTGTAACCCACAGCTGCTGCTGATGCAATTTTGTGTGTATGAATCTAGCGTTTGAATGTTTGAATACATTAACGTGTTGCAAGGAGACATGGATTTCGGCTGGCATTTGCATGTACATAACAGACTTTTTTGGGGCTGAACAGAACATTCCTGCTTGTTGTTATATTGTTGACCTATACATGGATATACGATGAAAAATACAACTGATTAAGGACAGATGAACTTGCTGTTTATACACCTTGTATGTATCCAGATTCATATCAAAAAGATGTGGCTACAGGAGACAAGCACATTTTCAACTTCCTGTTGCTGTAAATTCCTTCTTTCCTCATGACTTAACCTGTTGCTGGTGTTGCCTGAATTCAACATCATGCTTTTTTGTGTGTAATGACTATGCTGCCTGTGTAATAAGGCGACTACATTGTAGTACAAAGATCAGCGAGCATTATGGGGAAACTCTCAGCTAGCGACTTAGAAAGCTACAAGTCTGTCTAGAAAAAGAACGCAGGCAGTGTAAATTCCACCAACATGATTAGCATGTTGTCCTGTGTCCTGCGTCATCCTTTGTCAACATGGTGCGGTAAGGTAAGGTAAGTAACATACAGGTGCTATATACACATACGCCAGGGGGCTTCTGAGCGGAAGCTCGAAAAAAGCCTGTATCTGTATCTAGCTTAATTAAAGAGGAAATGTTTCGAAAGAGAAACAAGAGAGAGAGAGAGAGAGAGAGACAAATGGTATAATAAAAGGAAAGTTTAGGAAAAAGGTTAGAAGTTGGAAGCCAAAAGGGAGCCGGGAAGAACCAGCAGAAAATGCTTGGTCTGAACACAGAGTCTTAAAGGAAGCAATGCCAGTGCACCACAGAAGGCACGCCGAAGGTCAAGCCAGCTCTAGAAACCAAAAGCAAAGTAGCAGGTGAACAATCTAATAGGCAAGCGTAAGCAGGTCTATCTTATCAAGCAATCCGGGCAGAAAGTCAAACTTGTCATTCCAGAAAGTCTCAAAGGCTTGCAACTTCACTGCAACTTGCTCAAAGCTAACTGACTTGTGGGACTGACTGCTATCTGTCACTGGTGCCTGCTTCCTCTTAAGGGTTGTTGTTGCTGATTCTGTTACTGGCGGGGCTGCTGGGGCTGATTTCGCTGATGCTGGCTTAGCTGGTGCTATTTATTTGGCTGGTGCTGCTGGCTTGGCTAGTGCTTCTGGCATGATGCGGTATTCTGTTGGAAAACAATTGGGGAAGTTTTGGCAATCAAAGAACCTGGCCAGTGGTTGTGCAACACCCCCATCATGATCGATGGAAAGAACACTTGTGTGCCAGAAACCCAAGAGTCTCTGCCCCCCAAGAGAGAGAGAGAGAGAGAGAGAGAGAGAGAGAGAGAGAGAGAGAGAGAGAGAGGGAAAGAGAGAGAGAGAGGGAAAGAGAGAGAGAGAGAGAGGGGGAGAGAGAGAGAGAGG
>Ga0307974_1003205_pt1 | contig 11732 bp, 11 predicted proteins | sample OrgLakmetagen784_FD_201812 | JGI IMG/M metagenome (GOLD analysis project Ga0307974, IMG submission 201812) | Saline water microbial communities from Organic Lake, Antarctica - #784 | ecosystem: Environmental > Aquatic > Non-marine Saline and Alkaline > Saline | place: Antarctica: Organic Lake... | reverse complement strand
GAATGGGTGTGTGCTGCAATTGTGTCGTGGCGGGGTGAAGCAGAGGTGATGTGTGTGTATAACAAGGGGGAGGAGGGCCCTTTTGAGGGAAGTGTGCATGGTGCGGAGTAGATGTGAGGTTGAGGGTTTTTGGGGTGGGTGAGCTCAGATATCGTGGGTGGCCTCCCCACTGCTGAAATATTGTGTGCTACAAGGAGGGTGCCTTACTTTGATAGTGGCCCTTCAATATTAGTGCAAAGTGCAACTGAAATGATCTTGCCCACTTTCCTGAGCCAGTGCAGTAGCCTTTGCCACAACCTTTGCATGCGGTCCCCGCTCTGGAATATGTTTCATGTTCACGGTTTTGCTCCCTTCAGGTCTGTGTGCGCTGGGTCAATGTGAAAAGGTCAATGAGTGGAAAGCCCTGTGAAAACTCACAAGAAGAAGTTGCCGTTCACTTGATGCTCCTCCAGGTCTATGTGCGCTGGGTCAATGTGAAAAGGTCAATGAGTGGATAGCCCTGTGAAAACTCACAAGAAGAAGTTGCCGTTCACTTGATGCTCCTCCAGGTCTATGTGCGCTGGGTCAGTGTGAAAAGGTCAATTAGTGGATAGCCCTGTGAAAACTCACAAGAAGAAGTTGCCGTTCATTTGATGCTCCTCCAGGTCTATGTGCGCTGGGTCACTGTGAAAAGGTCAATGAGTGGATAGCCCTGTGAAAACTCACAAGAAAAAGTTGCCGTTCATTTGATGCTCCTCCAGGTCTATGTGCGCTGGGTCACTGACTCTGAGAAGTACAATGAGTGGATGAACCCTGTGGACTACGAGACTGAGGAATCGGTGGAGGTGCATGAGCGCAAGGTGGGCCCTTCTCATGTTACAAAGGCCTCCTTCACAATGATCACATGTTATCTGACATGAAGCTAGGTTGATATGAGTACATGATATCTGACATGATATAAGCACATGTTATCTGACATGATGATGTTATCTGACATGAAGCAGGCCAAAAAAAATCCATGGCAGTCACGTGTAAATTTTGGGCCTCCGGCCCAAAAAAACCCTTTCCCCCCCAACCCCTTTCCTGACCCCCCAAATGAAAAAGGTGTCAATCTGCTCAGAATTCAAGCAGCTATCTGCTTGCACAGTTCTCACGCCAGATAATGCAATACCTGACGAGCTATAGGGCAAAAACTGGTTTGCGCACGCTCTTGCACTGACCACCTGTAAAGTGCACAAATCCAGCCAAAACCTTTGCCAATGCACTTTTTTACTTCAATCATGCAGCTTATGCATAGTGTAATGCGTAAACTGCAAGTTTGGAATTGATTGCTGGCAATTTGCCTGAACACACCCCGCGGCCTACTTGGGGACATTCCATGCATTTCTATGACCAGGCACCCAGATTCCCCCCCTAAAATCAAATTACCCAACAAGATGCCAGTCGACTGGGCTTGAGCTCAGGATTCCAAAAATATGTTGGTATTTCAGAATATTTCGTGAAAATGGCCCAGTAAAATTCTGGAGACTCCCCCAAATATTCTCATACCCCCCTGGACCCCTCCCCCCCCCCCCCGACCCCCTCAGAATCGACTCATTTATATACCAATCGATAGCTCTCAACGTCAGTATTCCAAATATGTAATTTATATTTCGATTGACACGTGACGCCAAAAAGTTATGATCCTTGATGCCTCCTGCGTGAAGCTGGGTTAATATGAGTAGAGGGGCAAGCAAGCAAAACTAGGGCATGCAATGTTTAAATGTTTCTCTCAAATTTACAGTGGAATCCACTTTTGTGACAGTGGACATGTTTAAGCATGTAGGTTTAAAGCAGTGGAGGCGGCTAAGCAAGAGGCACTCATTGCAATCATTCAGTCGAACAAGGGTTTGTTGTTCTGATTTGTGCTGCACCTCTTTACAGCGAGGATCAAGGTAGGCTCATTCTTGCAGACGTGAGCAGCAGCAAGGCAACAGCATAGCTCACCACTTACCTTGCCAAGGCAACAGCATAGCTCTCCACTTACCTTGCCACTCATCTTCAGTAGCTCCAGCTGTTTCAAAAGCCCTAAATGTGCCATTGAAAAACCGCAGGCAGTGCTTTCTCTGCTGCTCATTTTCTACGCCGCTGTCTTTCATCGCAAGCTCCTCTATTTCATTTCATCTCGAAGTTCTGGCCTGTAGGCGGTTTTCAGCTAATGAAGTCACACGGCATATCCTCCCAATTGTCTCTTGATCCAGCCTATTTACTGCTTTGCTCCCCCGAAATCCTTGCAGACTCTTGGAAGCCAACAAGCGGCTCCACAATCCGCGCCTAAAGCAGTAGCCAATTTGGAAGTCCCTACTGCTGCTGCTGCAGCAGCGGCGGCCATGAAGCAGCCCCCTGGTCCTCCCCGACCCCCTCTCCCAGTCCGGCAACCCCCACCCCAGGCTGCTACCGCCACTCCACCTCCTGCTGCTCAAGGTATTCGCTTCTGATATTCACCTCTGATAAGGGCTGCTTGTATACTCTACTGGTATCGTCAGACATTTCTGGGCGCGGCTGCAGTACAGCTGATGCGGCTGAATGCAGCCGCGTTTAGAAACGGCTGATAATGCGGCTGAAAAACCCTTATGTAGCCGCGGCCAGAAAAAGGCGCGGCTGAAAGAACTTGCGGCTGAGTGTGGCTGAGTATTTAAAACTACAGCCTCGGCTGAATAGTGGTCGAAGCGGTTGAAATGCGGTTGAAATGATTGCAATTGTGGTCTTTGTCTGACGCACTGCACTAACTGCCGTGGTCTTAATTTGTTAAGACGGCAAATTATTTAAAGATTTACACCCAGAGAGCGGCTTTTTTGAGTCTCATAGCGAGAGAGGAGAGAGCTCATCAGTCTTTAAACTTAAAAGGTTATAAGAAGAAGTGGCATGCATGAAGGTTTAATTTATTTTGTTCACACCAAAAAAACTCGATAACTTTAAAATGATTTTCCCAGCATTTTCCCAAGTCTTTAGAACACTATGCTCCTCTCATTTGTCCGTCACTCCAAATCAAAAAAAGATATTTGCGGCTGAGCACGGCTGAATGCGGCTGAAAAAGCCGCGCGGCTGAAAAAACCCGCAAGCGGCTGCAAGCGGCCGAAAAATTTTCAGCCGCACATCAGCCGCTTGCAGCTGCGGGCCAAAATTCTCTGACGATGCACTTCTGGTATACTCTACTGGTAAGAACTTCTGGTATGCACTTACGAGTCCAGAGCGTTGCGCAGGATGTAGTAATCCAGAGGTAGCAGTAGTCCAGAGGTCTTACGGGTTCCAAGTGTGCGTGTAAATCTCCCAGCCTGTCATTCCTCCCTCTATCAGTTTCTGCCGCCTGTTGCCGCTCCTGGCTCCCTGCTGACCTAGGTACAGAATTTACAGAGTAAGCCATCAGTCAAAACGTGTGACTGCTAGGAGAGCAATGACTCCCTGCTGACCTAGGTTCAGCAAGGTAAGGTAGGGTTACATCGATAGGTACAGTAAGGCTGGAGCAGAAGTAGGTGCTGCTTGATGTGGGGTTCTTGCTGTGTGCCTGTTCCTTACACCATGTCACACAATTGCCCTGTTGACCTAAGTACAATGAAACCAGAACACAACTAGGTGCTGATTAAAGTGGGGCGCTCATTGTGTGCCTGTCCCTTACACCATGCCACACAATTGCATGTCCTCACTCAGCTCATGCACGCCTATCCAGTGATGAAAATTTAAAGAATAATTCTCTTTGACTTTGTGCCTAATCTCGCGTATGCAAAACTACCGTTGCATCTGCGGTGTATGCTATGAATAAAAGTGGGCTGCTGCTGCTGCTGATAAAGCCTCTTAATCTGCCCACAACAGGCAGGACCACCTCGTTCAGCCTCCGTTTGTAATCTTGCTGCGCATGTGTCGTGTAGGTGTTCAAGCAGAAGGTGGGTCTGCTGCTGTTGCTGCTGCTGCGGCGGCGGCGGCGGCGGCTGGTCAAGCCTCTTCATCCACACCACAACAAGCGGGACCACCTCACCCTGCTCCACCTGCAGGTATGTGAATATGTGTGTATTGCTCGCTACGTGAACGCTTGTTTGCATGTGTGTGCATGTGGGTTTGTTGGGGAGTGTTACTTTGTATGTTGTCAACTAGCTGATCACATCTGTTATGATGTATGATAGCTCCCTCCCCCTTTTATTGCCTACTTGCAATGTCTTCCTGGCCTTCAGGACTAGTCCTACCTCGCCAATTTGTTCACATGCATATATAGCATCTATTTTTCCAATGCTGTATTGCTGCCCCCCAGATAGCAGACACTGGCATGTAGGTTTGCTGTTCACACAACTCTAAACCCAATGTCCAGGTCAGCGTATCATACAGCATTCGCCCAATTGAAATTCATTCCCTCTGCATAGCATTAAGGATTCACACCAGGAGGTCAATGTACATTATGAAATGCATTAATTAGGGTTTGCCAGAACCCTATGTGTACGGTGCACATACGGTACTTTCGGCAGGGAAACCACCACATATACGGTCATATACGGTGTATATATACAATTCTGGCCAACCCTAGCGTTAATCTATGCCTCATTGCTTGTGTTGTGTAAAAATGAATCTGCAGTACCCACAGCTGCGGCAGCAGCTGCAGCAGGCGTGGCAGAGGCTGCGGCTGCCGGTCCTTCACCCATGGCGCCCGTGCAAGGTCCTAAGAGACAAGGTGGGCTGCTTGTGTACGTATGGTAGGATGTGGAATTGCTGCTTGTAAAGGGTGGGGAACTTTCATCAGGACACAGCCAGGTCACCACTTGGCTTCATTTAAATTTTATATCAGACCTTGCTTCTGTCCGCAACCCTGGGCACAGGAACCGGGCTGAAACTCGTAGTGGGTGTGGGGTGACAAGACTTTCTGTAAATTTCCTGTGTCTCTTGTGTGAGTGCCTTCCATTCGCAGGCATTCCCAGTACCTCTGACCCATGTCGACATTGCAGCATTGTTGTTCTACATTTTTGGTGCTTAAACCATAAAGCAGAACTTTATCAGTGCAAGTTCAGGAGTGGAATTTTTTCTGCTGAAGTGGGTGCAAATTAGGCACCGGGGCCCACACAGAACCCCAAAAATGCCAGATTTTCGGCAATTGTCAATGATTAAAACAAGTGCGTTGCATTCTGATGGGGTAGAAAGGGCTTTGTATTGGACGGAGAGCTTATTGGCACATTTGGGGGGGGCTTTGGCCGGGCGACGACTTATGAGTTGACTAACGCTTATATCTGCATGTGATGACTGCCTCCAGTGGACAGCTAGGATCTTGTGCATTGCATCTCATAAAAACACTCGTGCCCGCATGCACTTACCACTGTTTGTGCTGTGATATGCGTAAATCTTCTTCATTTGGCTGACACACCACTGTCTGTGCTGTAAATGCGTGCAGCTCCATCGGCACCGGTACCTACAGCCGCTGCTGCTGCGCGCGGTGCGTGGGCCGGAGTTCGAGCCAGAGGTGCAGCCACGGACTCTGGACAGCCTTCAAAGAGGCACAAGGCTGAGCATGAGATTATGGAGGTGGGCTTGCTATTTTTTGTTTGGTGTGTGTGTGTGTGTGTGTGTGCGCGCGCGCGTGCGTGCGTGCGTGCGTGCGTGAGGTCCTTTGCGTCATTTTCATGGGCGCACTGCTGGATCGCAGAGAGGCACAGGCATCAGACGGATTTACAAGCCAGGGCACAAAGCCGCGGTTGCCATGCGTGAAATGAATGCTTAAAGGTGTGCCAGTCGAGTAGGACTGGTCGTGTTGAGTGGGACAGGCTGAATAATTAGGCGTAAGAACAACAAACAATTGAAATGAAATGTGAAATGTGTGCACTGTTCATCTGAGATCTAGTGGCCCGGTGGGGAAAGCCTCCCTGCCTGTGTAAAGTGGGTAGACAAGTCCTTTTTATTGACCTGTAAAGTTCATTTTTCCAGCTACTGATGGTATGTTTAAGAGAAGGATGAGGCACGAAGCTAAACCTGCGGCACTCCTAGATGGTGCGAGGCTAGGCACAACGCCTCAAGATTCAAGACCAGCATTGAGGAATGGGTATACATCTTATATTTGCTCCTGGATTCCTGCCAACATTGCCTACAATATGCAGCAAGTATATACACACCTATATATATATATATATACACACACGTTCACACTCATAGATGCGGACATACATACACATGCACACCCACACACACAAACATACCTACACATAAAAAACACATATACACACGCATGTACGTACACACGCAGGTCGCTCCTGGTTCTGCAGTCCGTGTCCTGCCTTTTGCTGTTCAGCACCGTAGTGTGGAAGTGCACCGTTCCATTGCCGATGGGAACCTTGCCACTGAGGGCATTTCACATGTAAGCAACATTTTGAACTGATGCCAGGGCTGTGGGCATCATAGGAGGGACCATAGCGTCTCTGTGGAGCTGCATTCTTTAGAGGAAACACGTATGACAACACATATGTGCTCGCACACACGCACATGCGCACACATGAGCACGCAGGCGCGCACAAACACACACACATACGCACAGACAAGGATACACACAGACAAATACACGCATAACCACACACACACACACATACTTCATGACAGGGCCAAATGAGGCTGAGCTCCATCCTTCCCTACGGCCAGCCTCCAAAAGCCCTCCCTCCCCCCTCCAGCTCTGCTCCCACGGATGTTCACACCAACGCGTTAAATGCTCACACTGATGCATTGGACGCTCACACTGATGCGTCAGCTGTGCGAGGCAGGGGTGCACCTGCAGTGGCAAAGAAGGGCAATGAACAGGACGTTGCACGCAACACATTGCTGGTGCCTGTGCATGCCGCGTGGTTCAGGTAGGTAGGGTGGTGCACACGTGTGTGCGTGTGCGTGTGTATGTGTGCACGCATATGTGTATATGTATATGTGCGTGAGTGTGCTGCGTGTTGATGATGCATCCGTATGCAGGGCAGAAGGGCATTCGTTTGCCTTGTGTTGCATCATTATCCTTGTAGGGAGCTGTATTTGTATAGGCAATTCACGTTTTTTATGCATGATGCAAAGGCTCAGACAGGTAATTTGGTGAGGGTATGTGTTGTATGTTTAGGTCTTGTAATCGTGGGTGCCCCCATATATTATTTTCCCTTGCTCGGTATCAAGCACGGGCAAGATTGCTTGCCTGTTTGTTCACGTCCTTGTCCACGTAACTGTGTTCAGTGGCCAGGTTTCTGCATGCTTTTTACTAGAGATTTGAGGCAGGCTGCAGCATGGGTGATGTTTAAAAGGAACGTTTGTGGCAAATTCACGTCACTTTTTTTTAATCCCAGCATTCGGAATCCTATCTGTGTATACGCTGAAGTACCAGAAAGAAAGGAGCAGGACCTTCATTGCCTGTATACGACTGACCACAGGGGAAGTAGGTCGCCTTGTTCCTGAACAAGCAGCAAAGCCAGACAATGTATAGCATACAACAAGAGAGCTGCAGCACCAGAATTGTCTGTCTGTACATGGTCATTCCCCGGCAACAACAATACAATATACAAAAAGTGCCCCCCTCCCCCCCCCCAAACACACACCATATGCTGCTCAGGCTGACAGAAACAAAAATGCTCATACAAGTCAAGCACAAGTCAGACCTCCAGTTGTATAATTCTCAGGCTGACAGACACAGAACATGCTCACACACATCAACACACAAGCACACACTCACCCATGACCCATGAACCCTTTAAAGCATGTCACTGGCATGCGCACCGCCATTATCAATTGCTCACTGTCACTCTTAGATAATGACAGCCCATCCTTCAGATGCGTGTTTTTTTGTCCAAGGCCCTCTGTTGTTAGGTATACTCTCAAGGCCCTCTTGTTAGGTAACTCTCACTTGAGTGCTTGTCAGCGTGCTTTGCCTAGACACCCTCTGTTAAACTCACACCTGCAACTCTGTGACTGCTTGTTTCAGTCCAGTCCAATCATAGGAACATCGCTAGTCACGTCACTACTGTCGCTTACCACCTGTAGCTAGGATTTATATTCTCAAAAAGTCTCTTCCAAGCAAAGATCCTGCAGTTCTCTTTTTGTATCGCACCCCTTTTGACTACTCGTGTGTGCACTTGTGGTTTTTCTATATAACCAGGTGGCATGCTATCAGTAAAATTGAGGAGGACGCCCTGTCTGACTTCTTCACCGGCAGCTTTCCCAGCAAAACTCCCTGCACTTACAGGTGGGCTGCCGCTTCCCTCATCAAAACGATGATGCCTCACATTGCTATATTTATACGGCAGGGCTTGTTGTTTGTGGAGCTGCAAAGGCCGTGCTTGAGGGGCGTCACTAGATTAGGATGGTTATTCGTGGAGCTGCAAGGCCGTGCTTGAGGGGCGTCACTAAAATAGGATGGTTATTCGTGGAGCTGCAAGGCCGTGCTTGAGGGGCGTCACTAGAATAGGATGGTTATTCGTGGAGCTGCAAAGGCCGTGCTTGAGGGGCGTCACTAGATTAGGATGGTTATTCGTGGAGCTGCAAGGCCGTGCTTGAGGGGCGTCACTAGAATAGGATGGTTGTTTGTGGAGCTGCAAAGGTCGTGCTTGAGGGGCGTCACTAGAATGGGAGTGGTTGAGCAGGGACCACCTTGGGTCCAGCTTCCGTCTCATGTGCGCGCTTGCTCAACCTATTCGATGAAATGCTCACCGCCACGCAATCGTGTAGTTGCTTGCAAACTTTTTTTGACACAGGTAGGATTAGCTATCCATCAGAAAGTGCTGGGAGGCTGTGATTTACTGATATGTGGGGTTGGCCACAACCGTGCATATAGTGCATATAGACAGTGTTTATACGTAGGGTTGGCCAGAACCATATACATACAAGGTATGTACGACATTTTTGGCAGGGAATTCACCAGATATACGGTCATATACATTTATACGATTCTGGACAACCCTATATACGTTATATTTAGCGGGGAAATCACCATACATATGTTACTTATGGTTACACGCGGAGGTGGTCACACATACCGTACAGGCTCATGACCAATGCAATTCTTAAAAAACCCAATTAATAAAAACCCAATGCGAGCTATGCAAGGGCCACACAATCTAATTATTTACTCCAAAGCTGCCTTTGGCCCTCTCTCGAGCTGCACGTGCACACCTATGCATGCGCGTGTGCGCGCGTGCGCGTACGTGCGTGTGTGTGCGTGAATGTGTGTGTGCGTGCGCATACGTGTGCATTGTGTACGTGCGTGCGTGTGTATATTGTTTTGTACGTACGTATGTGCGTGCGTGCGTTGTGTAATTGTTCGTGCGTGTGTGTGTGTGTGCACGTGTACGTGAGTACGTACATGTGTGCAAGCACATACGTGTATGTGAGCGTGCGCGTACGTGTGTGCGTGCGTTGTGTACGTGCGTGCGTGTTTATACGGTTATGTACGTACGTGTGTGCGTGCGTGGGTTGTGTACTTGTGCGTGTGTGTGCGTGCGTACGTGTGCGTGCGTACGTGTGTGCGTGTGGGTACGTGCGTGTGTGCGTGTACGTGTGCCTGCATGCACATGTGAAAGGGTTCAAGACACCCTCCCTCTTGGTGTCCTTCATTCCAAGAGAGGGTTAGCCTCCCGAGCTGTTTGTCCCCTTTGGGGGCCTTGAGGGGCGGCTTGGAGGCTTTCCCATTAAAATAATTAATTAAACCCAACGCGAGCTTCGAGGCCCTGGTAACTTAGTTATTCAAACTGCTCCCGACACTCCGCGAGGGGGTCAGAAAGGTTCGCGGTACGCGATGATATATCGCCTATACGGTATATACGATTCTGGCCAACCCTACTAGTAGACAAAAGGCATGTGCCGCCAAAGCTGGTTTCAGGAAATGCATTGTTACTTCGGCTCTTTCTATGACCAGTAACTCGCCCCTTTGATGTGCCTCTGCAAAGCTACTACAGCTACGAAATAATCACTCAAATTGTTCTTATCACACCTTTCTCCATGCCTCACGGTGCTCAAGCTTATTTGTATTCAAATCTAAGCACGCACGCATTGTTACCCAGCCGCACATTAGCACACATACTTACATAGGTATACACACATCCTTACACACATGCTCGTCTCTTCACGCTCGCTTTCACACAGGCAGTATCGCGACACGTTCATTAACGCTTACCGTGCAAACCCCACTCAAGTTCTCTCCCTCACAAAAGCCAAGTCCCTGGTGGAAGGCGATGCAGCCACCATAACAAAGTAGGTGTTATTAAATCATCATATGACGATAGCTGGTACAACACTGGTTTCAGCGAATCTTGGGAAACGTGAGTATGCTGCTCTTGGGCAGCTTTAGTGAGTTCCTCTCATCAGTTAGGGCAACCTTGTCGTCTGAGCCCGTAAGTCCGTCATACAAACATAATAAAGCTGTGTGCCTTACTCAATTACAGCAACCTTCAGGTACATAAGCTCACATGCACACGCTCGTGCACACAAACTTACAGACACATGCAAAATAGCATTCCCGCTCTTGTAACAACACACATACATATACACATGTGTATTAAAGTAGCAAGGACACGCACACACACACAAACGCAAACACACACATACGCCAAACCAACAACAACACGCGCCTTGGCAAAATTGACGTGTTTAGTGTGTGGAACTTCTTGGACCACTGGGGCCTCATCAACTATCAAGTGCGGCCTGCAGCAGCAGTGCAAGGCCGTGCCACCTCAGCCTCTCCTCACAGGTGTGTGTATGCGTGTGTGTGAGCGCACGCGCATGTGCACTGCTGTGAGCAAGTGAGTACGAGTATACGTGTGTGCTCTCGTGCAATGTTACGGTTGCAACGTCGCTCGGTGCTTGTGCACAGGAGCTTTAGCTAGAGGTGTACAAGCTGACCGAAAACCTGTCTCCACCCTTGTAAACAACAGCAGGGTCGGAGACCAGGACACGTGCACAGTTCGGCCAACCCCTGCCCAGGGAGATGCCACCTTCCTGCTCTCACCCAACCCTGTAACCCAGGTGTGTCTGGCTGTGCTGCGTGCTGTGCTGTGTTCTCTCCTCACCTTCCTGTCCTCACTCTCTCAGTAAAAGAGTTGCTCCTCCCTTAATATTGCATGAATGCATTGCACACACATACACTCACACTCAAATTATACACACATGCACACACACATCAAGCACATGCACAGACAATCACACACAATCACACAATCATCCAATCTTGCAAACACAGGCCGCAGCCATCGCAGCTCTCAGCAAAGGAGGCCGCTCCCTCCCTTTACAGCGCCCCCACAGCCGCAGCAAAGCAGCTCTGTCGTGGCTGTCTGCCTTCAACCCCCCCAAGATCCACTGCAACGCCATGCCGTGGGTTGACTGCACTGCGCTGCGGTACGTGTGCCGTTCACACTTGAGTGCTATGTGTTCTATGCCGTGGGTTGACTGCACTGCGCTGCAGTACGTGTGCCGTTCACACTTGAGTGTTATGTGTTCTATGCTACCGTTCGCTGTAGGCTTTGTCATTTACACCAAGGCATAAAAAGAATAATCACACTTGAGTGCTATGTGTTTGTTTTTCGCCGTTTACGTCACGTCTGCCCTCAAGCCCCCCAAATCCCATTGCACCGCACTGCGTACCAGGTTGCGTGTATGTGCTGTTTATATGTGCCTACTTCACGTGTGTCGTTTGTCTGATAAGTCATGATGAACTGCGTACCAGGTTGCGTGTATGTGCTGTTTATGTGTGCCTACTTCACGTGTGTCGTTTGTCTGATAAGTCATGATGAACT
>Ga0307974_1003204_pt1 | contig 11733 bp, 10 predicted proteins | sample OrgLakmetagen784_FD_201812 | JGI IMG/M metagenome (GOLD analysis project Ga0307974, IMG submission 201812) | Saline water microbial communities from Organic Lake, Antarctica - #784 | ecosystem: Environmental > Aquatic > Non-marine Saline and Alkaline > Saline | place: Antarctica: Organic Lake... | reverse complement strand
CGCATGCTAACAGCCAAAACAAGATGAAGTTTTCTGCAATGTTAAAAAATTGTTTTGTTCTGCAATGCAACAAGATGAAGTTTTCTGTCCCTGAAACGTGAATAGCTGGACTTGTTGATCTCTTACTATGTGAGCAAAAAAGAATCGACTGGATCTGAGTACCCTGGAATTTGGACCCCCACCTTTATCTTCCCAAATTAGTGGGCTTTTCAGTGCATGCTTACAGCCAAGCAGCGTCTGCCTCCAACGTAGGTAATTGAACACGGACAAAACATGCCTGAGTGTTCGAGCAAGTCCTACCTTGCATCAGTTCCGTTTGCAGACAAAGAGCGTTGCCTACGGAACTGCATGCATGCATGTGTGCGTGTATATGCGTGTGTGTGTGTGTGTGTGTGTGTGTGTGTGTGTGTGTGTGTGTGTGCGTGTGTGTGTGCATGTGTGTGTGTGTGTTTGTGTGTGTGTGTGTGTGTGTGTGTGTACACGTGCGTGCGAGCGTGTGTGCATGCGTGTGCATGTGCATGTGTGTGTGTGCACGTGCGTGCGTGCGTATGTGTGTGTAAGTGAGTGCGTGCGTGTGTGTGCGTGTGTGCGTGCTTGTGTGTGTTCGTGTGCGTGTGTGTGTGTGAGCGTGCGCGTGCATGTGTGTGTGTTTCTGCTGTGTCAACAAATGAGGGTACAAGGCCTTTTATGACTTTGGTGGGCAAAAATGTGTTATGCCATGGTGAAGTAATGTTATTAATAATTTTACACATATACTTGTTTCTTGCGGGCCTGTTTGAGTCACTTTGTGCCAGGAACCTAATTGCAGGAGCACCACTGTAAGTAGCTGAGAGCTCCCTGGATAGCCAGGCTCGCTTCATTACTCTAGAGGACCTCCTGCGCATTTATTTTCCCCCTGTTCGTCGGATACACTTTTTCCCGGCCATTTCGTCCCCTTTTTACACAGGGAATCCGTGTACAATTTCACCGGGTTGGCTAACTGACTTAGTAGTCTCACAACAAAGCTTGCAAAAGTCAGAACTTTCAAATGCGAGTTTGAAAACCCTTAAGTAAGGTCGGAAATCCTATACCTAACGTGGTAAAAGATATTTTGATCGGGCTCCCTTCCCTTGTTTTGCAACAAAATGGCAACAAACAAAATGGGTGGGCATAACCAAACCTATGAATGCTTGCAGCATGGCCGGCGAAGATAGCACCAGCTGGCTAAGCTGTGCAAGCACATGGGTTTGTGCGCAAGCATACCAAAAGAGGTAAGTGAGTTGGGGAACCTTGCATGCTGTGCACTGTGGTCCACAACTGGAAACTTTTCCTGTCTTGTAGGAGCAAGAAGCGTCCGGCAAAAGCTATCAGCAGCACGAGCAGCAAGAGCAGCAGCAGGCCCATCCCCTGGCCCATGACCAGCCAGAGCATCTTTTGTACCAACACTCGAATGGCAGTTGTGGTGCTGCAGCAAGAACCAGCGCTGGCGTCCCCGACCGGCACAAGACAGAGCAGCTACTAGGAGGTGACCGAGAAAGTCTTTCGTTGGAGCCCAAGCAAACAGCAAGAGGTCTGGCAGTGCAGAGTTTCAGCAACTGCACTTGCATTGACGCCAGTGACAGAGTGCAAGTGGCCGGCGCCCCCTACCCACCCAACAACGAGGAGGTACGGCGCAGCTCTGTTTGACAGGCTCCTCCTGTATCAGTCGTTTAGACATTGTGTTTTGCTTGGACCACCGTTTGAAGGCTTGCACCGCAGTATGTAAATGCACTGGATAAGCAGTGGGTGTCATACATCCAAACAGGGGGGCTTGAGGTCAAGAGTCAAGAGTTGCTGGTCTCCTTTGAGAAAGAACTCTGCAGCCGTCCATCCCAGAAAAAAAAGGGTCGGTGCTTCTGCAAAAAAGCCTGTGAATTTCCATGAAAAAGCACTCTGTGTGACCTGTGTGATGAACAGTGGAACCGCACAAGTTTGTGCGGGAGGGAAGGGAGGAAGGGGGTGGGGGTCTTCCGCAACAGATCCTCCAGTCAAGTATATTACCACCCACAACGTCCCTCACACGCAAGTTCCTGCTTCCTAGTTTCTCTGCTCTCTTCACCCCCTCTGCATGTCACGCCACAGTGACACGTCTTGATCTACGTGACACGAAACGCTGTTCTTGCTTGTGCAGCGTCTGGCCACCGTCCAAGCCCTGAACTGTATAGAGGGCCCACCCTGCCCTGAGCTGGATGCCCTTCTCAGAGCCGTACGTACTTGTTGGGATGCCCCAAACGCGTTGATTACGCTCCTGGACAGCAAGCAAGTGAGGGTCAGCAACCCCATTCCATCATCAGGCACATCCCCGCAGTGTGTGTCTTGGAGTGTGGCCATGTGCCCGTGGACTTTGCTTGATCCCCATCCCATGGCGATGGCAATTGATGACCTTGACCGAGACGCACGCTTTGCATGCAGCAAACATCATCAGGTAGTGCGCTGTCTCACTCCGCATTGGCCAAGTGGCCTGGATGTCAGACATTTACCTGTAAACTAAGGCTATTTGCAAAGGAGCACACTTGATACCGTATCGAGTGTTGTGCGTGCACGATACTGGATGCTACTGGGCATGCTGGTTCGTCAAGAGCAAATCTCACTAACGGCCTCTGTCACAGGACCCCAACCAACATTGGTAGGCGGCGCATGACACATAAGTACCTGTTGCTTGATTGCATGGTTTGTAAGCCTTCTGTGTTTCCTTTCTGCAGCTAGCTACTTACAGAGGCAGTGGAGGAGCCTGTTCTATCAAAACCCTTCTCTTAATTTATCTGCCACATTGGCTCAGGAGCAAATCGCGCTGTGTATCCTCTCAATTCAATGTGCTACTCCGTCTGGCTGACTGCAGGGTGGTACCCAGTCCTACCTTACCTCTCCTCTGGTCGCATCCAATGGGCACAGGCTAGGCGCCATATGCATGATGGACAGAAAGCCACGCAAATTTGCTGCAACTGATTGTAGGCTCATGAATAACTTTGCAGAGCTGGCGGTGAGTCCTGACATCATGCTTACATACGATTTTTTCCGGTTTACGCCTACACACTCACACGCACGTGCAAAAGTTTGGCAGAAATCCATGTTAGTGTTTGCAAGGCTTACAGGCATCTGTATGCATGGGTACCACGTACCACGTACCACACTGACCTGCGGATGCCTACGTCTCATTCAATGGCACACGCTGAATGCCTTGAGTAAGACAGGGGGGCAAATCTAAGGAAGTTACCTTTTTACTTTGCACACACTCATTAAATCCTCACGCGTACCCGCTTGTGCTTTAGGTACGAGAGCTGGAAAAGCACGCAAATTTACCGCAGAAACTGAGGGAGGGTTACCTTATTGGAGGCAAAGTAAACGGACAACAAACTTTGGCTCAGGTGTACTCACGGTAGGCCAAAGCTTTGGGTGAGGGGATAAGAGCGCAGCAGTAATAGGCACATTCCCACAACTGTGCGCATTCACAGCACATATGTATCCATAATCCATGCACATGTGTATCACTGCATATGCACACTGCTCCTGCCTCCAGGTGTGTGCGCAACATTGACGAGGCTTTGGACGCATGCGTCATGCTTATAGACACAAGGGTCGTGGGCTGGAAAGTGCTCTATTGTAATCAGGCCTGGAAGGAATGGACAGGTGGGGCAATGGTGATAGGTTGCACAGCATTGAGACGGTTATGGGATAAAATGAGGAAGGTATCTGAACTGAAGATCCAGGGAAGGGCAAGATAGCAAAGAAGAAGAGCACATAAAAGAATAGTGAGGGCAGATGTTTGAGTGTGCTAGCGGAGAGTGAAAGGAGGTGCGCACACACACACACAGACAGAGACAGAGAGAGAGAGAGAGATATATATATATCAGGGATGGGTCATACGGACTTCTGGGATGTCCCATACAATATAATACGCTATTATTACGCAATACGCGTATAATACGAAAACGTATTTTTGCTATTTTGGGGGCTACCCTGGGCTTGCACCAACCACCTCCAACCACCACGAATTGTCCCCCCACACCCCAGAACATTATAACGCCTCCTGGTAAAGACCCTGAGTGGCATAGTGTTGTTGTTATGGGACAGAAGGGGCGGATTAACGAAATGCCGGTGTCAGATGCCAGAATTCCGAGATTTCAGCAGCGGTGCCCCCCGCTTCCGCGAGCAATTCATGAGGCAGAATCCCAGCGTGGGTGTAGCAGCATGCAAAGCTGACCCGGCAGGAATCCTCAGGGCGTAGTCGCAGCGCTCGCGAGCAATGGGAGAAATTGCCGACGCTAGCGCTCAGAGGGAGGAGCATGCAGGAAAAGAGAGGCACCTGCACAGGACCACAGCAAGCACATCAGCAGTAGCATCTACACAGTCATTGGACACCTGCAGCAAAAGGGCAGTGACCAAGGCTTGTGTGGCATGCAGCTGTTGCACAATTCATCTACGCTACAGGCACCACCTTCTGGGTTGTGGTAGCAATAAGCAAGTGATCATGCAACGTTCTGAGGGGCTGGGAGTTCCTCTGGGGGGCTCTAGAGGTCCTGGGAGTGCTTCTGGGGGGCTTGTGGCTGCAAATTTCGATAAGTGCCCAAAATCGTATGATACGGAGCAATTTGAAAAATACGGTTAATTACGTGATAAATACGATACGACGTATAATACGCCTACGCCGTATGACCCATCCCTGATATATATATATAGAGAGAGGTATATATATAGAGAGAGAAAGAGAGAGAGAGAAAGAGAGAGAGAGAGATAGAGGGAGAGAGAGATAGATAGATAGATAGATAGATAAATAGATAGATAGATAGATAGATAGATAGATAGATAGATAGATAGATAGATAGATAGATAGATAGGTAGAGAGAGAGAGAGAGAGAGAGAGAGAGAGAGAGAGAGAGGGATACATGGCAGCTTCCTGTAAGTAATAACCTTCACTCGTATTTAAGTTAGGTACATTGTAAGCAATTTCTTAGAAAAAACTGTCTAAAACGCAAAAAAGATCGTGATTGCAGCTATTTAGGTGCAAGGCAAACAAATGTTACCTAAGAGCTGTTTTTGGCTGGCTTGTGCAGGAGTTGACAGAGAGGTTTTGAAGGACCGCACCTTGAATGAGCTGCTAGAGCTTGCGCATGGTCCTGATGAAGCCGTCTTGGCAGAATTCCAACGAGAGGCACGGAATAGCAGGGCCTTTGTCACACCCAAGGTCTGTATTTAGCAGGGCCTTTGTTTGACTCAAGGTACTGGTAGGAGCTTGACGTTACTTTATTAGAACGGTTGTGTCTAGCAAGCTATACGGAAAAGTGATATGAAGTTTCCAAATCGTCTGTTGCGTAGCTCTCTCAGCTGATTGATAAGATAATATGAATGTGTGTGCCGCTGGTAGTGTTGCAAGTGAATAGTTAATTATTTGGGTGCCTTGCAATGTTCAATGCGTAAAAGAAGTAAGAATATTTGGGCCTCGTAAACTTTGGCTTTAAACAGCCTATTTTTAGCTGCAGCCTGCAGTTTTTGGGTTCGAATCCCTGCCAAAGTAGCATTTTTTGCTATTCACCTGGAGCTTTTTGGGTCGCCCCCCTGAACAATCCACCCAACCAGTCTCACTTAGCTCTCCACCCAATTCAAAGCCCCCTATACCTCATCTGAATGCTAAATACTCGATGTTATGTCTAAGCCATTTACTTTTGCTGGAAATTTGGCATTCTGGGGGGTTCTGTGGGGCCCGCTGCGTATTTTCCACCCACTTTGGCAGGGAAAAAGTGTATTTCTGAGGTTGCCTTGATCGACCTCTGCTTCAGAATATAAGCATTATAAATGTTATATAACAATCAGGGATGTGTCATACGGTCATTTGGGATGTTCAATACGGTAAAATACGCGTTAAATACGGAATACGCAAATAATACAATCGTATTTTAAGCAATTTTGGGAGCGCCGAATTTTGACTCAAAATGGACCCGATCGGCCCCAAAATCACCCAAAACGTTCCCAATTCTTTTCCATTATATTATATGTTATTTATATATTATATAATAGCATTGGAAGCTCACTGAAAGTCAGGTCAGCCATTCCTGTGAGTGTTCTTGCCCCAAAGCTCCCAACCACTTTTGAGTATGCAGGACCTCAAGCTGGACCTAACTGAGCAACTCTGCATACTCAGTTTGAGCCGGGGGGCGCCCAGGGTGCGGGCCCAGGATTCCCCTGCCAAAATGGGGTCCTCAGTAATTGGCCCCGCGGCTTGCCTCACCCACAACGATGGTTGGACATAATATTTGGAGCATTATGAGGGGGGTCCGGGGGGCGGGGACGGGGGTCAAGGAAATCGCTCAATTTTGGCCAGGAAAAGCTCGATTCAATGCGAGGAGCACAGGGTGCATGGTTTGGAAAGCCGATTTGTGCGACTAGTTTTATAAATTATAACTTGTTAAAGTTGTCAGTGGCATGTTCTGGAGCAATGGCCAACTTTAGAGGTGACACTGAGAACATTTGAAGTTTGACAAGTAAAGAGCAGTATAGCATGCTCAGCTGATGTGGGCAGGCAGTGAAATTTGAGTCCATAGCTGTTGAAAATCTCAGCTGTCGCTGCCTACTACGGCCCAACCCCAGCATTCCAGACCATGATACTTGACAGGGCATGCCTGGGAAGCATACTGAAGGGCTCCTGACACTCAGGTGGTGGCCAGAAAGCTTGTTTCCAGGGTCTCCAGAAATGCACCAATTTTGCCCAGCAAACAGGCCCACACACTAAGTCTTTTAAGAGTAAATTTCCACCCCCCTTTTTTGCTTTGATTTTTATGGTTTGACCCTAAACCTATCTGGCAACAAAATAATTGGTGAAATTCGGACCAAAATCCGCATTTCTACACCCATGCCACCTTTCTGGCAGGGAAATGGAAATCCAGCCCCCCACTCTCACCCTTGACCCCCAACTCATTAATTTTTATGCAAAGGTGTTACATTTATGTATAGAAACCATTGGGTGACCTCAGATGTGCAGTTCAGGAAAGGGGCATGAACTCCCCCTTTTTTGGGTGGGCGATGGCTGACCTGACTGAAAGACCGTTGTTGGGGCGGAAAGTGCCTAAAAAGGCCAAAAAACGGTCTAAAAGGCAAGTTTTGCAATCGTATAATACAGCCCGATTTGTTCAATACGGTAAAATACCAGAGGGGGGACATTGAGGCCCAGAATGGGTACGGTTTATGCATGCTCCTAGGGCAGGTGGCCCTAACTGGTACGTTTCAAGCTCAGCTCTGATATGTAGGATTCCAATGCAGCTGAGCTTAAAACGTACCAGCTAGGGCCACCTGCCTCAGCAGCCGCGGCGTGAACCTTACTTTTTGAGCAGCCATATGCTGTATCTGACCAGCCAGCGCACCAAACCCGTAGTTTATAGTGTTTTGAAGTCCTTATAATATTTAAAGATAATTGCAAGAGAAATGGGGCAAAAAGACTAAGTGGTTGGTGAGATGCAAATTAATGTGCCATTCCCCTGGAAAGCACCCATCTAGGGTACAGGTGCACGACTTGTGCTTTTAGTCCTGTCATTCTGTACGCAGGGCGACTTGTCTAAATCTGAGCACGTGCTCGGGTAGCTTATAAAGCTAGCATCAGTTTGAAGATAGGTTGGGTCCAATTTGATGAAGTGACGTGTGAGTAGTTGCACCTTTCATGCAAAAAGGCGCATGTTTTAGCTTTTGCCCAGTGTCCCCCCTCTGGTGAAACACGTGTAACAAGCAATGTCAAACACGATACGGCGTATGACACATCCCTGATAACAATGCTGCAATGTCAAGTTTGGGGCAGGGGTACTGGGAACGCCGGCGAGTGGAAGGCACTCACACAAGGGACAAAGGGGAAAAAGACATAAAAATATGTCGCTCCATATCTGCTTCGAGTTTAGTCCCGGTTTTTCCTCTCAGCGTCGCCGGCAAATTATTTGACTTCGACAAAATTTAGATGGGGTCAATCAGTGCGTGATTGAACTTTGGCATATTTTTCCCCACCTGACATAGGGGCGCTTTTCCAACTATGCTATCCCATTCAGTCCATGACCCCCAACTCACACCAGAGTTGCGGCCAAACAAACGTTGATTTATAAATTTCAGAGGGTGCGGATTTGTGGACTGTGTGAAGAATGGTGCCTGTTTTGCTTCTTGACATTTCGCCCCAAATATCTACCCAGCCTCTGCTCCTCTCCCAAACCTTCAAGCATCTGCTGAAAGAACAAAAAATCAGCTATCCAATGCATGTCTCAGGTCACGGAATGGTGGAGTGGGTGCAGAGATATGCTTGCGCAAAGTTAAGTGAGACTGTTTAGCTGGCAGGGGGGTGAGTTGTTCGTGGGGGCGACCTTTGGGGACCCAAGAAACTGCAAACTTCCTCATGTATGGACATACGTTACAGCAGGGAGCGAGGACACAACAACACCCAAAATCTCGCAGAAACTTGTTTGTTATGATTAATTTTGGCTGGCCTTGCATAGCCCAAACATTTGCAATTAAAATATGCTAATTATTTGGGCACCTTGCAATAAGAAGGGGTTGCAATACTTAGTATACCTACAGTATTTGAATACGAGAATGAAGGCATGGCAGAGGAGTGGCCACCACGCAGTACTGACTATCATTTTTTTACAACACTAAAAGATATAGAACATTTTTTTGCAAGCATTCAGGTTTTGCAGGGCCCCTCAAAAATAAGAGTTCTGCAGATTTCTGCCAGAGGGGGTCAACGGAGGCCCCTAATGGAGGTACTTTTGATTTGTGAATTGAGTATGGGCGCCCCAGCTGGGGCAAAAATGTCTGATTGCCTTCGGCGTGAACTCTATTTTTCGCCACAAAATCTCCATAGCAGGCCACCGACATTAACAAATCACATGATTTTAGGTGATATAGATTCCTTATAATAAACAAACATCATTGCAAGAGAATTGGAGTGAAACAGTAAACTAGTTGGGGATGTAGGCCAACATATGTTGTTTTCCCATGCAAAGCCACCTTCTTAGGGTTTTGGTGGTCACTGTGTGCTTTCAGCCCTGCCAATTTGCAACAGAACGACCCACATGAATCCAAGCACATCCTCGTGTAACTCATAATGCCAGTTTCAAATAAAAGCAAAAATGGTACCAATCGGATAAAGGGGCAGTAAATGACTGGCTTCCGAGTGCAAAAAGGGCACATATTTGGACATTTGCTCTGTTGACCCCCTCTGGAATTCTGTGATCTTTTTCGGAAATTTTGCTGTGCCCCTTTGCCTGCAAACTCACTTTTCCTGGGTGCCTCTGGGCGGCTGCGGCTGCTGCTCCTGCTGCTGCTGCTGCTGGTTTCAGGATGGTTGCTTGCAAGTAAGCACGCCTGATGAGTTGCAGCAGCCCTGCCCACGCAAACCTCTTCTGATCTGTTCTGGAGGGGCTTGCACCCACAAGGAGGCATGGGTCTGCCCGCCCAGTGCCTTTGTGCCGCTGGGGTAGGGTGGAGGTCTTTGCGCTGCCTGCAATTCACTGCCTGCAATTTACTCAGACCTCACAGCGAGCAAGCTCAGGGTCAACCCAGATTTTTGTTTTGTGCAAATCAAGGCTTGTCCCTTAAAACGGCGGTATTCCGCAGTGGAAAACCCCATTGGACAGTCTAAGTTTTACGAGATCGGGAAATCTTTGTTTGTTTTAACTTATTGCAAGGGGCCTCATCATTTAATTCCCAACTCACAAAACAACCAAGCGCAGTACGGTATACATTGCATCCTAATTATAGGCACTCACTTACCAGCTCTTGCACACATGATTACAAAGGAAACACACACAAAGACGAGACCAAGGTGTGACCACCAACCTGACCCTCAGGTGCGCGTCCGTGCCTCTGCGCTCCCCCCTGAAGTTGCCAAGACAAATCCCCTCCGCTTTTCCTTTTATCTCTCCATGCGTCCTGCTTCTTTAGACACCCTAGACTCCAACACGCTTCCCATTGGCATCCCGTCTTCTGTACCCATTGAAGGTTGGTCATGAGCAAAATTATTCCACCGATTGGACAAGGGTGTTGCTGCATGTCTAACATGTGCTCCTTTATCCAGCTTGAATTTACAGGCAAGCTAGACGTTTCCCCCCTTTTCTCCATGATTCTGCGCAGAAACAGTGCATCAACCCAAATGCCATGCATACCTATCAGCATTAGTTTGCATTACGACAAATGTAGGCTTGTTTGTTTTAACCTGCAATACAAAGGTCAGCATGCCTAAGGCTCATGAGCATTGACAATGCCTACAAGTGTGTTACTTAGGGTACACGCGTATCATGCACCTCAATATTTGGATGTGCATACTTAAGCAAATCAAAGCAGCACGTTGTGAGAGGCCAAAATAGCGTGCACGTGTTTTTGCATACCAATTCCAGGATGCGAAGGAATGGATGCTTTCTACTTTGTGTGCGTGCACGGGGTTCCAGACCCACCCCAAAACCTCAAGTAAGTCATGACCATTTCAGGCACACTCTGAAGTCACCTCTTTAGCTCAGACATGCAAACAAACCCTGTGTCAGCACATATAATGTTGTGGGCAATGCAACAAGGCGCTTATGTTGTTACGCATGTCTTGGAATTACTGTGATGTACCATCTCACCTGCACATAAAGTAAGGTTACTTCGCTATATATGCCTCAGGGGGCATCTGAGCAGAAGCTTAAACCAAGTCTGTAGCCATTCCTAGCTAAACAAGAGGGGAAACATCCATGAGAAGCATGAAACAAGTGTAGGAAGAGAAAGTGTATTGAGATCAAGATTGTTTGTAAGCGCCTGCACATACAATTCCCTTGGCATCCCTTTTCGATGAATGTGTGCTGCCATGTGACACACTCACTCATTCGCTAGCATACTGTCAATTTTGGGGGCTCACTGATGCTGTCGGCGGAAGCTCACCTATACCATCTCTGCTCTCAGGGTTGCCACCACCACCATCAGCAGCAAGTGCAACTCCATAGATCACCATCACCGTGCGGGGAATCCCTACAAAGAGCTGTTTATGGGCCCGCTTGCAGCAGCATCACAGCTATTCCCAAGTCTTGTGGCTCGTCATGTGCTGGGCCAGGGAGGTATGTTCCTAATTTTCCTCTTGCTTTACTATGACGTGTTTGCTGAGGAGACACTGGAGTTGTAATGCCCAACACCACTCATTTTCAGTTGCAAAAGTGATGTGCTTACTATCACTGCTCCCTGTCCTAGTGCTGGCATGGGCTCATAGGACAGTACGCACTTTTCTTGGGTACTGTTTCCTCTTCATAAGCACCGGAGTTAGATTACAACGCAGGTACACATTCTGCAGATATCTGCCGGTCCCAATGTTCGTGTAAGTGGTTTTGGTATTTATGGTGCATGCTTGACACAGACAAGTAGCCATATGCTGCTCTTTGAAGAGCCTGAGCTGAGTGAGGAATAGGGGAGGGAGGGAGAGAGAAAGGGAGGGGTTCCTTACTTGTCTCCTCCGATTCTCACGCATTCCAGACAAGACATTAGACAGGGGTACACAGCTCCTCTCAAGCGAATAGTTTTGTCTCAGCTAGTTGCTGCTCAGTGCCAAAGGCTTTTGGCGAAGCCCCAGTCATGGGGTGCAGCCCCTAGGTTTGGCATGTTTCACGCCTGAGTTCCCACCAGGGCGCGCAGGCCCGCCCAGCGCACCCCCTGCCCCCAAAATTTGCACAGTGACCCAGGCTTACAAATCAGGCAGCCCTGCGGTGTCAGGGGGAGGGGAGGGGC
>Ga0307974_1003198_pt1 | contig 11737 bp, 17 predicted proteins | sample OrgLakmetagen784_FD_201812 | JGI IMG/M metagenome (GOLD analysis project Ga0307974, IMG submission 201812) | Saline water microbial communities from Organic Lake, Antarctica - #784 | ecosystem: Environmental > Aquatic > Non-marine Saline and Alkaline > Saline | place: Antarctica: Organic Lake... | reverse complement strand
ACACACTCTTAGCTTGTGCTCTTGCGAGCGTGGGCCAATTTCTCAGACTGTGGTTTTTCAAGGAGGGTTTTTCTGTTTAGGCAGGAGTTTTCCTTTTCCCAGTCTTCTAGGTTTTTTTTCCTTCATTCTGTCAGGCCCTTGCTGAGGACCGTGTAACAACCCCCACCAAAAAAAAAAAAAACTACGCAGGCAGTGAAAAACACTCACCACATTAATTTAAGAAAAGGAGCCACTTTGGTACCGAGTACCGTAAAGCTCCTCCACCGCGAAAAGGAAAGGGAAATTCAATGGGGATCAGGAGGGTTGCTGGCTTGGCCTGGAACCAGCTCCTGATGAGAGTTGATACCTTGATAATATAAGTAGAAGTTTGCCCAGATAAACATCAGCGTGCAGTATGAAATGGCTGTGCTCACACATTAGCCAGATCCTAACCGGAAAACCGAGAGAAATAAGCAACAGAGACTAGCGAGAATCCAGCAGGTCACCAGCCATGCTATCCAGCTTGTGCCTAGCCCTCCTTAAGCCGCTCAAATGGTAAACCCTAATCTTGATTAGCCGCCGTAGCTGTTGATCTGTATTCTGTACCTTCGTTGGTGCACTTTGTGTAGGGGGATGCCCAGGTGTACTAAAATTTGGAGGAGGGTAAGGTGGGAGAGAAGTTGTGGTGTACTGAATGTTGATTGTGCCCCCAACTCCAAGGAGTACAATATGAAGTTGGAACTTAATTGTTCTGGAGATTCCTTAAAGGCTCCTTGTTTGTATGTGCTGTTTGTATGAGAAGCAGGTGTCGGTTATACGCTTTTTCTGTTGCTTGACACTGCACATGATTGGCAGGTATGAACTGAGCACATGACATTTCTGCCAAGGGTGAAATACACAACATTTATTATCGCGTTGACAAGGCAAAGTATACCACAGTATGTCAATAACACATTATACCACAATCACATAAGCCGTAACCGTTCCAACAATCCGTTTTGGCGTGCATTTGCAAACCAGCTCTAAACTTTCAAGTCATAAGTACCAATCCCTATACATGCGATAAGATCATAAGTACTTCAACATTTTTCTCATCTCGTGTCCCACAAGCTTGCTTGCTTATGATTTTAAAGCACATGCCTCATCTCCCGCCACACAGCCTCCAAGAGGGGTTGTAGCCTACGCTCGTATGCAGCAGCAACCGTCAGAGCCTGTCGCACTTGCATAACCTCAATCAGTTTCTGGTGTCGTTCAAAGCCCTGCTGTTGCCACTCCTGCTGCTGCTGCTGCTGCTGCTGCTGCTGCTGCTGCTGTTGCCACTCCTGCTGCTGCTGCTGCTGCTGCATGTGACCTGCTGGCAACGACTGCGGCGCGGTTCCTCGTGGGACTGCAACCAAGGTGCTCAAGAGGGAACACCCCAGTGCATTACATGAGGCAGCATCACATGCATCGCCCACCGCAAGCAGCTCTAGGACCTGTGATACAGTGTGTGTATACACGTGTGTGTGTGTGTGTGTGTGTGTGTGTGTGTGTGTGTGTGCGCGCGCTTGTGCGTGTTTGTGTGTGTACGTGTGTGTGTTTGTGTTTGTGACTGCGTGTGTGGCTGTGTGTGTGTGACTGACTGTGTGTGTGTGTCAAATATGTTTCTCCTTAACAACGACATCACAACATCGACTTTGAATCATCCCCCTTTCCACAACTTCTTGTCTGCGGAATTCCAGCAATGTATCATTGCATTTTTCATAGTAGCAATGCATTGTTACAACGATGGTGTCCTTCAAAGTTGCAGTGTTACACTTCAGCTGTCCAGTGTCCAGCTGTCGCTGTGCAATGTGTGGTGATATTCGTTAAGTGATTGCCATTTCTCAGTGTTAATCTCTTTGCCTGTAACTTTTTGCACTTTCGCGGAACCCCTTGTCAGCACACTCAGACTTTCTTGTGCAATGTGCACACACACACACACACACACACACACACACACACACACACACACACACATACAACCACATACACGCATACACACACAGACATACACGTACACGCACAGAATTGCCGCTCCTGCCCAATTCTGCACAGCCAGCCTGTGCTGTCCATCCCACACAGCCTGTAACATTTTAGCCTGTAACATTTCAGCCTGTAACATTTCAGCCTGTAACATTTTAGCCTGTAACATTCCAGCCTGTAATATTTTAAACTGCCTGTGCTGCACATTTCACACAGCCCATAATATCTCAGCCTGTAATAATTAATTTAGCCTGTAATGTTTTAACCTGTTACATTTTACACAGCCTGTGCTGCACATTTCACACAGCAAATCAGGGCCAGAGGGCTTTTGCAAACAAACACTGAAGTCTGTTATTTGTTTGCAACCTTGGCGTTACCTTTTACCTGCGCGATTGTCGTGCCGCTCACACTGGAGGGTGCAACAAACACTGAAGCCTACGTTTGTTTGCAACCTTGGTGTTACATTTTACCTGTTATTTGTCTGCAACCTTGGCGTTACATTTTACCTGCACAATTGTCGTGCCGCTCACACTGGAGGGTGCAACAAACATTGAAGCCTACGTTTGTCTGCAACCTTGGTGTTACATTTTTCCTATAATTTGTCTGCAACCTTGGCGTCACATTTTACCTGCGTGATTGTCATGCTGCTCACACTGAAGGGCTTTTGCAAACAAACACTGAAGCCTACGTTTGTCTGCAACCTTGGCGTTACATTTTACCTGCGCGATTGTCGTGCCGCTCACACTGGAGGGTGCAACAAACACTGAAGCCTGTTGTTTGTTTGCAACCTTGGTGTTACATTTTACCTGTTATTTGTTTGCAACCTTGGCGTTTCATTTTACCTGCACAATTGTCGTGCCGCTCACACTGGAGGGTGCAACAAACATTGAAGCCTACGTTTGTCTGCAACCTTGGTGTTACATTTTTCCTATAATTTGTCTGCAACCTTGACGTTACATTTTACCTGCGCGATTGTCGTGCCGCTCACACTGGAGGGTGCTGACTTGGCTGGCTGCCGTTGCTGCCCCAGCTGCAGCATTTGACGTGGCTGCTGTGGCTGTCTGCCAGCAGAAGTTGTGTTGGCATGAATGGTGGCAACAGAAGGGGGTTGGTAGGGGACCCTCATGCTCTTGTTTCTGCTGCTGCTGCTGCTGCTGCTGCTGCTGCGGCTGCTGCCGAGGGGATCCTTGCTTCTGGTGCTGGTATTGGTATTCCCAAAGCTGTCTCTGCTATTGCTATTTCTTCTACTTCTGCTGCTGCTGTTGCTGCTGCTGCTGCTGCTGTTTATTGCGGGAGCGGCCCAAGCAACCAAGCGTGCCTTGCACGCGAGCAGCAGTGAGCGCAGAAGCCTGGACTTCCAACGGCCAAAGTGCTGCTCACTGCTGCTGAGTGGTGGCTGCTCGCTGCTGCTGGCTAGGCCAAGGCCACGCAGGGCAGTAAAAGCCTGTAATGTTGAAACAAAACACAAGGAAGCAGCTTGCGCTCTATAGGGAGATGGTGGTGAAGCAGGGGACATTGCGTACGTGCGTACGTGCGTACGTGCGTGCGTGCATGCGCAGCAGCAGCGACAGTTTGTATGAGTGCAAAGATGTGTGACGTATAGGGTTGGCCAGAACCGTATATATACACTGTGTATGACCCCGTATACTTGGTGATTTCCCAGCCAAAAATTCAAGTACATACACCGTATATACCTATATAATTATGGCCAGCCCTAGTCTGACGTATGACGCACACACAAGGAACATGCAAAGCACACGCACGCGCTATCAGGCGCTTCTTGAGCAGAAAAATGATGCCAAACGAGTAGGGTTGACCAGAACCGTAAATGTACATTGTATATGACCGTACATTTGGTGATTTCCCATGCCAAAAATACCGTATAATATACACCGTATATGACCGTATATTTATTGATTTCCCCTGCCAACAACACCATATATACACCGTAAATTATGTATATACACCGTATATTATGTATATACACCGTATAATATGTATATACACCGTAAATATATAAATATATGTATATATGTATAGTATTGGCTATTATATATATGTATATATGTATAGTATTGGCCAACCTTACAAACGAGAGCTTCGAAAGAAAGGTGCTTTGCCTGGCACGCGTCCAAAAGCTACTACACAAGTCAAGGCAGCTTCACTCGAACCGGCGTCACAACCCTCATTCCCAAAAGTCATTGTACTGAAGCCTTGTTGTGCAACGAGGCAGTACGGTCACCTTGTGGCAGCACTACAACACACTACAATATACAACACACTATAATATACAACACACTATAACATACAACACACTATAATATACAACACACTATAATATACAACACACTATAATACAACACACTATAATATACAACACACTATACACACACACGCACACACAGTACTCGTGTCAAGTACCTGCGACGTGCAAGCTTTCAGAATGGCACAAACACGCATACACAAACACGCGCACACACATACACACACATGCACACACATGCACACACACACACTCACACACGCGCACACACGCGCGCACACACAATTACAAGCACACATGCACATATACACGCGCACACACACATATACACGCGCACACACATACAAACACATACACACACGCACACACACGCGCACACACACAAATACGCGCACACACACATACGTAAAAACCATGTCTAATTATGTTTCATTAGTACTTACCACTTAGGTCTCATTAGGTCTCATTAGTGCTTATGTCTCATTAGTGCAGACCTCTCATGTCTCAATAGAGCTTACCGCTCAGGTCTCAATAGTGCAGACCACTCATGTCTCATTATGCCTCATTAGTGCTAATGTCTCATTAGTGCAGACCACTCATGCCTCATTACTCATTAGTGCTAATGCTTCAATAGTGCTAATGTCTCATTAGTGCAGACCACATATGTCTCATTATGCCTCATTAGTGCTAATGTCTCAATAGTGCACACCACTCAAGTGCAGACCATTCATGCCTCATTACTCATTAGTGCTAATGTCTCATTACCTCAGATGGGCTCCAGGTGGACGCACGGTGCTGCAGCTCCGCCTCCAACGAGCCGCACAAATCACTCAGCCACTCAAGAGCGTCATCTTCACCACCAGCACTGCTGCTTCTGCCCGCACCACTGCCATTGCTTCTGCTGTCCGCATTGCCGCCGCCGCTGCTGCTGCTGCTGCCCGCGTCGCTCCCACTCCTCCTTCTGCCTGCACCATTACCACTGCTCCTTCTGCCCGCATTGCTGCCACTGCTGCTGCTACTGCTGCCACTGCTGCTGCTGCTGCTGCTGCTACTGTCCGCATCCCTCTCACTATTCCTTCTGCCTGCACCCTCATTAGCACCAGCACCAGCACCCGCACCCGCACCCGCACCTGCACCTGCACCTGCACCCGCACCCGCATCCGCACCCGCACCCACACCATCACCCTCTGCCTCGACAACACCTCCCGCACCCGCACCCGCACTATCACCATCACCATCGCCATCACCAGCGGCCTCGGCACCGAGACCGCCAGCAGTGCTGGCGCTCAGCACAGCAGCGCCCGCGTTGGCATGCGACATGGCCTCAACCAAGGTCAGCAGTCCTGAGTCGTCCAGCTCATGCACGCGCTCGCAAATGCAAGCCGCCAGCACCGATTGAGCGTCGACCAGCACCGCAAGCTGTCGCTGCTTCTGCTGTCGCTGCTGCTGCCGCTGCTGCTGCTGCTTCTGCTGCTTCTGCTGCTGTTGGTCTTGGTGCTGGTATACGTGGTGGTGGTGGTGCTGGTGCTGGTCTTGGTGCTGTTGCTGCTGCTGCTGTTGGTCTTTGTGCTGGTATACGTGGTGGTGGTGGTGGTGCTGTTGGTCTTGGTGCTGTTGCTGCTGCTGATGCTGTTGGTCTTGGTGCCATCGTTGCTGCTCACACCCGCCTAAAGTACCAGTGCTAGTTTCGTTCCTGCCACTGCTGGTGCTGCTTTCAACCTGACCACAGCCGCCGTCCGCACGGCTGCTGCTGCTGCTATTGCTGCTGCTGGAGCTGCTGCTGGAGTTGGTGCTAGTGCTGGTGGTGCTGCTAAAGCTGCTGCCGCTGCTGCTGCTGCTCACCGCCAATAACCACAGCAGCGCCACTAGCCACCGCACAGGTACACGAGAGCACAGCGCCCACCACCCTTTGGTTGGTCTGTTGCCCACTGTCTGAGGCACACCCTGACCCCACAGCTGCTGACGGTGCTGCATGTACGAGTGTGAGTGTGTGTGTTTGTGTGTGTGTGTGCGTGTGTGTGTGTGTGTGTGTGTGCGTGTGTGTGTGTGTGTGTGAGACAAGTATGTGTATAAATGCATGGCTGGTCTGTTGCCCATTGTCTGAGGAACACCCTGACCCCACAGCTGCTGACGGTGCTGCATGTACGTGTGTGTGTGTGTGTGTAAACATGTATGTGTATGAAAGCATGGCTGGTCTGTGGCCCAATGTCTGAGGCACACCCTGACCCCACAGCTGCTGACGGTGCTGCATGTACGTGTGTGTGTGCGTGTGTGTGTGAGAAACAAGTATGTGTATGAATGCATGGCTGGTCAGTTGCCCACGGTCTGAGGCACACCCTGACCCCACAGCTGCTGACGGTGCTGCATGTACGTGTGTGTATGTGTGTGTGTGCGTGTGTGTGTGTGAAACATGTATGTGTATGAATGCATGGCTGGTCTGTTGCCCACTGTCTGAGGCACACCCTGACCCCACAGCTGCTGATGGTGCTGCATGTACGTGTGTGCGTGTGTGTGTGTATGTGTGTGTGTGCGTGTGCGTGCATGCAGTTATACAGTGATACACGTTTGTATGCATACATCTATGTACGTGTATGTTCTCACATGCGTGCACCTGCGTGTGTATGTGTGCGTCTGCGTGTGTCTGTGTGCATGAAATGACGCTTCAACCACTCACCCCTGCTCTTTCTAGGACGATCTGAGCGGCAGCTAAGGCTACTGACGGCTGTGAAGGAAGGAGAAAGGATGCAGGCGGTCCCGGCAGTGACACAGACCGTACTGGGGTCTGCGTCAGCGACGGTGGTGGCAGCACCGTTGATGAGGGCTGTGGCTGTTGTGGCCGCTGTAGTGGTGACTCAGCAGGAGGTGAGGAGGGCGGAGGAGCTGATGGTTGCGCTGAAGATGCAGCAGGCGGTGGTGGCTGCTGCTGCTTTGCAGCTTCAGCGAGCGGCAATGGCTGCTGCCCTGAAGGCCAAACAGGTGGTGGTGGCTGCTGCCCTGAATATTTGGCAGGCAATGGCTGCTGCCCTGAAGATGCAGCAGGCAGTGGTGGCTGCTGCTGCTTTGCAGGTTCAGCGAGCGGCAGTGGCTGCTGCCCTGAAGGCCAAACAGGTGGTGGTGGCTGCTGCCCTGAAAATGTAATACATGGCGGTGATAGAGTGACCAAGGCCCACGTGGCCGCACATAGGTGCTGTAGATCGAGGGAGGGCAAGGAGGGCAGCAGCAGTGCCTCCAATGCGGAGTGCAGCTGCAGCAAGGGCTGCTGGCTTACGAGGCGCGTGGGGGACGTGTGTGTTGCTGTGCCAGCGGGGTTTGTGGGTGGCGTGTGTGTTGCTGTGCCGGCAGGGTTTGTGGGTGACGTGTGTGTTGCTGTGCCAGCGGGGTTTGTGGGTGGCGTGTGTGTTGCTGTGCCAGCGGGGTTTGTGGGTGACGAGTGAGCTGCCGTGCCAGCGAGGTTTGTGGGTGGCGTGTGTGTTGCTGTGCCGGCAGGGTTTGTGGGTGACGGGTGAGCTGCTGTGCCAGCAGGGTTTGTGGGTGGCGTGTGTGTAGCTGTGCCGGCAGGGCGTGTGGGTGGGGCGTGCGTGTTGGTGGGTGCTGCGGGTGCTTCCGCAGCGGCCACTGAGTGCGCCGGGGACACTGAAGGTCCTGCGTTCTGTTGCTGCTGCTGCTGCTGTTGCCACTGTTGCTGCTGCTGCTGCTGCTGTTGCTGTTGCCACTGTTGCTGCTGCTGCTGCTGCTGCTGGAACTGCCAATGTGCCTGCTGCTGCTGCTGCTGCTGCTGTTGCAGTGCAACGTGCTCATCCAGGGCCAGCTGCATGGGTATAACTCCTCCTGAGGGGAGAGCCCGTGCATATGACACTGCTGCACGCACCCCCTACACACACACGTGCACACACACACACAAATGTGAAGAAGAAAGTGTGTGTATGTATGTGTGCGTGTGTGTGCGTGTGTGTGTGTGCGCGCATGAGTGTGTGCAGGATACCAGACATAAAGGGGAAATCAGCAGGAGGGTCACTGCTCTGAATCAGCAGCACTTGCGCATTCCACGCCTGACAGTCGCTTCAAGACGTGGAATCAAGGCATGGCAATAGCACACAATCAACGCAAATGCATGTGCACATGTTCACACACACGCACACATGCACATGCACACACACACGCACACACGCACACACACACACAGACACACACACACACACACGCACACAAACACACACGCACACACACACACACACGAGCGCGAGCGCACAGCAGACACCCACCTGTGCATGTGACAGCTCCCCCTCAGCAATGCCACGCACACACGCGCACACGCACACACACATACACACACACACACACACACGAGCGCGAGCGCACAGCAGACACACACCTGTGCATGTGACAGCTCCCCCTCAGCAATGCCACGCACGATGCACGGACTGATGGCCGCCATCAGGCGCGGCACGAGCAGCTCAGGAGGAACTGCGGCAGCTAGGGCTTCTGCTGTTAATGGTGGCGGCGGTGTTAATGGTGGCGGTGGTAATGGTGGTGGCGGTGGTGGTGATGATGGTGTTGGTGGTGATGACGGTGGTGGTGGTGACGACGGTGGTGATGGTGATGATGACGGTGGTGGTGGTGATGACGGTGGTGGTGATGATGACGGTGGTGGTGGTGATGACGGTGGTGGTGGTGATGACGGTGGTCGAGGAGCAGCAGCGGCAGCGGCGGCAGCAGAAGCAGAAGGCTTAGGAGCTGCTGTGCGAGCCTCAGTGTCAGCAGGGGCAAGCGCAGCACTTGTAGCAGTTGCATGAGTAGGTTGTGAAGAGCCAATGGGTGGGTGCGGGCGCTGAAGCTGCGTGGGTGTGGGCGCTGAAGCCGCGTGTGGATTGCCAACGAGTGGGTGCAGCGCATGTGGTGGTGGGGAGTGTGGTGCGTGGGGTTGTGTGTGTGCGTGCGTGAGATTGGGTGGGGTAGGCTGGGTGGGGTTTGGGTGTCGCTGCTGTGGTGCTTGGGGTGTTTGAGGCAGTGATGCTTGTGCGTGATGTTGAGGGACGGGTGTGTGCCGCTGCTGATGTTGAGGGGCAGGTGTGTGCTGCTGCTGGTGTTGTGGGAAGGGTGTATGCTGCTGCTGATGTTGTGGGCCGGGTGTGTGCTGCTGCTGATGTTGTGGGACGGGTGTGTGTTGCTGCTGATGTTGTGGGCCAGGTGTGTGCTGCTGCTGATGTTGAGGGACGGGTGTATGCTGCTGCTGATGTTGTGGGACGGGTGTGTGTTGCTGCTGATGTTGTGGGACGGGTGTGTGTTGCTGCTGGGTCAGCTGTTGCTGTGAGGCATGCGGGTGCTGCTGATGGAGCTGCTGCTGCTGGAGCTGCTGCTGCTGATGTTGAGGGGCAGGTGTGTGCTGCTGCTGGGTCAGCTGTTGCTGTGAGGCATGGGGGTGCTGCTGATGGAGCTGCTGCTGCTGATGTTGAGAGACAGGTGTGTGCCGCTGCTGGATTTGCGCTTGTTGTGGGGCATGGAGGTGCTGCTGATGGAGCTGCTGCTGCTGATGTTGTGGGATTGGTGTGTGCCGCTGCTGGATTTGCGCCTGTTGTGGGGCATGGATGTGCTGGGAAGGAGTGGGTGGCAGGTAGGGGGAGGGAGGGAGAGAAGAAGAGGAGGAGGGGTACGGGGAAGGTGTGTGCTGGGCAGGAGTGGTTGGCAAATAGGGAGAGGAAGTAAGAGATGGCGCGGAAGATGGGGAGGGTGCGTGCTGGGAAGGAGGGGCCGGCACAGAGGGGGAGGGCATGACAGGAGGAGAAAGAGGAGGAGAGGAGGACGAGCCGGGCGAGGCACGGAGAAAAGAGGGTGCAAGGGAGGGGGCAGAGGATCTGATGGTGGGAGAGGAGGACGCATATGCGTGGGGAGCAGCTGCAGGCGAAGAAAACGGTGCCCAAGCCTGAGGGCGGCTGCCGTACGCATGCACAAGAGTCAGAGCTTGTCGTGTGGAAAGCTTGCATGGCCAGGCCACGTCTGCAGCTGCTGGTGTTGGTGCTTGACAAAGGCTGGGGGACGGTTGCCCCATTTGAAGGCTGTTGCCCCATCTGACGGTTGTTGTCCCATCTGACAGCTGTCCCATCTGACAATCCATCCCACGCTCTGCATCCCTAGCCTCTGTGGCAGGGGCTGGTGCAGTAGAGGGGCTGAAAACCTGTTGCTCAGCTACGCTAGGAGGAGCTGTAGCCCAGACTGGCGCATGAGAGGGGATGAGAAGCTGTTGCTTATTTGGGCTGAGAACCTGTTGCTTACTTGGGCTGAGAATCTGTTGCTTACGTAGGTTAGGAGGAGCTCTGGCCCAAATTCGATCGGCACTTCCATGCCCATTCAAGCCTGCACCCCCGACCTGTGTCTGAAGAGCGCCCCCTTGCCCTCCCTGACCAGCCTCCGCACGCCCACTTTGAATCGCGAGCACGTCCTCTCCCTCCAACCACACAACCAAGTGTGCAGCAGCTGCATCCGTCAGGCGGTCGTCGTAGTGGCCCACACGCGCACACGCTCCTGGAGGCACACAACCATATTACCACAGTTCCGATTATAATTAGCGATAATACGAGTCGATGTAGTGGCCCACGCACGCACACGCTCCTGGAGGCACACAACCATATTACCATAGTTCCGATTATAATTAGCGATAATACGAATCGATGTAGTGGCCCACGCGCGCACACGCGCCTGGAGGCACACAACCATATCACCATAGTTCCGATTATAATTAGCGATAATATGGATCGATGTAGTGGCCCACGCGCGCACACGCGCCTGGTGGTAGCGCACATGCACATGTGCACTGAGTCGTTTATAATGAGAGGCATGCACGGCCATCAAAAAGGCCCACACGCGCACACACACACGCACGCAAATACACACACAAATACACACAACACACGCCTGGTGGTTGCGCACATGCACGTGTACACAGGGTAATTTTAAGACAAGGGTAGGTAAGAAGCAACGACATGACATAAGAGCACAGTTAGAAACACACATGTTGCACAAGCGCAGGCGCAAGCGCGCGCGCACACACACACACACACACACACACACAAAACACACACAAAAAACGCACACACACACACACCCAACGCACACACACATACATACACACATGCATACACTCAAACACAAACATAAACTCTGACACGCACAGCGCACAAATGGGATTCAGAGCAGAAACGGCGATAAAGCATACTTATTCACACAAACACACACCTACACCTACACACACACACAGACACACACACAAAATAAACACACCTAATAGGCGTATGAGGGTGTGGGGGGCAAAGTGGGGCAGCTGCTTGATGGCAGCGGGCACGGCAACAGCAAACAGGGAGATGTTGTAGAACCTGTGTCACACGGTGTGTGTGTGTAGGTGTTTGTGTGTGTAGATGTGTGTGTGTAGGTGTGTGTGTGTAGGTGTGTGTGTGTGTGTGTAGGTGTGTGTACGTGTAGGTGTGTGTGTGTGTAGGT
>Ga0307974_1003195_pt1 | contig 11741 bp, 13 predicted proteins | sample OrgLakmetagen784_FD_201812 | JGI IMG/M metagenome (GOLD analysis project Ga0307974, IMG submission 201812) | Saline water microbial communities from Organic Lake, Antarctica - #784 | ecosystem: Environmental > Aquatic > Non-marine Saline and Alkaline > Saline | place: Antarctica: Organic Lake... | reverse complement strand
GGGGAGGGGGGAAAGTGAGTGGGTCTTAGCTTTGTTTTTGTGTTGTGTGTTTGGGGGTGTGGATCTCAGATTTGTACCTGTGTTGAGCGTGGGAAGTGGGGAGGGGACTTGAGCGGATGTGTTTAGGTACGGTCTTATAAGCGTGCATTTGCAGACACACACAAGTGCGTGAAGCTTGAACAATCCCATGAACATGCTGGTGGGTATCTTTTTGTTCAGCCTCGGTCTCGAACAACAAAAAAGCTTACAAACACAGCTACATCCTGGCTTGGATCGTCTTTTGTTGGAGTGACCCATTCCTTATTGACCTCTGCACTTTCCCGCCTGTCAGCAAAGGCATATCATCGTGAGAGAGCATTGCTGCTTCAGCATCTCCACGAATCGTGTTGTGGTTGGATTGCACATTATACTTGCAATAGATCATTCCTAGGCACGTTGTTGTGTATGTATTTGTGCATGGGCAGCCACTCAATAGGCTTGCACATCGCACACCAAGCCCACATTTTAATCAATGGCATATTTCTTTGCACTTACAGCCTCAGGCATATTGTTGCTTATGTGGGCATGGGCAGCCACTGAAAATTCGTACTCCATGTTTATACCTCCAAATGGTGGCATTTTCTTTGACACGCACGACCTCAGGCACATTGTTACATACGTGGGCACAAGACATCCTTCAACAGACTTGCTTACCATGTTACGTTTCCCATTAGTGGCGTGATTTCTTTACGCGTGCAACCTCAGGCACATTGTGGCTTATGTGGGCATGGGCAGCCACTCAAAAGACTTGCACTCCATGTTTCTAGTCGAGGAGGCCTTGTCCGGAGGATCTGCCAAAGGCGCGGTGGTTCGTCAGATGCGGCAGGTGTGTCTGTGTATGTGTGTGTGTATGTGTGTGTGTCTGTGTCTGCGCCTGTGTCTTGAGTGTGTGTGTGTGTCTCTGTGCCTGTGTCTGAGTGTGTTTGTATATATTTATGTGTGTCTGTGTGTGTATGCGTGTGTGTGTATGTGTGTGTGTGTGTGTGAACTTGTACGCGAGTGCTTGTGTGCATGTACATTTTGGATTTCATTTCCAGGAACCACTTAGTGAAGGCTGTTTGCAAATAATAAGGGTGGCCAGAATACTAGATATATTAAGGAAAATGCCCAGAATTGTTAAAGTTGGTGTAAACAGGGCTGGCCAGAACCATTGCAGCGTATGTGGCCTTTATATTGGAGATTTCCTGCTTACACTTTCATTTGCACATGCCGCTTGTGTAGGGTTGGCCAGACCCATTCAATTGCACAATATGTGTTTGTGCCTGAACTATCTCTGCTTGAATATCCGTATGTACATGAGACATTTATTTATTTGTATGGTACTTGCTGACCCTTTTCACATCTATATGGTGATATGCTCCGTGTATAATATATTTGAGTTTTGCGTGTGTGTGTGTGTGTGTGTGTGTATTGTGTGTGTGCGTGTGTGTGTGTGTGTGTGTACGCGGCTTTGGCCATTGCTACTTGTGGAAACTTTTGTGCAAACTTCTGCCTATTTAGCTGAGGTCATAATTCTCCAACGGATGGTGTCGAAAGATCTTCTGGATGTATTAGGGTTAGGGTTTATGGTTAGATTTGAGCGTTAGGGTTTGGTTAAGGCCCAACTTAAAAAGAGTGACAAAACGATACTTGAGCAATTGTTGGGAGTACGTGGACGCCTTTGGCCACTGGCATGCGACCTTCATGGAAACGTAGGAGCAGCATCAGCCACGTCCACACTTTTGCCTAAATGTCCACAACAGCACGCGTTGATGCCACACAATCTGCAGCTTAGCGCACGCATGCACTCGCACTCATATGCTGTTGGCTTCCACCACCAAGAGGTAGAGGCCCTACTTATTACATGGGGCCTTTCAGTCACACTCCACTGACACCACACACACACACACACACACACACACACACATACACACACACTCTCACTCACACACGCACTCTCAAATACACACTCCTGCCAGCCCCCAATCTGGCTGCTCACAATAGCAAGTTGCTCACAATAGCAAGTTGCACACGTTAGCATGCACTGTGCATGCACTCGCCAGCATAAACTGCACAATAGCAAGTTGCACACTTTAGCATGCACACGCTAGCATGCACACGTTAGCATGCACTGTGCATGCACTCGCCAGCATAAACTGCACAATAGCAAGTTGCACACGTTAGCATGCACACGTTAGCATGCACACTTTAGCATGCACTGTGCATGCACTCGCCAGCATAAACTGCACAATAGCAAGTTGCACACGTTAGCATGCACACGCTAGCATGCACACGTTAGCATGCACTGTGCATGCACTCGTCAACATGCACTGCACAATAGCAAAGTGCACACACTAGCATACACTGCAACTTGGCACGCATGCGGCTTGTTCTTTGATGGCTTGCGCTATATGGATGAGTATGGATGGAGATGGATGAGGATGAGCGAGTGGAAAAGGACCTGTACACACTCCTGCCGACCCCAAACGTGATTGCTCACATCAGCACTGACGCACGCCTGCACAATCTGCAGCTCGGCACGCGCGTGTACTCGTACTTGGATGCGATGCGCTGGAGTCAGCAGGTGGCAGAGGGCATGGCCTACCTGCATTCCTGCCAGCCCCAAGTCATACACAGAGACTTGAAATTGGAAAACATTCTCCTCAAAGGTGTGTGTGTGTGTTGTTTGTGTGCGTGTGTGTTGTTTGTGTGCGTGTGCGTGTGTGTGTGTGTGTGTGTGTGTGTGTGTGTGTGTGTGTGCGGTGTGTGTGCCAATCAAAGCTAGAATTTCACGCTGAAAGGACTCCCAGCTGGGGGTTGCATCTATGTGGGCGGAAGAATAATAACTCTCTTGGATGTGTGGCTTGGCAGAATTAGTGTGAATCAGCTGACTCTCCTGTGTGAGACTCAGCTGGTCAGCGCGCAGTAAGAAGGAAAGGGTGGCCTAGCATAGTGTGTGTGACGCAGCTGACTCTCCGTGTGAGACTCAGCAGGTCAGCGCGCAGTAAGAAGGAAAGGGATGTGTGGCTTAGCATATTGTGTGTGACTCAGCTGACTCTCCGTGTGAGACTCAGCAGATCAGCGCGCAACAAGAAGGAAAGGAAAGTGCTCAATTTTGTAGCTCCCTCCACCAAAGGAAAAGGAAGCAACATAGACTATTGTTGACTGATCGATTGTGGATATGATTTGTGAGCCATGCGCTCAAGGTTGAGTCTAGCCCTCCTGAAGACTAACAAAGTGCTGGTAGCAGTTCCTTTAGTGTTCTTTAGGCACTCAACGGTGGGGATATCCATGTAGGCATTCATCACAGCACTGGCGATATCAGCACAGTAGCCTTATATGTTAATAACGCATGGGAAATGGAATATAAACGGAACAGGATGATTTCCTTGCCAAAAATGCCGTATATACACCGTATGTATCTGGTTCTGGCCAACCCTAGTTAGAGTTTGTTGTGCTTGCAGAAAAAGAGGTTAGACGGCAACTGCAAATGAATGATGGCCACCATCACAAGCAGCGAGTTGCATTCCATGCATTTCTCTAAGCGTGTGTACGTTGCATCCCATGCATCTCTTCAAGCATGTGCACATTGCATTCTATGCATTTATCAAGCGTGTGCACGTTGCATCCCACGTGTTTCTATTAAGCGTGTGCACATTGCATTCCATGCATTTATCAAGCGTGTACACTTGGCATCCCATCCATTCCTTCAAGCGTGTGCACATTGCATTCCATCCATCTCTTCAAGTGTGTGCACATTGCATTTCATGACCGAACAGGGCAGACAGCGTCCACCAGCACTGCCAAAATCACGGATTTTGGATTGTCTGCTCTGGTCAAGAGAAGGATGTTGGGCGAGATCGTGCGAGCGAGCCGGTGGGTGTTCCAAAGAGCAGTCTGCACAACAGGAGGAGATGAACCCCCAAAAATGGATAGGTATTTGCTATTTGCTTTTAGGAAACGTAATTAGCTCCCCAGGCTGCACTGTTCCCAAACCTTCCGCGACAGACCTGTTATATGGGAGCCCAAGGCACCTCACAGGCCAAAGCAGTCGGGAACGTGGGGGGACCATGTCTGTTTTTTTTGTAGCGCAGGGTTATGCGAATCCATTGCACCATCTCGCACATCCACACTATCTCGCACCATCTCGCACCATCTCGCACATCCATCGCACCATCTCGCACCATCTTGCACCATCTCGCACCATCTCGCACCATCTCGCACCATCTCGCACATCCATCGCACCATCTCGCACCATCTCGCACCATCTTGCACCATCTCGCACCATCTTGCACCATCTTGCACCATCTCGTACATCCATCGCACCATCTCGCACCATCTCGCACATCCATCGCACCATCTCGCACCATCTCGCACCATCTCGCACCATCTCGCACATCCATTGCACCATCTCGCACGGTGTGATGAAATGGATGGAAGTCAGAGGAAAGGGATGTCCCAGCACAGGGACGTTGTGAAAAATGCCCAAGAATATTTTTGATATTTATATAAAACCTAGGCATGCGTACGATGTGTCCTGCGCCATTAGATGTGCAGGAGAGGAAGGCTAGAACCCCGTCCCAGGCAATATCAGAGCCTAATAAAGTTGTTTTTTGCTGCATTCTTTGGTCGGCACCTGAATTCTGGTCTGCCTATGCCGGTCTGAAGTACATGCAGGAGTGTCCACCCTTGCTCCAACAAGTTACAGAAAACACGACTCTTAAATTACTGCTGATGATTTTGTGCCTTAACGTGCCCTTAGCTCTTAAGCAAATCTCTCGACCTACTCGGTGGGTGTATGAAAAAACGCCAGTAGGTAATTATGTACGAGCAATCCAACATGTGCTAGAACTGAAATAGAATGTTTTGTACTTTTAATAATATTCCATATCCGAACATTGCCAATTCTCAGTCAATTGCACCTAAGTCACATTTCTAGTACACATACTTCACATACACATACTTCTTAACAAATATACTTCACTTTTTTTACACATACTTCTTAAAAAGTACACATACTTCACATACACATACTTCTAACAAATATACATACTTCGCTTCTTTACACATACTTCTTAACAAGTACACATACTTCACATACACATGCTTCTTAACAAATATACATACTTCACATACACATACTTCTTAACAAATACACATACTTCACATACGCATACTTCTTAACAAAACACATACTTCACATACACATACTTCTTAACAAGTACACATGCTCCTGCCATTTATAACGACAACAGCCAGCGGTCCTCTCTACTGCCTTTGTCGTTCAATCCATCACCTTGCGTATTTCCGTGTCACCAATTTAATGCCAATTTCATATACTATATACTATACCATATAGGTATTGTTTCTGATTGCATACTTGCTCCCCATGTGTTTCATTACCTCAAAATGATATTCCCTGTTCCTTACCACTGCTTATAGAATACATTGCTGTCCAGACACTTCACCCAGTGTTCACCCTTGATTCAATTTCATCAAAACAAGACATCACTCCTCACCTCTTTGCTATCTCCGTTTATATTGTTGCCTGCAGGGACTCTGTGCAGCTCAACAATCTGGTAAGAATGAGAGTGGGCTTGATGGTTGAAATGGTAGTATTAATCGCAAAGCTGAGCTTGCATCCACCAGTATGTGATCATGCACAACACGCGTGTGTTGGTTAAGCAGCATGCAATGGTTGTGCACATCATGCGTGTGATGGTTGAGCAGCATGCAATGGTTGTGCACAACCTGCGTGTGTTGGTTAAGCAGCGTGCAATGGTTGTGCACAACACGCGTGTGTTGGTTGAGCAGCATGCAATGGTTGTGCACAACACGCGTGTGTTGGTTGAGCAGCATGCAATGGTTGTGCACATCATGCGTGTGATGGTTGAGCAGCGTGCAATGGTTGTGCACAACACGCGTGTGATGGTTGAGCAGCGTGCAATGGTTGTGCACATCATGCGTGTGTTGGTTGAGCAGCGTGCAATGGTTGTGTACAACACGCGTGTGTTGGTTGAGCAGCGTGCAATGGTTGTGCACAACACGCGTGTGTTGGTTGAGCAGCATGCAATGGTTGTGCACAACACGCGTGTGTTGGTTGAGCAGCATGCAATGGTTGTGCACATCATGCGTGTGATGGTTGAGCAGCGTGCAATGGTTGTGCACAACACGCATGCGTTGGTTGAGCAGCATGCAATGGTTGTGCACAACACGCGTGTGTCGGTTGAGCAGCATGCAATGGTTGTGCACAACATGCGTGTGTCGGTTGAGCAGCATGCAATGGTTGTGCACAACACGCGTGTGTTGGTTGAGCAGCGTGCAATGGTTGTGCACGACACGCGTGTGTCGGTTGAGCAGCATGCAATGGTTGTGCACGACATGCGTGTGATGGTTGAGCAGCATGCAATGGTTGTGCACATCACACGTGTGTCGGTTGAGCAGCATGCAATGGTTGTGCACAGCAAGCGTGTGACGCGTTTGTCTTGCACCTGTGTTTGATGGTCAAGCACAACACGCGTGTGCTATGGTATCAAACATGAAACATGCAATAAAACTGTACACTAATCACTTTTGCATCCCATCCATCTTACATGTCCTCATCTCTTTCCTTTGAGACACAAATTGTATGATGAACATAAGAGATATCAGCATCCTTACGTTGTGATGGCTGCATGATGCTGCAGTAAGGCATAGGTGATGGCTGCATGATGGCTGCATGATGCTGCAGTAAGGCATAGGTACTAAAGCAACCAAGCGATAGAAGCAGGAAAGTGGAAGCATTTGTGGCCCTTTCCAGTCATTACCATCTTTGCTAGATCACTTGTTAGGTTGAAACGTGCCAGTCTGTCAAAGTGGTAATGACGTAAAAGGCATCACCAGAATTCCTGACGCCCAAGATGAACATCATTAGAATGCCAGAATGGCAGGTCGTGAAACTAAAAAGGACTTGAGTGAGGTCCAAACGGGTAAGATGTTTTGCATCCCCAGCATCTTCCAGAAACTGCAAAGCCGCGCGTCTCATTTGTTTGCTGTGTTCGATTCTGACAGAGGACAGCCTATAAAGGCCCCTACCACCTTACAAATATTGCAAAGCCACGCTCCTACTTTGTTTGTTTACGACAAAGAACAGCCACCAACAACCCCTACCCACTTACAAATATTGCAAAGCCACGCTCCTACTTTGTTTGTTTACGACAACGAACTGCCACCAACATCCCCTACCCACTTACAAATATTGCAAAGCCACGCTCCTACTTTGTTTGTTTATGACAGAGAGAGGCCACCAACATCCCCTACCCACTTACAAATATTGCAAAACCACGCTCCTACTTTGTTTGTTTACGACAACGAACAGCCACCAACGTCCCCTACCCACTTACAAATATTGCAAAGCCGCGCTCCTACTTTGTTTGTTTATGACAGAGAACAGCCACCAACATCCCCTACCCACTTACAAATATTGCAAAGCCACGCTCCTACTTTGTTTGTTTATGACAGAGAGAGGCCACCAAAGCCCATGGCAGGGGCAAGCCCACCAGCACAAGCAGAGACGCTCCCTTGCGGCAGTGAGTCGGTAGCTGCAGTGCTAGGTGGCGTATGCTGAAATATACTGATGCAAATGTACCGTGAAAGCACAAACAGAGACGCTCCCTTGCGGCAGTGAGTCGGTAGCTGCAGTGCTATAGTTGACGTATGCTGAAATATACTGATGCAAATGTACCTTGATAGCACAAACAGAGACGCTCCCTTGCGGCAGTGAGTCGGTAGCTGCAGTGCTAGGTGACGTATGCTGAAATATACTGATGCAAATGTACCGTGAAAGCACAAACAGAGACACTCCCTTGCGGCAGTGAGTCGGTAGCTGCAGTGCTATAGTTGACGTATGCTGAAATATACTGATGCAAATGTACCGTGAAGCTTTTGAAGTATTGCGCCTCCTACTTAATTTAAGATGCCCCACTCATTAGCATAATTTAAATTGTGAGCAGCTGGGATTTGCAGGGCCAGTCAAATCGATGCATGGTGTGAGCTTTTGCAAGTGCTTTTGCATTGATGCTTGCTCTACTTTGTACAAGCCTTCTTCCTGTGAATGAGGGGAATTACAAGTCCTTCAGACACCCACGTTTGGAGCGGCAGAATGAATGTTTGGGGTGGATAGCAAAAGGGTGCAGTTCAGCAGGGATTTGAACCCAAGACCTGCAGGCTCCAGCCCAAATTGGCAGTTAATATAAATAGCTTAAGTTTTGCGAGGCCCAAAAATCTCTCAATTTCTTTGTGTACTGAACATTGTGAGGCGCTCAAATAATTAAATATTTACTCACAATACTATTAGTAGCCTTACAGTATTACTAACAATATGAAGTGCTCATGCAGGCTCATGTATCAGTTATGAAATGTAATGTGTGCCATTGGAGTTCTGCTTTTTATATGCTTCAGAAGTGCTTAAGTTTGCTAATCAGGTACAGATCACAGTGCAAGCAAGGTGAATTCATGCTGAACACACACACACACACAGACACACACACAATGTCCGTGTAGGTATACCAAAATAATGCAAAACAACGTAAATTGCTGAATGCTGCTTGTAGAAGTTTGTGTTTTTCCTGCTCGGGCTTGTTTGCTGCACGGCCTTCACCCAGCATGTAGGGATGACCATGATGGAAAAGAACGGTTAGGCTGAGGGATGCTGCGTGATGTTGCTCAATTGCTCAGAGCTGCTGTCGCTAATTGTATGTGTGGTAGGTGTCAAGTGCCCAGAGCTGCTGTTGCTGAGAGTTGATGTGTTGTGTGTATGCGTATGTGTGTGTGTGTGTGTGAAAGAGAGAGAGAGAGAGAGAGAGAGAGAGAGAGAGAGAGAGAGAGAGAGAGAGAGAGAGAGAATTAACAATTAACAATACATGGCTCAGACCCAATGCTCAGAGCAGCTATCATTCGTGGCTGTTGTATTGCTTTGCTTTCTTTGTAGAGATGGTCGGGTTGTGTATCTACACTCCCCTATCGTTAGTCACCTTGCTGGGGGTTACCTTAGTGCGTCACCACTAGTGGGGGTTACCTTTGTGCGTCACCACTAGTGGGGGTTACCCTGTGCGGTGGGGGTTAGATTAGTTAAGTTTGGATTACAAAGGCATTCAGCCTGGGATGGCTGCTCAACCTATGAGAACGAGGTAAAACCTTAAAACACCAAACGAAAACTGTGACTGTAATAAAATCGAGAGTGCGGTGGGGGTCACCTTTGTGCGCCACCACCCATTATTACTATCTTGCATAATTCACTATTCTTTACATCATGCACTTCTTTACATCATGCACTTCTACATCACTTGAGAACTGTCATCTACAGTCATCTATTGCCACCTACTGTCATCTGTTTCAATCAGGGGAAGCAGGCAACTGATCAACAGCAGGAGGAGGAACCGGGGGGCCACCAAAAAGACCAGCAAAAAAGGCTCTCTTTCTAATGACCCCTTTGTCCTCCAAGCCAAGTGGAACGCCAACTTCACAGCGCTGGCACGCAAGGTGGGTTGTCGTTGGATTGCTGCAATGTAAGCACAGCTTGATAGGTTGTTTGTAATTTGTGCATACGTTCACACAATTCCACTCCCAAGTATGCACACATGTTTGCACGCTTGCTCTCACATACACCCATTCATAAACTGTGAAGGCGCACACACACACATACACACACACAACAACTCTCAAGGCATATGCATCACGCGCGTACACCCACCCTCAAAGAACAAACACACACAAACAAGTAATGAAATACGCACACTCACAACGCACATACACTTGTCTTCCAGGTTGTGGTTGCTGTGCAAGAACAAACACACACAAACAAGTAACGAATTACGCACACTTACAACACGCATACACGTGATTGTTTCCAGGTTGTTGTTGCTGAGCAGACGCCACACATGTTGCATGCCAAACACAACACACATACACATGTTGCTGAGCAGACGCCACACATACACATAATGTCTTCCAGGTTGTAGTTGCTGAGCAAACGCCACACATACACATGTTCACGTGTTGCATGCCAAACACAACACACATACACATGTTGCTGAGCAGACGCCACACATATACATAATGTCTTCCAGGTTGTAGTTGCTGAGCAAACGCCACACATACACATGTTCACATGTTGCATGCCAAACACAACACACATACACATGTTGCTGAGCAGACGCCACACATACACATAATGTCTTCCAGGTTGTAGTTGCTGAGCAAACGCCACACATACACATGTTCACATGTTGCATGCCAAACACAACACACATACACATGTTGCTGAGCAGACGCCACACATACACATAATGTCTTCCAGGTTGTGGTTGCTGAGCAGATGCCACACAAACACATGTTGCATGCCAAACACAACACACATACACATGGTGTCTTCCAGGCTGTTGTTGCTGAGCAGACGCCACGCATGTTGCATGCCAAACACAACACACATACACATGTTGCTTGCAGGTTGTGGTTGCTGAGCAGACGCCACACATACACATGTTCACATGTTGCATGCCAAACACAACACACATACACATGGTGTCTTCCAGGTTGTGGTTGCTGTGCAAACGCCAAACAAACACATGTTGCATGCCAAACACAACACGCATAAACATGCTTGCTTCCAGGTTGTGGTTGCTGAGCAAACGCCAAACATACACATGTTGCATGCCAAACACAACACACATACACATACTTGCTTCCAGGTTGTGGTTGCTGAGCAGATGCCACACAAACACATGTTGCATGCCAAACACAACACACATACACACAATTGCTTCCAGGTTGTGGTTGCTGAGCAGACGCCACACAAATACATGTTGCATGCCAAACACAACACACATACACACAATTTCTTCCAGGTTGTGGTTGCTGAGCAGACGCCACACATACACACGTTGCGTGCCAAACACAACACACATACACATGCTTGCTTCCAGGTTGTGTTGCTGAGCAGACGCCACACAAACACATGTTGCATGCCAAACACAACACACATACACATGCTTGCTTGCAGGTTGTGGTTGCTGAGCAGACGCCAGACATGTGCCAGCGTGTGCCCTCTCGTCTATCCTCCATGTTCCACAAAAGCATGCAGGTGAGTGCACACAGGCTTTGTGTTTTCATTTGTTACATATAGGGTTGACCAGAACCATATGTAAACGGTGTATATACGGTATTTTCGGCAGGGAAATCACCATATATACGGTCATGTACGGTGTATATATAACCAACCCTGGTTATATGCCACAGCTGCATGCCAAGCCCATACAGGGCAAGCTCATTGACGTACGATAGATCGCTGCGTTGACAAAAACTGTGTGCCTCGTCGGTGGGGTGAGGGTGTGTATTCTAAGGACAGCTACTAACTAACTCTTATAAAATTGACAAGATTGAGCGCTGGCTTGACAGCTTTTTGAATAGACAGAATGTGTACGTGTTGTACATCTCCCATTTGAAATGGCAACCACCAGAACAGTGATCTTGCCCCAATTTTTTATCAGAATATCGTTTATAACAGCACGCGTGCTTTTGAGCTGAGCTCAGCAGACTGTGATGTAGGCAAGGTTACATTCCACTCCCTACAGTCTAAAATTCAGTCACGCTGAGTGCAACATACACTAGTCACCTGGCACACATACAATGGCACATAATGCATCCAACCAACCAGCCACACACGCACGCACCTCCCCACCCCCTTA
>Ga0307974_1003194_pt1 | contig 11742 bp, 14 predicted proteins | sample OrgLakmetagen784_FD_201812 | JGI IMG/M metagenome (GOLD analysis project Ga0307974, IMG submission 201812) | Saline water microbial communities from Organic Lake, Antarctica - #784 | ecosystem: Environmental > Aquatic > Non-marine Saline and Alkaline > Saline | place: Antarctica: Organic Lake... | reverse complement strand
GAGGGGGGCAGCTTCAGGGGCACACCATCTCCACACTTCTCCTGGGATGCCATCAGGCCCAGGGGATTTGGCGGGGGGGAGGCGTTTGAGGCAGGTTGTGCGGGCTGACCTTCTTCTTGCAAACAGAAATGATACAGGACTTATCAGGTTCTGCACGTGCTCCAAAATATCCTGCGTCTCAGGAAATTCTGGATGCCGTACGATCTCAAGTCTATCATTCTGAAACAGTTCGAGCTCATTCTGGCGAACATTGTATCATTGGGGGCTGGAGAGAGCTTGACAATTTGACACCACATGATGATCACCATTCCAGCAGAATCATGAGGACTTATCAAACACATTTTGGTATACCTCTGGGAATTGTTCCTGGCTGGTGGGATGACAGAAGACGAAATCACAAGCCTATGTTGCCTCTCTCCCTTCGCTTGGATATTTCCAACAATCTCAGCCGTGCACTTTCTTGCCTTCGCCCTTTTGGCCATAACTTTCTGGTCCAAAGAATGCGTCATAACATGAATAGAAGGCATTATGAGCTTAGGATCTGTGACAATTGTGACTAACACATTTTTCAGGATGAGAAACAATTTTGCTGGACTGTCCGCATGAACATCTTGTCAGCCTTTGCACACAGCACCGCCAGCAAAATGTATGTGTTTACATATTTCAAGGGGAGATGGCAAACTCCATACTACGAGGATGAAAATGAGCCGAAAGCTACGAAGTATAAAGGAAGCAAGAGAGGCGGGCTGCAAGAAAAAGAGAGGGGGGGGGCAGCCAGTTCTTATTGGAAAAAAAAATGACAGCAAGAGGGGCCGGCCGGTTGAACGGAATAAGGAGGCAAGGGGGGAGACCTTTAGGGGAAAAAGGGTTCAGGCGGAATATTTTGGATCCAAAGGAAACTTAGAAAGCTGCGCGAGGAAGACTAAGATTGGCAGAGCAAAACAGAGGGTCAATTGAACAACCGAGGCCTGGATACCTACACTACGAAAAGAGCAACCAGATACAAAGGCAAAGAAGCTAGGAGCTAGTCTATCCTGGGCCAGGATAAGAGCAAACTAAGCCATAGCAATGACTTGTGCGCCAAAGTCCCTTGATTTTTCCTAGCGCCGTTTTGGTTTGGTTACAGGCTTAAACAAGTTTCCGCTCAGATGCTCCCCAGAGGCATATAGCGATGTAACCCTACCTTACCTTACCCCGTAATCCAAGCTAAAGCGGTTTTCATAACGGATGTCGTGTTGAAGTATGCTGAGCTGGGTGGGGGAAAAAAGTAAATTTTTGTCTCTCTCATTCTTGGTATCCTCAGTGTGATAGTCCATGCTTTTATGCGCCCAAAACACACTAATGATGATTGAAAAACATTGTGCCTTTTTTCCCTTTCCAGGTTTTTTTTTGTAGGTGCTACAAGTCTGGTGCTACGACAACAATTATCTTAGTTTTTACACGTTTTACATACGCAGCCTAGCAGTCGCACGTTTTTACTGATGGCTTATCTGCAACTCTGTAACTCTGTGAGCCATGCAACCTTTTCGCGCAGTAAAAGCCTGTTACCTGCATTAATCACACCTTGTTCCAAAACATGTTTACGTACAACGTTTACACTATAAACACCAAATTGTTTGACATCACGCGTGCTCAACTTGAAGTAGACAGCTTTTGTATATTAGATCATGAAGACGGTCCTTCCGAGAGCAGGGTGACCAGGAAATGGAACTGCGACCCAGCGATCTTGACGTGCTTCATGGGGGTGTCCTGTAAAATGTGGATTGCGTGCAGTGCTTAAAAGAGCAGGGAGACCAGGAAGTGTTATTGTGTAGGAGGAAATGTGACCCAGAGATCTTGACGCGCTTCATGGGGGTGCCCTGCAAAATGAGGATTGCATGTGGTGCTTAAAGAAGCAGGGTGACCAGGAAATGTCATTGTGTAAGAGGAAATACGACCAATAAATATCGACGTGCTTCATGGGGGTGTCTGCACAATGTGGATTGCATGCGGTGGACTGCATGTAAGTGACATGCATGCCCTATTTACTTGCTTATATACATGCATGCCCAATTAACTTGCTTATAAATATGCATGCCTTATACATATGCATGCCCCAATTACTTGCTTTTATATGTATGCATGCCCTATTTACTTGTACATATCAATAGGAATATCAAAAATCACAATTTTCTTTCATGTACATTCTGTCAACTACGCTGCCAAACTTGTTTACATCAGACATGCACTTTCCAGTATTATTATAAACTCTAACCAGGAGCCGGTTTCGGGCCAAGCTTGCAACCCTCCTAATCCTCTTTGGTTTTTATTCCTTTGGTGAAGGAGTTATACGGGCCAAGCCTGCAACCCTCCTGATCTTCAATGGATTTTATTCCTTTGGTGAGAAATTTTTACGGTACTCGAAACCAGAGTGGCTCTTTTTCATTGCGAAGAGTGGTGTTTGCTGCCTGCGTAGTTTTCTTCTCTTTTTATCATATATCAACAGGCCAAATTCTGCACCGTCTGTGTACCCTCTCCTGGACAATTGCAGAAGGTGTGCAGCAGCCTCATTATCTGTGTACCCTCTCCAGGCAAAGTGCAAAAGGTCTGCAGCAGCCGCGCATCCTCATCATCTGTGTACCCTCTCCTGACCAAGTAAAGAAGGTTTGCAGCAGCCTGCTCTTACCTGGCCAAAATAAAGAGGAGCGGCAGCAGCCTCCCCCTGTTAATCCTTCTGCAGCAGCCTGCTCTTACCTGGCCAAAATAAAGAAGAGCCGCAGCAGCCTTCCACTGTTAATCCTTCTGCAGCAGCCTGCTCTTACCTGGCCAAAATAAAGAGGAGCGGCCGCAGCCTCCCCTGTTAATCCTTCTGCAGCAGCCTGCTCTTACCTGACCAAAATAAAGAGGAGCGGCCGCAGCCTCCCCCTGTTAATCCTTCTGCAGCAGCCTGCTCTTACCTGGCCAAAATAAAGCGGAGCCGCAGCAGCCTCCCATTGTCCGTCCTTGAAAAGCTGCGCCACTACTTGGTCTGAGCTCAGGTCAATCTGCTTGAGCTCGTCAGCCACAATGTAGTACACATGATCATCTGACGTGTTTCTCAGCAGCAGGGCGCCTGCGCAGGTTGGCAAGAAGAGCAGGTTGGCAAGAAGAGCAGGTTGGCAAGAAAAGCAGGGTTGGCAAGAAGAGCGGGTTGGCAAGAAGAGCGGGTTGGCAAGAAGGCAGGCAACGCTTTTGCGCTAAGTACGAGGTTTGGACTGATCACTTGATCTGAAATCGGTCTGCTTGAGCTCGTCATCTGACGTGTTTCTCAGCTGCAGGACGCCTGCACAGCTTGGCAAGAAGAGCAGGTACACAGTCGTGAGCAGCGTACGAGGTCTGTATTAATCGCTTGAACTGAACTAAAATCGGTCTGCTTGAGCTTGTCAGCCGACAGTGTCGTACACACAAGGTCATCTGAGGTGGATCAGATCAGTGCTTGACCTCCCCGGGCTTGCTCGGACAATAAACAATATTCAAGCCCTGAAAATTACTAAGTATGATATGACAACATCCAAATTTAACTAGCTCTGACGGCATCCAAATTGAACCAATTCCTTCTTGCAGTAAAGATATTTCGCCTGACACCGCACACGCCACAATGCTTCTACTTTTAATACGCATATGATGCTCAACACCCCACAAGCCACAATGCTTCTACTTGTTATACGCATATGTTGCTCGACACCCCACACACCACAATCCTTGTACCTGCAACACGCATATGTTGCTTGACACCCCACACGCCACAATGCTTCTACTTGTAATACGCATATGATGCTCGACACCCCACACACCACAATGCTTCTACTTGTTATTCGCATATGATGCTTGACACCCTACACGCCACAATCTTTGTACCTGCAACACGCATGTCCAGCTTGACATCCCAAGTTGCACCGCCGCTTCCTGCTAGATGGACGCGCCCGTCAATGCGCCTACTAAACCTGTGGTGTGTGTGTGTGTATGTGTGTGTGTTTGTGTGTGTGTGTTTGCGTGCGTGTGCGCGTGTTGGCGCACGTGTGCGTGCATTTTATGGCATGCATGTAAGGCCTCGCGCACGTATGCATATTCAGGAACATGTCTGTACGACCATCGTGCATGTTCTTGTACGGCACTGTACGGGCGTACGCAAAAAAAACATGCAATGAAATTGTGTATGCACTCGTGCAAAACACCAGGATCTGAGGCACATCACAAGCAGCACGGCGCTAGGGTGGGGCACAAAACAGCCTCACACTTATGCGCTAGGGTGGGGCACAAAAAAGCCTCAAACCTATGCACAAGGGTGGGGCACAAAATAGCCTCACACCTATGCGCTAGGGTGGGCACAAAGGGTGGGCACACCTATGCGCTAGGGTGGGCACAAAGGGTGGGCACACCTAAGCGCTAGGGTGGGGCACAAAACAGCCTCACACCTATGCTCACGGGTATGCAGGCTGACCATAATGGTGCACGCAGATATATGTGTGGCACAAATCTGTCCACATTGTTTTTATGTAGTTCGCGCAATGTTAGGGCGCTTGTATATGCGTATAGAGGGCGCCTTACTGTGCGCACAAGCTTCATGCAGGGAACTAGCCAGCCACAATCATCCATCCATCCATCCATCCATCCATCCATCCATCCATCCATCCATCCATCCATCCATACGGTCATAAATACATACATACATACGGTCATACATACATACATACGGTCATATGTGCAGTCGCTAGATGTTTGGTTCTTTCTGTTTGCAACCATGGACATTTAAGGTTTTAAAGACACGCTGCATGTTTAGGTTTGGCCAGAACCGTATATACACACCATATATGACCGTATATTGTGATTTCCCTGCCACATGTACCGTATATGCACCGTATATATATGGATCTGGCCAACCCTATGCATGTTTCAAAGCATGCATGTCCCATGCTTGATTTAAAGCAACCTCCAGCAGACCCAACCCCTTTTAATATACACTGACAGTGAACTGCTGGGTTCTCAGCAGCACGCAGAAATATACAGAAGTACGAAATTAGTGGGATTGTCTCGGAATAGCTTGCTCTGGCCTCAGTGATCGCACCATAGGCTTCGTTTTCCAGATGATGGGAAGAAGGTCCTTCGTCTGTTGCATAGAGGAAGCTGAGACAGGTCCAGCAGAGGAACCCCTGCCCCTCCCCAAAGCAGCAGCAGCAGAAACAGCAACCCCCCTCGCCCGCGATAATGGCCAAGTGTAATGTGCCCTGGCCAAGTGTAATGCCCCCTGGCAAATTCGTAATGTCCCCTGGCCAAGTGTGTTGCCCCCTGGCCAATAGTAATTAATAATGCCCCCTGGCCAAGTGTAATGCCCCCTGGTCAAGCGCATGGCCCCCTCCAACACTCATTGCAACTTGCACCCGCTGCGGGCAAACGTCACAGGAGGTTCCAACAAAAATGCTCCTCACCTCTCACAAACATGCTAGCTCACAGCGCAATCGACCGCTGCAGGGGTATAAAATACATCTCCACCTGTTATTAGATGGTATTAACCCATCACATACTCCTTTAGAGCGAGCAGCGCTATTAGATGGTATTAACCCATCACATACTCCTACTAGCGCGAGCAGCTGCTGGGCTAAGAAGTTTTCTCCTGTTTATTGCACCACTCGCCTGTGTTCACGCCGGAAAGCCTCGACTTCTTCGGGTGTAAGGTGCTCTTCAACTGCAATAGCAGCAGAGTCGCTGCTGCCCCCTACGTGTTTGTGTGTGTGTTTTGTGTGTGTGTGTGTTTTGTGTGTGTGTGTGTATGTGTGTGTGTGTATGTGTGTGCATGTGCGTGTGTGTGTGTGTATGTGTGTGTGTGTGTGCGCGTGTTATGTGTGTATGTTTGTGTGTGTTTGTGTATGCATATTTGTTCAAACTTCAAAATAACTTTCAAAATATGCGCTTATGTCTGTTTAATGCACACTGACTGAGTACGCACATGTGCTTGTGTACACGCACACTGTGTATGATGATTGTGCACGGTTCACATGAATATTGCCACCCACCACTTTCATCACGGCTACAACTGCTAGAGGATAGGCCTCTAGCTGCCATTGGCAAGCTGCCACCCCAGCAGCACGAAGCCGTTTGCTGCTGTCTCAACGCGTAGGGCAGCTCCCCTTGCAGTACGTGGCGCAATATCTGTCCAGGTGGTCCTGTGGCCGAGAGCGCTTGCCCTCCTCCACGGGAAGCTGCAGAGAACAGCTGCCTAGCTGCATTGCATCCTGTATAAAAGCAGGGATGGACGTGCTAAGTTGCTCCTCATTGTGAACTTCTTGAGAACACATCGGGTGGCGTCGGGTGACGTTGAATGTATGTCTCCACATGCTTTCTATACTGTACACATGCGAGATGGGGGAAATGCGCGGCCACACTCACTCAGAGAAGTCATATGTGTCTGAACCTCAAAGGCTCAAGGAGTTACGTAATTTCAAATTGAAATTTCAATTGAAACTGGCTGTAGCTGTTCATGCTGCGTCTTAAAACTTCAAATAACTCGTGAAAAACTCAAAATACTAAATCAACTGTATTACCATGAGTAAACTACTCTCTCTCCTCTGCGTCCTCGCCCTTGCTCTGTGCGGGGCAAATGCGGTGTCATCCACCTCGCGCGAGGAGCACCACACGCTGCTGACTGCCGCGAAATCAAGGTGCGTGTGCGCGATGCAACTCACCTCGTTTTGCTTGCACGCAAAACCCTATCGGACTGGACACCTCGACACGCTCCCCTTCCTGTCCTCGCAGTCCTCAAGAGCACTTTTCTGCCTGGCTGGTGCGTTCTGTTCTTGAACAAGAGCCTGTGTTGTGTCTTGGTAATTGTTGAGGCTCACATGCTGATTTAAATGGCCTGCTCTCTCGCCCTGCTCCCTCCACCACCTGTACCACACACACACACACACACACACACACACACACACCACAGGAAAGGCACCCTAAGGGCTACATGAATGACCTGAGTGAAGTGGCAAAGAGGTTCAGCATCTGGCTAGCTAACTTGGAGTACATTTTGGAGTACAACGCCAAGACCACCACGCACTGGCTGGGCCTCAACAGCTTGGCGGACTTGACCAAGGTATGTACACGCGCACCAGGACGGGAGTGTAGAGTCGCTTGTCGGTGCCCCGACTCGTGTGCAAGCAAACATCCTCGACAGATGCATTTTCAATTTTCGCCGCGCTGCCCCGTCCCGAGCATTAATCCGTTATCGAAAGATTGGATCACACGAGGAGGCTATAGGGTCGGTGCTGTCGGTGCGAGGATGCCTGGGATTGGGGGCATGGGAGAGGCTTAAAATGCTTGCTTGCGTGGCTTCAAGAACCCCGAAGTCTCTGTGGGGCTTTGCCAGGCATGATTGGGTGGCTCAGTGACATGCCCAGGCTGTGCAGGTTACAGTACCTGCCAACAAGGTAGCTGGCGCGCGCCTCGCTGTGAAGTTGGGGTACAAATGGTTTTTCTTGGGCGCTCATCGTTTGCTCATATCATAGCTCACACTATAAAATGCCATGTTTGTGTAGAAGTTCTCACAGAGAACCACAGGTGGACTACAACCAGTCACGGAGCCAAGAAGCATTGGCTCACGTACCACAATTGCCAATGTTTGCACAGGAGGAGTTCTCACAGCGCTACCTGGGTTACAACCACGGTGCCAAGAAGCAGCTTACAGCCAAGCGTCACGCATCCAACACCCTGCCCAATCCCTTCCGCTACGCAGGTAATTGGTTGTGTGAGTTGAGAGGTTGTCAACGATGCTGTATTAAAAGCGGTGGTGAGGGTGGCCAGAACCAAGCACACATTTTCCGTACGCACATGTTGAAAATTCCCAGGTGCATAACTCCCTTCCTGACTGTCTCTCCCACCATGTCACCTAAATATTGTCAAGAAAAATCACGTTCACCAAGAAATGGTGAAATTCAGATGGCCCCAGATCACACTACTGGCCTCAAATCACCTCAATTGGGCCCACAGCTCCGCCTTGGGACTATTTTTCATTCCCTATACTAGGTATTTATGACTTCCTTGCGACCAACCGCATGTTCAAAATTAAGATACAAGGAAGTCAAAACATGACCTTTTTGGCGCCTCGTTGCCTGATTTTCTCCCAGGGAAAAAGCTAAAATTTTGAATCTCACCAACCACTGGATCTTTTCCCCTCATTATTGCTGCAATGATATTAATTTGCTACATGGATTTCAATTTATCAAAGATCACCCAGTTTTTTGGCCTAGTTGGCCAGTTATGGGCAGCTGGGTGTCAAAAAGTGGGGATGCACGCCGCGGCTTACCAGGCATGTGTCCCCAAATTGCTAGTTTTCAAGCAGAAGTGCTCTAGAAAGCCTGTGAGTTTCAGTTTGATGCCTAGCGTGAAAACTATCTATTTGGGGCCACATACGCGGAGAACATTTGAAAAACATGCCCATTTTGGGGGAGTAGTCCATTCCCTGCTAACAGACAAAGTATTTTTGCCAATACTAATTTCTCATAGCACACTCTGCAGGGTTGGATGTGCGTCCATGATAGTGTGAGAATGCATTTAGGCACGTGGTGTGTATTTTGTAGCTTGGTGCGTGAGCTGCTGTCGTCATTGGTGTGAAAAGTTCACACCAGACCTATCCCAAACAGAACGAAGGCTGTCTGAGGGCTGCTCTTCTCCAACACAGCGACATTCTCTCTGAGGTCTCATGGTCCAGATGTAAAGGGTTAATTGTTATCATGGTCGGTGGCTAGCAAGGATGTTCGCGCTCGACTGTGACTAGAGTTGGCCAAAGCAATATGTTTGGGCATTTCCCTGCTAAAATTACCGTACACAGTATATTTCTTGTTCTGGCCAAATCCGATTATGACACAAGAGGCGCCTTAGGGTCCAGGTACCCCCCCCCCCCCCTTTGGAACACCACGCAACGTGAATTACGATATTGAATGTAAAACAGGGCTTGGGCTTGAATTCCTGCAAATTGCACCCTTTTGCCCATTCATCCTGTTCATCTTGACGTCCAAATTCGGTGTCCGAAGGACTTGCAAACCCCCTCATGGTTATAGTTAAACAGAGGGCAGAACAAACAGAAATGCCCGAAAATGTGGAAGTGCTCGCTAATGTATTAATCTGGCTTGTCTCGCCAAGCCGCTATTGCTGGTGTGTCATAAACCTCCTGCCTGCTCAAACTTGCTGCTCACGCACCTTGTCCGCGACTGCTGGTGTGCCTCAGTCCCGTCTGCCGCCTACATTGACATGCGCACACACACACATTCACATCACTATGCACATACACTCACGCACACTCACACACATACACAGATGTGCCTCAATCCAGCCTGCCTGCCTCCATCGACTGGCGCGAGCACAACGCTGTGTCTGAGGTGTGAAGGGGAAGGGATATTACAGAGTTTACAGATAAAGCCATCAGTCAAAAAGTGCGACTGCTAGGCTGCGCGTGTAAAACATTGCATAAATTTTGAGGAGTGTTTGTTGTAGCACTACAGACTTGTAGCACCTGCAAAATAACCCTTAGAAAGGGGGGGAAATGTACAACATGGAAGCGATATTGGTGGGAAAATTACACTGGCATTGAGAACCTGGGGGCAGTGAGAACCTGGGGGGGTTCTTTACCCACACCAATGCAGGACATGAAGCCCACACTAAGCAGGACAAGAAGCCCACTTTAGTACCGTAAACTGTAAAGCTACGAGGAAGGGGGAGGACGGAAGTGTGATGTCGATCAACCCAAAGTGGACACGCTTCCGTCCCCCCCTTGCAGGATTTGTTCAGAGCTTAGCATATAATTAGGGTAAACCAAAGCCATTATGGCGCATACAGGGTATTTTTGGCCGGGAAAGCCCCAGATACACGGTCATATACGGCATATGTATATTCAATTCTCCAACCCTACGCATAAGCATGTTCTCATTGTTGACTGGCATGAGCTCAACGTGTGTGTCATGTAGGGATGAGAACGAGTGGGGCACGTTTGTTTTTGGATTTGGCTCAGCCAGCGTAGGATGAGGGGTTTGCTGCTGCTGGTGCTGACGCGCGCTGGCTGCGTTGGGGTACGAGTGGTGCTGCGGGGTGGTGTGCCTCCACCTTTGGAAGGGGCACTGATTGTTGGTGTGTTCCCTTCTGTGTGGATGTCTGCCGTGCAGTTGTCCCCCCCGGAAAGTCATGCATCAGGCGGGCCACGCGCAGCAAGTTGTACGGCTGGTACACCTTGAGATTGTACCACCCATACAACTTGCTGCGTAAGCCGTGCCGCCTGTTGAAAACAAACATGCTTGAGCTGATGACAGTGTTACACACATGGCCTGTGTGTAGGGTTGGCCAGAACTGTATATATGCACACTGTGTATGACCGTGTCTTTGGTGAATTCCCTGCCAAAAATACTGTATATACAAGGTTCTGGTCAGCCCTACCAGTGTGTGCTTGCACATTGAACAGAGCTTGAAGGAAGGTAGACCAAGTAAAAGCATACCATCCTGAGTGGCACGAGATGGCCTGTGTGTGCATGTGCTTGAAGGAAAGCTATTCCTTAGTCCTAGATGGCCTGTCTGTGCATGTGCTTGAAGGAAGGTAGGTTAAGAAAGTACGTGGTCTGCTTCCTTGCAATCTACCCAAACCACAAGGATCTTGTGCTTTATCTTTATATCTGAGTTGCGAAAGTTAAGACAACTTTGTGCTGTGCATACGTTGTGAGGGAGTGTTAAGGGAATCATGCCAATTGAACATGTTCAGGGTTGGCCAGAACCGTACAGACATACATACACGGTGTGTATACGGTATTACCGGCAGGGATTTAATTTATACGTACGGTCATGTATGGCGTATATATACGGTTCTGGCCAACCCTAAACATGTGTGCATGTGGTGAAAGCTCAGCCAGATTTATGGGCGTCACAAAGGGAGTGTGCAGCAGTTCAATTGCTTGACACCCGCCTTGGCCTTCTTCACTGCCTTGACAGACAACTATCCACCTCTGGTTGTAGGCTTTTTTATTTCCAAACATGTATTGGGATAGTACGTAGGAATATTTGCAAATTTCCATGTACAGAGGCTGTGTATAGCGTTTTAATTGGGGCCGTCAGAGCACCCCACAAGTTTTACAAAAACCCTTACGACTTGTACCTGGCCTTAAGTATGGCATGGCTGCTCAGCCTGCGAGGATGCTTGAACAAAAGAATCAATCAAAATATTGACAACTGCGCTTGTATGCTTGTAAGCATCTGGATTGGGTTGAAAGACAGCCTTCCTAAGTTTCGCCGCTTGCTTGCATGTATCCACGAAGCTCGGCAAGCTCAATTTTGCAATGTCTGTCAGGGCATGTCAAGCAAGGGCACGCGAAGAAATCAATTAAGTCAGACCATCTCAAACAAGATCTACGTCAGTAGTTCAGCATAAACAGGATCACGAAAATGCGCATCAAAAAAATATTACAAAAGAGTGCATCACAATCCAGTCATGAGATACTCCTGCAGAAACACTTTCGTGCTTACCAACATATATTACATATTACACATACTACACGCCTGCACACACTGCAAACACACACATGCGCAGGTCAAGAACCAGCAGCAGTGCGGTTCCTGCTGGGCTTTTTCCACCACAGGCTCCGTTGAGGGCATCAGCGCCATTGTGACCAGGAAGCTGCAGTCCGCCTCCGAGCAGGTGTGTTTCTTTGTGTGGAAGTGGCTGCCACAGGTGTGTATGTGTGGGGGGGGGGGGGGGGGACGGTA
>Ga0307974_1003190_pt1 | contig 11745 bp, 10 predicted proteins | sample OrgLakmetagen784_FD_201812 | JGI IMG/M metagenome (GOLD analysis project Ga0307974, IMG submission 201812) | Saline water microbial communities from Organic Lake, Antarctica - #784 | ecosystem: Environmental > Aquatic > Non-marine Saline and Alkaline > Saline | place: Antarctica: Organic Lake... | reverse complement strand
ACAAGTGTACACACACCCCTGCCTTCTTGGCTGCGTGCGTGCTCATACGCTCATGCATACTCACACAAGTGTACACACACCCCTGCCTTCTTGGCTGCGTGCGTGCTCATACGCTCATGCATACTCACACAATTGTACACACACCCCTGCCTTTTTGGCTGCGTGCGTGCTCATACGCTCATGCATACTCACACAAGTGTACACACAAGTGCACACTGATCACCGATGCAACAAAGGTCATTTGCACTCCTCATAGGTGTGAGCAGTTGATGGCTTGCTCTTAGCCATACAAACCGCATGCATCAAATGTACGTGTGTTTAAACAGATGCAACTCACCCCACTTTCTCGCACGCATGCACGATGAACATACAGAACTGGGTATTTCAGTGTCCCTGCTGGTCGCTCACTGTGCGAAGCAACACACACACACACTCTCTCTCACACACACACACACACACACACACACACACACACACGCACACACACAATCACACACACTCACACACACACACGCACACACACATACACACACACAAACACACACACAAACACAAACACACACAGGCCTTGGGCAACGCGCGAGCTGTGTCCCTGCTGGCCATGGCCACTCCCAACGACATGCGTATCAGTGCGGAGCACATTGCCCTGGCCGACCAATTTGTGGAGGTGCCTGGTGGCTCCAACAACAACAACTATGCGAACGTGGGTTGTGTGTGCTTGTGTTACAGCAGTTCTTGTGTGACAACAGTAAGTGTTTTGTTTGTGGGTCGTGTGTGCTTGTGTGACAGCAGTTCTTGTGTGACAAAAGTAAGTGTGTTTTTTGTTTGTGGGTCGTGTGTTCTTGTGTGACAGCAGTTCTTGTGTGACAAAAGTAGGGTGTGTTTTTTGTTTGTGGATCGTGTCTTCTTGTGTAACAACAGTAAGTGTGTTTTTTGTATTGTGTCGAGGTTGGGTGCGTGGTGATGCCGCGTTAAGCATCGCATTGACAGTTTTGTACGCGCTTACTTCATCAATGTAAAGAAAACGAGGAACCACAAGAACGTCTGCCGCACTGTGTAACTGAGCTTTGTTTGTACAGGCTTACTCCAGAATATGAGGAACCACGAGGACGTCTGCAGCACTGTGTTACATCTGCAGCACTGTGTTACGTCTGCAGCACTGTGTTACGTCTGCAGCACTGTGTTACGTCTGCCGCACTGTGTTACGTCTGCAGCACTGTGTTACGTCTGCAGCACTGTGTTACTGAGCGTTGCTTTGCAAGCTTTGTTTGTACGTGCCTACTTCATCACGGTACAAAATATGAGGAACCACAAAAATGTTCGCTACGCTTGTAACTGTGTTCTTGTCACCTTGTCAATCGTAGTCTTTTGTGTGTTCTGTGAATGTGTACTGTGTTCTTGTCACCTTGTCAATCGTAATCTTTTATGTGCTTCACCCTCCTTGTTGTCCTTGTATAACTAACGCGTGTATGTTTTCATACCTTCATACCTTCATACCTTCATATCTTCATACCTTCTTTGCTGTTTTTGCTAATTTGCTCACACCTGCATGCATTCAAAGGAAATGTTATAAGTCAAAGTCACGGTGATAACAATACAATGCATAAAGGGGAAAAAACTCTTCTTCAGCTTACCTGAGTCTGAGCTCCAGAAAGCAATCCCAGATATCACACACACAAACACACACACAGTCAGCCTCCTCCTCTACTGCAGTCTTACTCTACTGAAACGATCAATCTGTCAATGCTGCCGGTTTTGCCTCTGCTGTTCTCAGGTCAGCCTCATTGTGCAGCTTACAGAAACGATTAATCTGTCTGTCAGTGCTGCCGGTTCTGCCTCTGCTGCTCTCAGGTCAGCCTCATTGTGCAGCTTACAGAAACAATCAATCTGTCTGTCAATGCTGCTGGTTCTGCATCTGCTGCTCTCAGGTCAGCCTTATCGTGCAGCTTGCAGAGAGGGCGGGCGTCGACGCTGTGTGGCCTGGATGGTGGGTCGATGCAAGAGCTGTCAAAAAGCTGCAAGCAAGTGCTCGTGAAAAAACGCTCCGTCAAGCCACATCATCACGAATTTTGGCTAGGATGAAAGTGAATTATGAGAGCAAATCATGTATCAGGAACTAGTGGGAGGGGCATAGGCAAGAAGCCAATGGCCATGCATTACCGATAAAAGCATTAGAGGAACTGGTGGGGATTTTGTGAGCTTTTGTTCATGTTGGAGAATAGGTGCTCAGTGCTAGAGCTACAGCAGGGTCTTGCATAGAACATGCTTACGAGCCAGTTGGCCGCCCAAATGTGGCTCAACAGAGACAGAACATACGCGTATACATGCGTATACATTTCTCTCACAGTATATATTCTCTCACAGAGACACCATTCTCCCTCCTTCTTCCAGACTCGCCCCTGCCCTGTTTCTTTTAAATGAAGTTGGTCCAAGTTTGGCATACCGCCTCAAAACCCTTTCCCCCAAGCACCTCAAACCATTCTTGAAAAGCCATGCTCTGTTTCATGCCAGGTCATTTATTTAAGCTGATCGAAACGTTAGAGTGCAGGGGGTGGACATGCCCTTAAAAAATACGCAAATGCATACACACATGACATCTTCTTGGTTTGCTCTTTTCGTAAATGTTTACAGGATGTCAGAGTACTTATGCTGGGTATGTTTGTTGCATTGTGTGTTCTGTAAAGAATCTCGCCGGACATACAGCACCTGTATGATGATTTCGCTCATGTTTTGCAGGGGCCATGCCAGGGAAAATTTCGAGCTGCCTGCTGCGCTGTCTTAGAGGGGCATCCGTCCTACTCAACATGCATCACCTGAAATGCGTAATGATTCTGTAAATGTTTTGCAGGGGCCATGCCAGGGAAAATTTCGAGCTGCCTGCTGCGCTGTCTTAGAGGGGCATCCGTCCTACTTGACATGCATCACCTGAAATTCGTGATGATTCTGTGAATGTTTTGCAGGGGCCATGCCAGGGAAAATTTCGAGCTGCCTGCTGCGCTGTCTTAGAGGGGCATCCGTCCTACTTGACATGCATCACCTGAAATGCGTGATGATTCTGTAAATGTTTTGCAGGGGCCATGCCAGGGAGAATCTCAAGCTGTCTGCTGCGCTGTCTTGGAGGGGCATCCGTCCTACTTGACATGCATCACCTGAAATTCGTAATGATTCTGTAAATGTTTTGCAGGGGCCACGCTAACGAGAACCCTGAGCTGCCTGCTGCGCTGTCTCAGAGGGGCATCCGTCCTACTTGACATGCATCACCTGAAATGCGTAATGATTCTGTAAATGTTTTGCAGGGGCCACGCTAGCGAGAACCCTGAGCTGCCTGCTGCCCTGTCTCAGAAGGGCATCCGTTTCCTGGGCCCCAATGCTGCTGCTATGGCGGCCCTGGGCGACAAGGTGAGACTGCTGCATGCAAGATGCATTTGCGTTGCTCTCGTATTGCTGCAGTTCCTGTCACGTTACTGCAATTGTGTAGGGCTGGACGCTGTGTGGGCATGCAAGCTGTGTTTGCGTTGCTCTCGTTTTGCTGCAGTTCCTGTCACGTTACTGCAATTGTGTATGGCTGGGGTGCGGTGCTGGTCGCTGTGTAAGCATGCAAGCTGTGTTTGCGTTGCTCTCGGTTTGCTGCATTATCTGTCAAGTTACTGCAATTATGTAGGGCTGGGATGCGGTGCTGGGCACGCAATTTGAGTATGCATGCTATGAATTGGCTTGCATTTGCTTGCATCTGCTCTTCTGTCACACTGCTGCGTGTTTTGGACATTGTGTGTTTGCATGCTCCGATGCTCATTGGCACACCCAGCATTCAGCATTCCGGCGTCACATGCTCACATGGTGGTGTGCTGTTCCTAGGGACACAAACCATTCCAGCATCACAATCTCACTCCCGGCATCACATGCTCACATGGCGGTGTGCTGTTCCTAGGGACACAAACCATTCCAGCATCACAACCTCACTCCCAGCATCACATGCTCACATGGTGGTGTGCTGTTCCTAGGGACACAGACCATTCCAGCATCACAACCTCACTCCCAGCATCACATGCTCACATGGCGGTGTGCTGTTCCTAGGGACACAAACCATTCCAGCATCACAATCTCACTCCCAGCATCACATGCTCACATGGTGGTGTGCTGTTCCTAGGGACACAAACCATTCCAGCATCACAATCTCACTCCCAGCATCACATGCTCACATGGTGGTGTGCTGTTCCTAGGAACACAAACCATTCCAGCATCACAATCTCACTCCCAGCATCACATGCCCACATGGCGGTGTGCTGTTCCTAGGGACACAAACCATTCCAGCATCACAATCTCACTCCCAGCATCACATGCTCACAGGTGGTGTGCTGTTTCTAGGGACACAAACCATTCCAGCATCACAATCTCACTCCCAGCATCTCACGCTCACAGGTGGTGTGCTGTTCCTAGGGACACAAACCGTTCCAGCATCACAATCTCACTCCTAGCATCACATGCTCACAGGTGGTGTGCTGTTCCTAGGGACACAAACATAACCACACCGCGACACACAACTGCACTCTTGAAGGTGGGGTCTACGATTTTGGCGCAAGCAGCAGGAGTGCCCACCCTTCCTTGGAGCGGCAGCGGGGTTGCCATCTCCTTTGCGGAGTGTAATGGAGACATTCCCCCCGAGCTGTACGCCAAGGTGCGAGCCTGGGTTGGTAAGCGTCTTAATACGTCTACGTAAGTAGTGCCTTTCATCATTTGCATTCACAGTTTTCGATTGCAAAACAAACTTTACCGGTAAGATGCAGGTTGCATGCAATTAAAAGATCGGGGATGTGTTTTGCGTTTTGTGTGACTGTGGAGCAACTTTTTCTTGGGTTTGACCGTGAGGGAACTCCTTCTATTTGATAAAATCATTTACTGTACCTTACCGTACTCACCCCGGGTAAATAACGTTTTTTGCCCTCCAGCGTGATATCGGTATCGTAAAATATATATTTATTCAGAGGCTCCGGGGTTGCTGGGGTTTGGCGAAAATGAAGTTTGGTGGGTGGCGCACACATACATGTGCAGGCATGGTGGCGCACACAACAGTGACGCACACAACTGACGCACACATACATGTGCAGGCACAAGCGCACCAACACACATGCACACGCACAAACGCGCATGTGCACGCATACACACACACTTGTACAGGCACTGGCTGGGTTAAATGCCCACGGGGTTGGTGCAGGAAAGGCTAAAATATTTATTACCAGGGTCCAGGGTTCCCGGGGTTACCTTTCATATTTCTGAAATTTGGGTACCGGGTTGAGGATGGAAAGGAACAATATATAACTTATTAATGGTCAAGAGTCATGATCAAGCACAAAAGAGGGCTCTATTCACCAGCCTGGGTCAGATGCACATGCATGCCAGATTTCCAAGTGTAGCAGCAGCTGTTTTGCGTGTGTCAAACAGCCGCTCCAACTATCACTTTGTCCACATCCTCTCAGCTTTGACTGTGTTAGTGACGAGCGGAGCAGCATTCTACCACTCCAGTGCTATAAGGCTGCACAAAGTTAACACATCTAGGTTGAGTGCAAGCAGTTATTACTGTATTAGGCACAGTTTATTGTGACTACAATAAGGCACAGTTTATTGTGACTACAATAGGCACAGTTTATTGTGACTACAATAAGGCACAGTTTATTGTGACTACAATAAGGCACAGTTTATTGTGACAACAATAGGCACAGTTTATTGTGACTACAATAAGGCACAGTTTATTGTGACTACAATAGGCACAGTTTATTGTGACTACAGTAGCAGAGCAGCTCTTTGTGCCTCTTGTCCAAGCTCTGCTGAAGCTCCTGGTAATGACATACACACACAATACCCGACAACCTGCCACAAGCATGCATGCATGCATCACGCACACTATTGATCATCATGCATCAATCACACACACTATTGATCATCATGCAGCAATTACGCACACTATTGATCGTCATCCATCAGTGAGATATGTAGGATTAAGCTGATGCATGCGCACACCCACACACCCACGCACCCACGCACCCACGCAGCCACACGCCCACACGCCCACACAACTATAACCACACAACCACACACACGTCCTCCCACACAGGCATGCATTGAGGACGTGGATGATGCAATTGTGAAATGCCGCAGCATTGGCTACCCATGCATGCTCAAAGCGTCAGCCGGAGGAGGGGGCAAGGGCATCCGCAAGGTCAGTTTTGTCGAGTGTCAGCTGCTGCTGCTGCTGCTGCTTGGATGCTAAAGCGACGCTTTTGCTGACCCTGCTTTTGTTTTTAGCCGACCCTTTACGACCCTTTTCTTCCTTGGTTTCGAGTTGAGGCGAAGCTTTGTGAACCCTGCTTGTGTTATGAGACGATGTTAAACTGACTTTGTTAAGTATTGAGGCGACCCTTTTGCTGGCCCTGCTTGTGTAGTGAGTCAGCACATTTGCTGACCCTGCTTGTGTGTTAAGCTGCCCTTTTTCTTACCTCGGTTGTGTGTTAAGGCGACGACGCTTTGTGAACCCTGCTTGTGTTTGAAGTGATGTATCTGTTGACTTTTTTTAGTATGGAGGCGTCCCGTACGCTGGTTTTGGTTACATGTTGAGGCGACCCTTTGCGACCCTGCTTGTGTATTACGGCGGCACTTTTGCTGACTTTTTTTAATGCGGCGGCTCTTTTTTAGTGCGGCAGCATTTTTACTGACTTTATTTAGTGCGGCGGCACTTTTGCTGACTTTATTTAGTGTGGCGGCACTTTGCTTACATTATTTAATGCGGCGGCACTTTTGCTGACTCTCCTTGCGTGTAAAGGGATTCAACAGCAAACACATTTCCGAGAAGATCCTCATACACATCTATGCCCTCCAAGCGTGTTCTTTATTGACATAGAAGTTCATGCAAATCCCTTTCAAAGATTTGTTATACATGGAGGCAGGTGGCTTAGGTGACAGGTGACTTGAATTTGAAAAGGGTGCAGGCACTTTCACACACACATATACACACAGACACGCACGCGCGCACGCGCATGCACACACGCACACACGTATTCACACAAGCACACACGCACACACACACACACAGATAAAGAGGGAAAATTTGCTCCTTTGCAGTTTGAACAGAAGCAGAGTGTGTAACTGCATCACGTGTGTGCAATCCCATGCACAGGTGCACAGTGACGAGGAGGTTCATGTGTTATTCCGTGCCGTGGCTGCTTCGCAGTTTGAACAGAAGCAGAGTGCGTAACTGCATCACATGTGTGCATTCCCATGCACAGGTGCACAGCGACGAGGAGGTGCGAGTGCTCTTCCGTGCCGTGGCGGGCGAAGTGCCGGGGTCACCCATTTTTGCCATGAAGCTAGCCCCTACCAGTAGGCACTTGGAGGTGCGGCATTGCTGCTGTGTGTGAGCTCTCTGGCGGCTGTGTCCTTTGTGTACACGTGTTTGTGTCCTTCAGCAGGGTTTCCGTGCTGTCCATGATGCCGGACCCGCCAACAGGCATTATACACAACCAGGCCTAAACTCATCTACCTAAACTCATCTGCCTAAACTCAACTGCCTAAACTCATCAGCGAGGCTCGACAAAACGACCCGCTCATTGTGTGGGTGCTACCTTTTTTGGTGAGCAGGCCACCAAAAAACAACAGCGTTATTGTTAAGGCTACGAAGCAACCTTTGCAGGAAAATGCTGCAGGGATGAGAGGGCAGAAGGCAAGGATGCGGAAGGTGCAGCTTATTTGTAGCTCTCCTTCCTTTCTTATCTGCCGTGAGAATGTCCTAAGTGACTTCCCTATCTATGATGTGGGGAATCCGCTGCTTTGCAGGCTCCCTTTCAACTTAATGACACAAAATCCTTTATCTTTCTTGCATTTGACGGAGCACCGCATTAAAATGACGTACTTATCATGTCTGAAAGGTTTGACGTAATGCTTTTCAACTGCTCCTTGTCATTGCCTTCTCCTCCTCGTCCTCCTTCTCCTCCTCCCAAACAATTGTAGACCTTTTTTTATTGTACGCGTCATACAATATTATAATCTTCCTGTTCAGCAGGTCCAACTGCTTTGTGCTTTCAAGACAAGTTGGCCAGCTTTGCGAGTTGAGACTTGAGCAGGTTGCCTAAATGTGGACGTGTTTATTTTCTTCTTTACAAGTCCGGTTGCATGAGCTGAGACTTGAAACAGCTAGTACAAACTGATGTGAACGTGCTTGCACTGATGCACGCTTCACACACAGGTCCAGCTTCTGTGTGACATGCACGCTGATGTAAAAGTGTTCACTCTGACCCTCACTTCACACACAGGTCCAGCTTCTGTGTGACATGCACGCTGATGTAAAAGTGTTCGCACTGGCCCACATTTCACACACAGGTCCAGCTGCTGTGTGACATGCACGCTGATGTGAACGTGTTCGCGCTGACCCACACTTCACACACAGGTCCAGCTACTGTGTGACATGCACGCTGATGTAGAAGTGTTCGCACTGACCCACACTTCACAGACAGGTCCAGCTACTGTGTGACATGCACGCTGATGTGAAAGTGTTCACACTGACCCACACTACACACACACAGGTCCAGCTGCTGTGTGACATGCACGTGTTTGCACTGACCCACATTTCACACACAGGTCCAGCTGCTGTGTGGCATGCACGCTGATTTAAAAGTGTTCGCACTGACCACACTTCACACACAGATCCAGCTGCTGTGTGACATGCACGCTGATGTGAACGTGTTCGCACTGACCCACACTTCACACACAGGTCCAGCTGCTGTGTGACATGCACGCTGACGTGAACCTGTTCGCACTGACCCACACTTCGCACACAGGTCCAGCTACTGTGTGACATGCACGGCAATGTAGCCAGCCTCATGAGCCGAGACTGCTCAGTGCAACGTAGGCATCAGAAAATCATGGAGGAAGGTCCCGTCACTGCTGCCCCAAAGGTGTGTGCACGTGTGTATTAGAGGGGGGGGTGTGTGTGTGTATGTGTGTGTGAGTATGTGTATGCGTGTGCACGTGTGTGCGTGCGCGTGTGTGCGTGTGCGTGTGTGTGTGTGTGCGTGTGTGTGTGTGTGTGCGCGTGCGTGTGTGTGTGTGTGTGTGTGTGTGTGTGTGTGTGTGTGTGCGTGTGTGTGTGCGTGTGTGTGTGTGTGTATGCGTGTTTGCGTGCGTGTTTGCGTGCGTGCGTGTCTGTGCTTTGTATGTGCGTTTGGTCAGCAAAACAACGGTCTAAGACTCAGACACCCATGGAAAATTTTGCAGAGCTATTTTACCGAAATGAAGCTGGAAAGGTTGCTGCTGCTGCACTTGCTTTATGCTAAACCTCTTTTATGCTAAACCTCTTTGTTGTGATTGTGCGCTACTGAGGGTACACCACAGCCCACAGCCAAATAAATTGTACGGCAAGGTGTAAAAATTGAAGCTATGTGAGGGAGGTTAATATAACACCTAGATAGTTACATACATTGCACACACATAATGTGTGTGTATGTACACTGTATATTTACGAAGATGGACAGTCCTTGTAAATTCCTGCTCACAGCTCTAGCCTGTAGTGTGTGACCAGCAGGCAAAATTGAGCAGAGCAAGGCATTGTCCACCGGGGCCTCCTGCCTGTCCTTCTCTTGCCAAGAATCGAATCCAAATGTGCAGAGTTCTTTCTTGTTTGGATTGTGAGGTACAGATTTATTACCATGGAAATAAAAAAGGTGGACAAACAACAGTGGAATACAGATACAAAGCAAGAGTGTTACAGTAGCATATCAATTTTGACCCCTCTTTGCTCACCTCGAACTATATTCTTCGCCAGTGTGCGTTTTTAATTTACCCGCATGAAGCCCAATTGACCTTACAACCACACGTACACTGGTCGTCTGTGGCCATGGAGCAGAGGACGCACACATCAATCCTCATCTCAAAGCGAAACCGTTAGCGCTCCTACTTATTAAATAACCCTATGATTGCTTGTTACATGGTGTGCAGGAGGTGCTGTTGGCCATGGAGCAGAGGACACACACATCAATCCTCATCTCAAAGCGCAACCTATAGCGCTCCTACTCATTAAATAATCCTATGATTGCGTGTTACATTGTGTGCAGGAGGTGCTGTTGGCCATGGAGCAGAGGGCCCGTGCGCTGGCCAAGAGCGTGCGCTATGTGGGTGCAGCCACAGTGGAGTACTTGTACTGCGTGCAGGAAAAGACGTACAACTTCCTGGAGCTAAACCCACGGTTGCAGGTGGGATGGATATGGTGTTGGTGCCAGAAATAGGGGTAGGGTTAGGGTTTGGGATATAACTGGTATAACCCTACGTAAGTATTTAAACCCTAAGTACTTAAAATGTAATTTCCTGGTGAAGGATGTGTTGTTTCTAGGAGGAAGAAGACATTGTAGGTTGGTTTATGTTTGCGGATGGAGCAGTGTGGGTTGTTAAGGTTTGCAGATGATGTGCCTTACTGTACACACAAACAAGGACAGGTATCTGACCCTGTCAACCGGTAACACGCCCATATACACTGTGTGAATGAGTGAAAACACCCTTCCTTGTGTATAAGGGTGTGTGTGTGTGTGTGTGTGTTTCCATTGCCAATCAACTTGGTGTTCCAGCATGTTGCGTAATGACGAACATCAAGTTGTTTGTAAATGAACACACCCAAGGATTCGTATCACACACGCACACACTCTCTGTCACACAACACACACACACACACTGGTGTACGCAACCGGTACAGACAGGGAGGCGGGGAACCCAGTTCCCTGGTCTATATGACCCATCTTCACAGAACCCTTTACAAGTTCCAGGAACTGGCGCACACTTTCGTTCGTCGCTTCCTCCTGCTTGCCCAGAACCTTGAACAAAACGTGCTGTGAGAAGGTTTACAGTGCCTGCAAACAACACACGTGTTGCTCACATGTTAGTGCTGAATTACAAACACGCACCCACATTGGCACACGGGGTTACAAATACGCACCTACATTGGCACACGGGGTTACAAACACGCACACGCACCCACATTTCACCAACCTCATGGTGTGACTCAAACGACCGTGTATGTTGTGTACAGCACGACCAAATCGTGAAGGGAACATGCTGAAATGCTTGCGTGTGCGATCCAAAAAAGAGCATCCGTACCTGCACAGTACCAGTTGCCTCCCGTGCCATGCCCTGGGCTTTCTCCTCTTCATCTTGCTCCTGCACTGCAGCCGCCTACGAAAGAACTACATGCATTTGCTTCTGCGCCGCAGCCGCGTACGAAAGAACAACGTGCATTTGCTTCTGCGCCGCAGCCGCGTACGAAAGAACAACATGCATTTGCTTCTGCGCCGCAGCCGCGTACAAAAGAACAACATGCGTTTGCTTCTGCGCCGCAGCCGCCTACGAACAAACAACATGCATGACAAAACACTGCCATGCTGCGAAGTGTACGTCCAGGTACATACACAACATGACCAGAAACACATACTGTACAAGGCTCATTACTAGGGTTGGCCAGAACCATGTATATACGGTGTATATACGGTATTTTTGGCAGGGAAATCACCAAATATACGGTCTTATACGGTGTATATATACGGTTCTGGCCAACCCTACTCATTACTCATTAATTCGACTCAGGAGTCAATTTCTATTTGCAACCCAAGGTTCACATTGCCAATTACAATCTGGGAAATAACATCTCATTTTCAGTCTTGTTACCAGTGAACAAACATCCTCAGCACCCCCCCCCCCCCCCCCACCCACCCAATA
>Ga0307974_1003189_pt1 | contig 11745 bp, 8 predicted proteins | sample OrgLakmetagen784_FD_201812 | JGI IMG/M metagenome (GOLD analysis project Ga0307974, IMG submission 201812) | Saline water microbial communities from Organic Lake, Antarctica - #784 | ecosystem: Environmental > Aquatic > Non-marine Saline and Alkaline > Saline | place: Antarctica: Organic Lake... | reverse complement strand
CTCTCCCCTCATACACACCTTTTTATGTCCTCCTCATGCACACCTTTTTATGTCCTCCTCGTGCACACCTTTTTATGTCTTCCTCATGCATCCAAACTCGCATCGCTCTGCAGGTAGCTTGTGTGCAAATCACCACAGCTCAAGTCCACACGTCTGTATGCTCTCCCCTCATGCACACCTTTGTATGTCCTCACGCATCCAATTATCCATCGCTCTGCAGGTAGTCCGCTGCTTTCAACTGTAAAGCAAAGAGTGGCAGGCATTAAGAAGGAGTACGATGAGCTGGATACCGTGTGGTTCATGGCCAAAAGCCTTTTCAACCGATATCCATTTGACCTTCCTACCGAGACCTTCAGCTACGAGGTGTTCAAGTGAGTACCTACTAAGGACTACTGGTTCAAGTGAGTACCTATTAAGCACTTCTAGTTCAAGTGAGTAATTACTAAGGACTACTAGTTCACGTGAGTACCTACTAGTTCAAGTGAGTACTTATTAAGCACTTCTAGTTCAAGTGAGTACCTACTTGTGTAAATGAGTACCTACTAGGTGTGGCGAGGTGTCCAAGTGAGAACCTACTAAGGACGTGGCGACGTAACAGAAGGAGGTGTCTGTTTGAGGCCGGAAACGCTGAACATGTTTCAATATGTCTCAACCTTTCTGTTTGCTCAGTGTGCTTCTGTGTGCTCCTAGAATGCTAAAATTTTGGATGTGGATTTCCAGGTAAGATTTGTGTGAGTGCACGATTAAGAGCTTCCTGCACGGGGGCATCGTGCTTTCTGGTTTGATGTGCACACGATTGGGGTTGGTCAGAACCGTATATGTACGCCGTATATGACCGCATATGTGATGAATTCCCTGCAAAAAATACCGTAAATACACACCGTATATCAGGGTTGTTCAGTTTGGGGTTCAGTCAAAAGTTTGGGTTCGCAAACTTTCACGCATTTTAACGAACCCTGAAAATGCCGTTCGCAAGCTATTAAAAGCTCGTCGCACTTTATGCCTTGTATTCGAACTTTTGGGTCCTAAAACTCAGCCCAAAATGCAGGAAAGAGCTTTGGATGGCCGTCAAACGTTTCGATTATTTGTGTACTGAATAATGATATTATATTATATATTAAAAAGAAAATAAGCATGTTTTGGGCAAATATGAACACGGAAACCAGCAAAACTCTCCATTCTCGAAATTGCACATCGAACTGCTCGAACAGTACGAGGGTTCTAGAACTTTCACGGACTTTATTGAACCCTTGCTCCCAAAAAATCGAACTGAACAACCCTGCCGTATATATATGGGATGCTAACCAATCCTACACATGATGTATATAGAACGCAAGTGCTTTGAACATGCCACAAAGGAACAGCAAATATCCCCCATGGGCACATTTGATTGCCATGCATGCATTCTTGAATTCCTTTGCTGGTCTGATTCCACACTCCACACGCGTGCCTAAGCACGTCTCTCCTTCATTTAAAGTTTGCACCCCTCCACTACATATCTCTCCCTCACCACTTCTCTCCCGTAGATCCTTGGTCTTGGTGTGTATATGTGTGTGTCTGTGTGTGTGTGTGTGTGTGCCTCGTGTGTAGACATGTTTGTCACAGGCTTTTTCAATCATGACCAAGCTTTTCTCTTGCTGACACTCACAAGGCGCTCCTCCTCCGTTCATTTCTTTCAATGCAGTGTCTGCACATAGGCATGTGCAGCATTGCCGCATCCATTAGCAAAAGGCAGCAGCTGCTTTATCTCCCCTTACGACATAACGTGCCCGCACATGTACATTGCAGGCAAGCCTTTGCAGCAGTACAGGCATCCATCGTGCACTTACAAGGCATGCCCCTAGCAAGACGGTTTGCCCTAGTTCCCCTCGGCCCTCCCTTGCTTAGCTATTCGTCTTCTAGCAGGGTGCGTTTCGACACACACACACACACACACACTCATACCTACAACGCACGCACACACATACACACATAATTCCACACACTTACACACTTACACACCAATCAATCAATTAATACACACAGCTATATGCACACGACATCGGCCTGCCACTCTTTAATGCTGCTGCCTTCGAACTTGCTGCATGCAAAGCTAGCTTGTGTGTGCGTGATGTGCACACATCTCATGCACAACAAAGCTGCTGGCACTCTGTTTCAACCAACAGTACCAGCACATACACACAGGCGATGCTGACTTTTAACATGGACAAAAAGGGAGTGGAGCTCAAGGTTGACCGAGAGTACCAGCAGGTAGGGTGTGCCCAACCGCGTTACAAGTGTGCTCAAAGTTTTTGACCATTAAATTGGTGACGGCTTGAAACGGAAAGGCTTCGTTTTGAGCAACAACCATTAGGTGTGATAGCGGTGGGCTCCCCCCCCCCGAAATCTACATTGATGAACTTTGAGATGAAGCGATATACAACGATGGTGTGACCATAGATTGATGAACTTAAAGATGAAGCGATGTATGACGATGGTGTGACCATAGATTGATGAACTTGAGGATGAAGCGATATACGACGATGGCGTGACCGTAGATTGATCAACTTCAGGATGAAGCACTGTGTGATGATGCGGCATTGATGTGCCCCAGACATCCACATTGATGTACTTAAGGGTAAAGCACTGGCAGCTTGGAATGGGTTGTTCTTTACACTTAGGCTGCGGTAGCCATGACAATAATTTTGCTGCATATCTATTTTCAGCGATATATTACTGTGTCTTTTGCTGCATCTCAAGCTGAAAGATCATTACTCCGGCTTGGAACGATGTTGCGTGTGAACATGGTAGGAGCGGGGTCTTAGACTCGGATCTAAGCATGCATCAACCAAGCAAGGATAGCGGGCCCTGAATACACATGCCCCCTTGTTTTTTTAATCAGCACACGATTGTCATCATGATACGTATAAGCATTTAAGTGATGTGTCTGGTGGCTTGTTTTAAAAGGTTTCTCCTCAACTTCACACCTCAAGTGCACACGCACGCTTGCACGCACTCATGCATGCACGCAGGGAGACCCTGTGACGGCATGGTGTGGGCCACAGCCAAACACGTAAGCACCTGCTGCACTTTTTAGATTGCACAAATATGTGCACTGTGCAGCATCTGCTTCACTTCTTTATTCGTGGGGTTACGTGCATTGTGTGTTGTACGTCGTATTTGCATGTGAGGCTGTCCGAAGCCTAGATCTCTGCCACATGCTTGCGGTTTGCCTTTGAAACATATCAATCATATGAAACATATCAATCATATGATGCTATTGTGCCACTGCCACACAATCTGCTCGATGTCGTGCCCTTCCATCTTCGTCTCCATCTTGAACCTCCCTCTTGTAATTGCTCAAGCTGTAACAGGTTAGACGCGTCAACTTGCTAGTGTGTGCTAGTGTGTGCTAGTGTGTGCTAGTGTCATGAGCCCTCGTTTTGGTCTTTGAGACTCATTTTACCCCCACTGTTGCATGTCTGATCCTCGTTGACCTTTCCCGCCTCTACAATTGGAGGAACTGTACATTGCTTGGCACAACTGCGGCCCTTTCTCCTTGATTGATGTAGAGGGTGGCTTCACATACACGCAGGCGTTTGCTTCTCAACTACGGGCTCGTGGATGAGAGTAATGCATGGGACAAGCTGCAGATCACAGCCATAATGGCATCTACAGACCCCCTCTTCCAGCTCAAAAAGTAGGTCTGCGATCCAATCACAGCAGCCGCATTTTTACGAGGTTGCTTGCGCTTAAGGTCCGGCCCAGCCATCCTCTTGTTCATGGATCCATTCGTACTAAAGAGTATAATGCCCTTGTGGCCCTTGAGCCTGAATGAAGCACATGTGACTCACCACTTGCTCCCTTTCCTTACCTTGCACGCATCCAGCAACCATTATATGTTGTCCACTCCCTCCTTAGTTCAAAGTGTGTTTAATATAACTCTGCCTGCGTGAGAGTGTCATGTCAGTGCCTGCCTGCCTGCCAACCTGCCTGCCTGCCTGCCTGCCTGCCTGCCATTCGCCTACCTGTGCCTGCCTGCCTGCCTGCCTGCCTACCTGCCTGCCTGCCTGCCTACCTGCCTGCCTGTCTGCCTGCCTGCCTGCCTGCCTGCCAACCTGCCTGCCTGCCTGCCTGCCTGCCATTCGCCTACCTGTGCCTGCCTGCCTGCCTGCCTGCCTGCCTGCCCCTGCCTACCTGTGCCTGCCTGCCTGCCTGCCTACCTGCCTGCCTGCCTGCTTACCTGTGTGTTGCTGTTTGCCTGTCTGTGTCGGCGTCTGCCTGTTTGTGAATAAGTCTGCCTGGGTGCATATGTGTACGCATCACAGGGTGCATATGTGTACGCATCACAGGGTGCATATGTGTATGCATCACAGGGCAACCCTCCAAGCCAACCAGCTCGCCACTGCACAGACATTCGACCTACAGAAAGGCAAAAGCATTCCCCCGACGCTGCTGCCTTACATGCGGTTAGCCATGTCCGCGAGCGTGCAAGAGATTCAGCAGGTGCGGCTGGTGCTTCTAAGTTCGGATTCAGCTTATGTGTGTGTTTGTGTGTTTTTGATGGGGTACGACAGATCCAGCATGTGACTCAAAACACAAGAATTAAGTGCTTGTGTTCTCTTGGTAGGGCAGATAATCTGCGTACGCTGGAGAAAGCTCTATAGAGGATAAGAATACAAGTGAAGACTACAAGGTAACAGAGGATAAGATTACAAGTGAAGACTACATGGTTGCAGACGAGCCAGTACTTGTGTGTGTGTGTGTGTGTGTGTGTGTGTGTGTTTCAGAGTGCTTGTTATGCTGATATTTGTTTTGAGGTTGCAGCACTGCATGGACTTGTAGCATTAAATCCCGTCATAAGCAATTGGATGACGACAATGAGTTGCGGACAATTTTGTTACATCATGCCTGGGCTTAAATCACATATCTGTCTCACACTATATGGTGCCTTTTAACCAAATGCTCCTTCAAACTGGTGGCAGGTGTGGGGGTGGGGGTGCCTGCTCTGGCAAGCGTGTTGGGCTTTCATTCAAACAGATTGGTTTGCATTCTCTGTGTGGATCTGCACATTACTTGTGTTATAACTCCCAGGTCGCATTTGGTCCCTCCAACGCTCGCCCCGTGAGTGACGAGCAGGAGACAGCTGTCATTGCTCACCTGGCCGCGACAGTTCAGCGCAGGATTCAAGCATACAAGGCGAGTGTTAGACCCTTGTCCCATCCTTGGACGGGTGCACGTTGGCTATAACATACACCATGACACATTATACAGCATGACACATTATACAGCATGACACATATAACATACACCATGACACATCATACACCATGACACATATAATATACACCAACACCATGACACATATAATATACACCATGACACATCATACACCATGACACATATAATACACACCAACACCATGACACATTATACACCATGACACATATAATATACACCATGATACGTACTGTGTTTGCACACAATCCACAAATATTAGGGCATGAAGGGATTGTTTACTCCATTCAATAGCATGTGCAAGCTGTGTGTGACTCACAAAACACTGACAGCTTTTCTCGATTTTGTTGTTCTACAGAATTCCGTGTCCACAGATTTGGAAATAATGTCAGATTCCTCTGCCACCCCCCGACAAAAGGTGCGGACTTTTCAAGTTAGAAGCAGCTCGTATAAGCAAGCTAACTAATTGAGCTGAAAGTTATAGCGAGGCAAGTTGGAAGTGCAAGCAAGGCAAGTTAGCAGCAAGTCCTAGTGAGCCGAGTTAAAAACATGTGTCGTACAAACACTGCTAACATCGCTAAACGCTGCTAACATCATTTAAACAGATTTGGTTTCAGTCCAATCTTGTAACCCTCCTGATCCCTAGTGATTTCCATTTACTATGGTGGAGGCCAAAATTGCTCCTTTTCCTTTAGCTTACTAATGTGTGTTTAGAGTGAATCCTACTGCCTCCGTTTTTTCTTTCTTTACACAGCAGCTTGCATTCAAGCAAAGCATGTTCCGTGCACACACGCACACAGGTGGCTGCCCGGCTCTGTAAGATTGAGAAAGAGATCCTGTTGGACACCCTTAATCAGCTTGGAGGACCGCCAACTGTCAAAGTGGACCCACTACCCCATCTGAAGCTTAACTGAAACTATGTTTGAAGTCATGACTCAGCTTTTCCTTGTACAATCAGGAGGATGCTGACTAAAAAATGCCAGCCCCTTGACTTTTAGACATGCGTTGATCCAAAGATAACCTACACATATGAAATCCTCCCAGCAGGAGCTCTTGAATGGTAATTCGGTGGGTTGATTGTAAGGGGTCGGTTGGAAGTTTTGAAGAATGGAGAGGGGTCTCCAAAATTTCTCTGGGCCACTTCAGAAAGTGGCAAATATTTGTGGGTTGCATAGCTGAAACCCAGTCAATTGGCACTCATGTTGCCAAATCATCAAGGTGGGGTGTTGTAATGGTAAATAGATACCAGGAATTAACACTGAGTTGCAGTCAATTTGATGTGTAACGTACAAGCATGCAAACTTAATAAATTCAAAAAGGGGCAAGATCTTGGGCTGGATTTCAGCACCATCAGGGTAGTGAATGCAAGTGTGTGTAGTCTTTCCTTGCTATAAAATCCACTGGAGGATTTCTGGCATGTAGATAAATGAATACCACAAGTATTTTGCCTTTAATTCGTACAGGATCAAGAGGGGGGGGGGATTCTGGCCCAAGGCCGATTGCCGAGGAGCAGGAGGGCGTGCTTGCAGAAAACAATACAGCCCACCCGCATGCCCCATGTCCCTTATCCAAATTATGCTTAATTTGATTCATACAATGTGTAAACGTATTCGGTGAGGAGAGCTTTTTGAGGCCGTGCTCGCATCTCTCACCATATCACCCGCCTCTCGGCCCAATCGCTTAGTCGGACTGAATGGACTCTTTCTGGCTCTTTTGGTCTTTTCTTTTTTTCGACTCCAGGCGATTCACCATTTAAAAATTATTTAGAAATAAAATAAATTTCCATTAGATATACCGGGATTCGTTTCGAAGTCTTAGATTTGTCACTTTGCCACCGGCCCAGAATGGATTCCGCACAGAGGAGGAGCATGTGAGAAGATTTTGCTGTTCGTGTGCAATGCCAAATGCTTGGGTGCATGTAGTACAGGCGTCCTACTCAGCCTATAAGCTTGCTTGGGCTGCTGGGCCCAGCACTCTTAACGCTTCAGGCACAAGAACAAAAATACAGGATCCTTTTGCTTGGCTGCCTGTTGAGCTGCCTGTCTGCTGCCTGTACACGAAAAAACTGATGCCTCCCTTTTTCTGGGCAGGTACATGGAGCACCCAATTAGCCAGGCACAGATAGCGGCCCTCAAGGTGGGCCATATGCACTTTCAGAGAGAGGGAGAAAATGTGTCAACGTGTGCTTAGACGGGATTGGGCCTGTGACATGTAGCCCTCATTGCACAGTTAAACATTTCAGTCATATATCTAAGTAGCGCAGTTGCAGCCACCTTTCGTACGTTTGCTTATGCTTGCAGGTCATGTACGAGAGCCGTCAGCGGAACTCTGAAGTCCCCTACAGCCTCGAGGAGTTCTTCGCTAAGCTGGACCCCTCCGAGAGAGGACAGGTAAAACTTACTAGTACCAGGTCGATTTGGCCACAAAAGTGTGTGCAGGAGCAATAAACCGGCTGGACAAAAAGAAAAAGAACTAGCCAAGCACGTTTTCTTTCCAAACAGTACGCTCTCATGTCCAACAGCTGATTCTCCTCTTAACTCCTCCCTTGTAAAACCCTGCTTTTATTCGATATTATGTGTGTTCTCAGCTGCGCCTGGAAGACTTCCGCGCGGGTTGGGCGGCAGGGGGGGTAAGATTGGCTCCAGGAGATGTCACAATGATGCGTGGCGCTTACGGAAACCCTAAGAGACAAGTGCGGTACCCCGAGGTGGGTTGGCATGGTGACTGGTTGCTGTAAGCACACATAGCAGCATCCTGTTTTGGGAGGCATGTTTGAATGGCAGTGGTTTGCTCTACTGAGGAATGTTGTTGAACCTGGTGTTACGCTTTGTGTGGCTTCTCAGCACTCGCAGTGCGATAGAGGCAGGTAGTACCACACAGAAGTTTTGCATTATTAGACCAAAACACACACACACACCTCTGCCTCTAACGAACCGCTCATACGTAGGCCCTCTCTGACTTGTCGACGCTCGGGCACACGGAAGCCACAAACACTGCGATGACGAACATAATGGGCAAATCCACGGCAAAGTACTGTGGCTACGCCAACGAGGATGACCCAGAGGTGCGTGCCCCTCTGAACCCTAGTTCGTTTGTTATATGGTCTTCAAGATTTGCGGTGAAGATGCTAGTTCCTTCATTATTTAAGGCAGCTGCTTTGCATAGTTGGGCTGCAAGTCAAGGGCTAATACAGGCACTAAACAAAGGAGAGCTAGCTGACTTCAATCGGACTGACTTCTTGAGCTCATGAACCTCAAAAGGCAACAACATTCATGCCCACACCATAAGTATTCTTGCAATGTATTTTTGCAACATGTTTTCAACAGGAGGCACCCATTACCTTTGACACCCGATCGGACCTGATGCCAGGGACCAAGAGGCCTAGCTCTTCCTTGTCTTCAACCCACGCCTCCAACACACTGTGAGCTGCTGTATGGTTGCACATGTTGCTTGTTTGTGTGCTGAAGCAAATAATCCAGCTAAATTGCAGGAAAACAAGTTGCATACAGCAACATACACATGCATAATCGTTTTTTCCACCACGATTCCCTGTATTGGATCGCCCATTCACAGGGGGGGCAGCACGTTCAATGGCTCCAGCAAGCAGATATTCCCAAAGCCCCGCATTGCCGCAGCCTCGATGACTGCCAAGAGGCTGGGCGCTGGCAACACAAGCATACTTCAAGCCACCTTCCAGGTATACTATGTTTGCAGAACGCACCGGTTCTCTTTCGTCTGCAACTACGGAACATAATTTTTACTGTTTACCTCTTGTGCTCATGTCTGCAGGAGTTTGACCCACAAGGAAAAGGATCTGTAACTCTAGAAGCTTTCCTGACTTGCTGTGCAAGGGCCGGTGTTTCCATGCCCCCTGGTAGGTGTGAGCGTGGGTGGTTGTTTGCAGTACCACAGGCCTGGGTGTGATTGTAGTACTTGATTTGTAAAAAGAAAAAGGGGGAAACTACGCAGGCAGTGAAAAAACCACTCCCCACATTAATCAAGGAAAAGGATCCACTTTGGCACCGGGTACCATAAAATTGATTTGTATCAGGCAATAACGAGGATTACACTTGTGTAGGCATCCTTTGCGGCTCTACTATAGCTTGGTGTGCAGCTGCTATTTGTATATGCAGTTGACCATTGGTAAACATGACCTTATCAAGTAACATGTCAAAAATTTATAAGTTGCAGATTGTGGTCATTGCCTCTACATTTTTGCAAGAGTAAAACGCATCTATTCTTTCTGTTGACTTATGCTTGCAGATGAGCTGGATGCCCTGCGTCATGCTGGCACCCTCAAGAGACCCTTCAAGAACTCCCCTGAGCTCGTTGATTATTCAATGCTCAACGAATTGATGGCCAAGTCAGGCACCATTACCTTTTAGGGGAGATCAAAACATATTCCACGGCTTGTTCTTGGTGCATGTCGTACACTTTTGCAACGCAGCTTTGGATGGTTATAAAGAACAAAGGAACATGAAAACAGAACTTGCAATGAATTAAGTGACAGCGCTTCCATTTTTACAAATCAAGAAAGCTTTTAGTTGTGGTATTTATTCATTTATGTATAGGCTCATTCCACACTTCGTAAGGAACTAAGCCACTCTTCAGTAGAGAGCTCGGAGCGATTATGGTGAATGACGTCATTTGCTTTGTCTGGATTGATTGCAAGAACACGCTTGGCTGCTCAACTTCCATTTGGGATTGAGGAACCATTTTACCTGACAGATGAGTAACGTGGCAACAATAGTTTAGTCTGGTGACCATAAAGGCATTCAACCTGGATGGCTGCTCAATTACGAGAACGAGGAGGTGAGGAACCTCAAAACGAATTAAGTAGAAAAGGGACTGAGGACTCAGTGAGTTGAGACGATACTGAACGATATCAATGATTCGTTAGCAAGATAACATGGCGGCAAGATGAAGAAAGTTATATAGCTTGTCATGCGACCAGGAGCACTTCTACAGACCGCCAGCCATCAGCAGATCTTCAAGACAGCACCAACCCAAAGATCTCAGCAATCTCCAACGTGACATTCACCTCTCGAGATAAAGTACTGTGAAGACACTAGACCGCAGAACCAGCTGAGTGCTGCGCAGGAACAGCTAAATGCCTCTGCTGCACCATCCTTCAAGGAGCCTCCGTTACCCTCTACACCATCCTTTTGGAAGTGAGTGGCACTATCTACAACAATCATTTGGTTCTGGGTCTCCTTGAGCAGCTTCCTTTTGCTTTCTCCTCTGCTTGAGCCCTCTCTCCTCTTTTTTTTGTTGTCTGTCAGGTCCCTGCTGGGGGCCGTAGCTGTAACACCACCCAAAAAAAAAAATCACACACTGGAGCCTTTTAAGGATCTTAATTTTCAAAGAAACTTGCTTTCAAACTTCATGTTCATTCTGTCAATCATGCTGCCAAACTTGTCCATACCAGACGTGTACTTTCCAGTACTTTTATCAACTCTCATCAGAAATCGGTTTCAGGTCAAGCCTGCAACCCTCCTGACCCCCAAATAGTCTTTTTCTTAATCTTTCTGGTGGAGGAATTTTACGGTACTCGGTACCAATGTGGCTCCTTTTCCTTAAATAATGTGGGAAGTGGGTTTTTGGTGCCTGCTAGTTTATCCTTTTCTATTTTTTTGTCATGCTGAAGTAGTGGCATGAACGAATCGTGTGACTTTCCCTGGAATTTACGATGAGACGTCCCTTGCGCGTACTAGATTGTCACGACAGGTCATGGTGCCAGCTTAAGCATGCGAGTGGGGGTTAACAGTCACAAACACTGTCACACCCTCAGCTGTAATCTGGCTCTTCACAGTAGCATAAACTTCCAGAAACACACCAGAAAAGCAACATGTCACTAAAAGCGCGCAGAAATTACTGCCGCCCCTCCTCTTGAGGGCAGCGTGAGACAAAGACAGGTCTAGGGGTATGATTCTTCCTTGGGGTGAAAGAGGTCGGCAGTTCGAGTTCGCCAAGCCCCCCCGTAAAGGGTATGTGTTTAACCTTTTCCTCCCTCTCCACGCGAGAAGGAAGCGACGGCTCAAGCAACGCACCGAGGAGATGGTACTCAGACAAGTCTTAGGAAAGAGCGAGTTTGTTACAAGAGGACCATCTAAACTGGCCAAACAACCAAATAACCGTAAAACCGTTGCTCACATTATACTTCCCAGGGGAAATCACAAGATTCGTCCATGCCACTGATTTATCATAACAAGATTTAGTTTAGTTTGAATTACAAAGGCCTCCAGCCTGGCATGGCTGTCTACAAACCAACCTAGCTATAGATCCCGACAAAGACATCAGTCAAAAGATCGACAGCTGCGCTTGTAAACTTGTTTACAGCAGTTAATTCCTGTAAGAATACAAAACCCACAATCACCATCAGAATTGATTACAAAGAACCGTTTATGCGTACTAGACTTGCTCTTTCAGACATCCAACCCTGTGCGTTGCTTGAGTTGTTGAGAAAAAATTCGTCCAGGAGGAGGAGGAGGAGGAGTCGTCGAGGAGGAGTCGTCGAGGAGGAGGAGG
>Ga0307974_1003184_pt1 | contig 11750 bp, 10 predicted proteins | sample OrgLakmetagen784_FD_201812 | JGI IMG/M metagenome (GOLD analysis project Ga0307974, IMG submission 201812) | Saline water microbial communities from Organic Lake, Antarctica - #784 | ecosystem: Environmental > Aquatic > Non-marine Saline and Alkaline > Saline | place: Antarctica: Organic Lake... | reverse complement strand
ACATCCATAAGTAGGGTTGGCCAGACACATATATATATATATATATATATATATATATATATATATACGGTTTATATACGGTTCTTTTGGCAGGGAAATCATAAAAAACACGGTCATATACGGTGTATATATACGGTCCTGGCCAACCCTACATACATATAATACATATTTGCGGTATACATGTGTAAATAACACAATGTTTTCAGCCAGGTAAATTTCCATGTATATGGCCTTATACGGTATCTGTATGTGTGCACAGCTCTGGCCAACCCTATATGGAACATGTAAACCCTACCCCTAGAGCACCACCTGGGTCTATTAAGTCGATGCAATGGTTTGTTTGCAGCCAATGCAGTGGTTCGTTTGTTCATGGCCAATGCAGTGGCTTGTTTGGAGCACCACCTGGGCCAATTGAGCCAATGCAGTGGCTCCCTGGCTGGGGGGGTGTAGCTAGCTTGCTTGTAGCTAGCTAGCGTGCTTAGCTTAGCTGGTAGAATGCATGCACCCGATGCTGTGAACCAATGCTGCTCCCTGACTGGGGGGGTGTAGCTAGCTTGCTTGTTGCTAGCGAGCGTAGCTTAGCTGGTAGAATGCATGAAGTGTGCACTCATGGGAGACTCAGCGCTGGCACTTGCCATGTTTTAGTCCAAACTGTAGCGCTGTAATTCATTGCGCTGCCTCACCTGGAGGTCGGCGGGGAACAAATGTGAGGGCACGTCTGGAAGAGCTGCTGGCAAGGGGCGCTCGTACTGCGTGTGTGTCTGCATGTGTATGCGAAAGTGTGTTAATGAGTTTGTGCATGTGTGCTTGTATGAGTGCGTACATGTGTGCGCATCCGGTTTCATGTATTGCCTGTGCATGAGCATATTTACGTGCAGACACATGCTAATACATGTTGTGCATTCCCCAAGCATGCATACCTGCTGGCTCATCCTTATGCTGCATTCCATCTCCAGAGTTCGCCTGCGTGGGGCTAGATATTGCTGGTTTCCCCTCCTCGTTTGGAATACAAATGGGTGTCTTGTCAGTCAGGCATAATGGCTGTCATTCACCTTGTTTCGAGCCATGATGCCGGGCACATCCTGGATCTGCTTCTGATGGTCTTGCGATTGTAATGCCTCAAACCGCTGGACCACACCCTTTGCAAACTCCGCTCGCTCACTTTCATTTTCTTCCTCCTCCTCTAGAAATAAGCCAGATGAACCAGATTCATACTGAGAGGAGGAGGAAGGAGAGGAGGAGGAGGAGCCACGAGATGCGGCCATCATGTCTGAGTCTTGAGATGGCATCATGTCAGGGTTGATTAAGGATTAATTCATTCGTGATTACTGGGTGGCAGTCAAACGTTCCAATTAGATAATTAAAGACTGGGAAAGCTTCAGTTGAAGGGGGGGTTGGAGAAATTTCCAGCAGAATCCGGGCACTCGATTCGCTGTGACCCCTCAGAGTGAGTCCTTCCAACATGTTCCGATAAGTTAGTATACCTAAATCAAACTATCGGAACGTAAATAAACACAAACTTTTAGAACATGAACTTTATAAAATGAAAAACGTTAATAAACATGACGGGCAATACCGTAAGATCCTCCACCACAGTTGGTGAGGGAGAAGAACTGTGCACGAGGCTGCAGCGGCGGAGGAGTGCAGTAGCCGCAGACCCCCTTCATGCTCCTGTCTGTCCTGTCAGATTGCCGAGGGTGGCATGCTGGCAGAACAGAGCTTCTGGGCGCTTCAGCTGGGCCCCTGGTCATGCAGGGGGTCATCCACAGCATCAACCAGCAAGCTGGTGTCACGGGGTGAGTCATAACAGAGAGGCTGCTACATCGGAAGGGTTTGCACGTGCGGAAAGGAAACAGAGCTGTCCTTTCTTATTACAAAAAAACAATTTGCAGAAAACGTCAGCTGCTGCAGATTCGCAGATTCCAATGCATACAGAGTGTCCCAGAGTGTCATATGCACAATTGAGAGAGCACTAGGCACCACGGCTGCATTGTTCAACCTGGTTATCACTAAAGTTACATCATTAAATATGCCTCAAAGGGCATCTCAGCGGAAGCTTGGCAAAAGTCAACCTGGTGGTTATACTCTCACATGGAGAGACTAATGATAAGTGCCCTGTCTTTGCTGTAGGCCAGCAGCCTACCCCGGCAAAACCCCCAGGAACCTGGACCTCATGGGCACCTTACCAGCTCAAGCTTTCAGGTTGCTCTTGTACCTGGCTGCCAAGGAGGCTGAAGGTGGCGCGAGAACCTTCACCCACTTTTGTGGGTTATTGTGAGGGGTGGGCAGACGAACATGCACTCTGACTCCCAGGTAATTTCAGGGGTGACAATGTATAAGCAATTGCATTTAGAGGGTAACTCGTTTTACATTTCTGTTGCGCTCCTTACCGGAGCAGATCATGATTTTATTTTGCATTTAACATGTATGCCTGTTTATGATGATCAAATGTCTTTACACTCCAGCCTTATCCTGTTCATTCTCCCTTCTGTGTGACCCCATGCCACTGTCTGTGTGACTGGTGACATTTTATGCGACGCACAAATAGGCGAAACCCATTTGTGCCCAGAACATAAGCACTCTCAATTGCGTGTGTGAGAGAGAGAAAAAAAAGTGTTGTGGGGTGTGGGTGTGGGAGTTTGTGTACGTGTGCGTGCGTGTGTGTGTGTGTGTGCGCTTGCACGTCTGCGTGCGCGTGTGTCTGCATGTGTGTGTCTGTGTGTGTGTAAGGTGTGTGTGTTGTGTATGTCTGTTGTGAGAGCGTGTGCGTGGGGGGCCTCCACTCACGTCAGTCAACGCTCATCTGGCGCTCGTCTGTTGCGCCAGTTTCATTCCATTCAATGTACAAAATCCATCGCAACTCGAATTTTGTAAATCCATGCACCTAGTCTTGAGCTTGCATGGCAGTGCCGTGTGAGAAGTTTCCACTCCGGCCTCCTCCTGGCCCCGGAATTGGCAAGCGCACTCAGGAAAGTTCGCTGAACAATCCTGGACCATCGATTGCTGCCTTGGTGGCCCTGGTGGCCTGGCATAGAAAGACAGCTGCTGAAAGCTAAGGAGAAGCTGCCTTTCATCCACTGCACACTGTACTGTAGGCCACTAAAATTTGTTAGCCTCCATGAATGAGTTTTCTCGGCCTGCCTGTCAAGCGTCAGGTCCGGACGTGGGCGACCTGGTCCAGCAAAACCCTCCAAAACTCATTTCCAAAACTTTGTGCCCCCCCCCTCCCAGCGCGCAACCAACCCATCTCCCCACCCCTTGAACTCACAAGGCCCCCTAAATTACATACATTTATTTATAGTTCCTGACGGCTCGGGGCTTAGCCCTTGCGCGCAAGCAAGGGCTGCAACGCGCCACCATGAACTTTTGGTGTGAAAATGGTAAACCTAGGGGCTACGCTCCATGACTAATGTGAAATGGTAAACCTAGGGGTTACGCTCCATGACTAATGTGAAAATGGTAAAAACCTAGGGGCTATGCTCCATGACTAATGTGAAAATGGTAAACCTAGGGGCTACGCTCCATGACTAATGTGAAAATGGTAAACTTAGGGGCTACGCTCCATGACTAAAGTGAAAATGGTAAACCTAGGGGCTACGCTCCATGACTAATGTGAAAATGGTAAAAAACCTAGGGGCTACGCTCCATGACTAATGTGAAAATGGTAAACCTAGGGGCTACGCTCCATGACTAATGTGAAAATGGTAAAAACCTAGGGGCTACGCTGCATGACTAATAAGGCTTCGCCAGATTAGCTTAGTTTGGATTACAAAGGCATTCAACCTGGAATGGCTGCTCAACCTGTGAGAACGAGGTAAACCTCAAAACAAACCAAGTAAAATAAGGGCTGTGACGCAACTGGAAAATGCTAACCTTACAGACACAAGAAGAAGTAGGCAAAAACACATCAAAGTGTAGACGTGACTGATAAGGCTTTGCCAGAAATTGTAAATTGCTTCCATCACTCTTAAGAGGATGATATGAAGGCTGATATTGCTGTATCCTTAGGCTTTGAAGTTGCCTGTGTTGATCTGCCATTTTTTGGAGCTAGGACTCATATGTTTACTCATGAGCTCATGAGCCATGATCAGATGAGATGTTTTAAAAACAAGCCGATGATCTGGATCTTCAACAATGCCACTTTCCTCTTCTGGTACAGGGAAGCATAGAGGTGGCCCAATGCACTGAGGGTCTCGTGCACGGCTACCGTGCGGCTTGCTGCTGTATGGGAGCCAGGTCGTGCGAGTTGTGATTGAAGGTAACTCGCAAGGTCTTTTCTGTTAGTGATCACGCATTATTTACCACATGGCCGTGCTTTGACCAGCCTGGAGGCAGTCGTTTCCATGATCAATAGAGAGCTGAATTACTTTTTGAGGCAGTTGCTTTATGTCCGTGCTGTGCACCGCTCCTCTTTGTAGCAGATGCAAGTGCTGTAGTAGGTGTCATTTTTCACCTAGCTTTGTCCACCCTATCGTGTTTTTGCCTCATTCAGACAGAGAACAAAAAGAGAGTATTTCTGTGCAAGAATGACCCCCAACTTGCTTCATGGCTGTTTTGTGCAGGTCACATGGATTTGCGGCTTGCGTTGTCTGCTGGCTGCGGCTACGTCATGGGCACGAGGGCGGCAGGGCGACAGCTGATGGGCACAAGGGCAGCAGGGTGACAGCTGATGGGCACGAGGGTGACAGCTGATGGGCGACAGGTGATGGGCACGAGGGCGGCAGGGCAACAGCCCTGATACTCCGGTAGGATCCGGAGGTCCACCTGTACGTCCAGGAATGAAGCGTACCTAGCAAGAGGCTTTAGGCAGTGGTCATCAAGCTTTGTATCATTTAGGTGTATGCATTGAGTTGAGCTTGGGTTTGAGACACTGCTCCTTTGAGCAGGCTGAACAACAAAATGCATATGGTCCCATAATTTAGTCCCAACAGCATAATCTTACGGTATCTTTCCAGACATTGCTTTTAAAACTTTGGTCCAGTCGTCCTAAACCTTTCCTTTCTTCTGTATTTATTTGTTATGTTTCCAGGCCGTTTTTTAATCCTAGAAAGATGGTTCTATTTCGCTTGCATCGTGAGATGCATAGGGCTCTGTCATTATTACCAAAGCTGAATACACATACACTTTGAGCTGCATTTCTCAGTCACGTTGTCAGAAAACGTTGCTCAGATATAACGCTCACTGGTTCCGTTTCAGAAGTTGGTGTCGACAAAACAAGCTTTCTTTCTTTCTAGCTGATCCAATGCACGTTGCTATGTTTCTGTCAAATCTCTGCGTTTTGCTCTCAGCCGGGGTTTGACCTACTCTACAATCAAAGCAGCAAGCGCATCCATCTTTACCGCGCACAACATGGCTGGTTTAGATGATGTGACCAGCCACTCCTTTGTTCAAGCGGTTTGATCCTGCGCACAGAGGTCACTTTCCTCTGCTGGAGGCCAATTCAGAATTGCTCCCTTGTCTCTTGACCTTTGTACAATAACAGTCTCTTTCCTGCTTCAGCCGTATGCTAAAGAGAGAGTTGTGTTCTCCAAGGAATAAAAAGAATGGAGAAGGGAAGCACAAACCGGAGAATGCAGAAAGTGAGAACATCTCACTTAATGCTACACTTCAAGAACCTGAGTCCAGGTGTTCCACACTGAACTCATAAGTTCTTTTTAGTAACGCATGATCAGGACAGCTCTATCGTTTTCGTGATTGCCATTCTTGTTTGTTTGAAGATAGTTCTCTTATATGTTTGTGGCTCATTTCTTCTTGTGAGACACCACTGTCCCTATGGGCTGCACTTAAATTTGCACTTCAGCTGCTAAAGCGTTTGGGCGCCACAGGCCCCCCACCGAATTCTTCTTGAATTGCACCCAAATTTGCAGCAGCAGGAGAGGCCATCATGTGAAAGTTTCTGCTCAATAGCAAAATATAATCATATTATTATTATTGTTTGTTGCGCTTTGGGTGGGTAGGTGTCCTAATTTCACCAGCCAATCGCCATCTGCCAGAGTCTCACGCTGTAGGCCATCCTTGTAACCCTTGTAACCCTTGGTGACCTAAATCAATGTGGCACGTTTAGGGTCAGAGGAACGAGGCGTCGAGCCACCTTTGAGGTGGATCCTATTTGATTTCGCATTACCAATTCTTATTTGAGAATACCTAGCAATCCTTGTTCAGACACAGACGTTTGCTCTGAGAAGAAAGTTTGTTGGTTTACAACAACAAGTCAGTGCCCAAGTGGTTAACGCTTTTCGCACAAATGAACACAACTATAATCCAAGCAAAAAGCATCACTACAACGAAACAGAGTATACAAAGAAAGCTAACCCTAAGTCAAAAGCAGGGCCAGCATTGCGTTTACAGCAGGGGCTCCTCACACTTCAAAGGTCCCAAATGACATCATAATTGTTTGCAAATTTTGCCACGTCAATGGAAACGCATACCTGAGCGTACGTTATTATGACTGTCAAATCCCATCCCAAACAAACAGCACAAAGTAGAACAGCTGGAAGTCTGTTAAGTTGAAAGTCTGTGCTAACTGGGATCAGGACCAGCATGCTAAAGTGCAGACTCTCCCACAACCTCACTGTCAACACAGCAGTGACAAACTACAGCAGTAATGCGCTGTAACCCGAATCTGACGCACATCACTCACTGTCAACACAGCAGTGACTAACTACAGCAGTAATGCGCTGTAACCCGAGTCTGACACACATCACTCACTGGATCACACAAACTCTTCTCCCATCGAGCCGGGCATAAGTAAGACTGCCTTAACGAGCCAGCAGCAAGGTGCACGCGTTGGTGGAGGCATGCGGCTGGCAAGCAAGGATCCAAAAATGAAAGCAGTAATAGTATTGGGTACAAACCTTCTGCGCAACTACAAAAATGTACACGCAGCCCCTCATCTGCTCAAGTTACTGAACGCACGTGTATAGGGTTAGCCAAAACCATATATATACGGTGTGTATACGGTTGTTTTGGCAGTGAAATCACCAAATGTATGGTCATATACGGTGTAGATAAAGGGTTCTGGCCAACCCTATACGTGTGCAACTTTACGAAGTAAGGAGCTCATACCGCATCATGACCACATTGATTCGATACCACATCATGACCGCATCATGACCACACCAATTCATGTCAGCATCCGTCGTCAAAAACCCGGTCATCCTTAACTCAATGGCGCTGCTACGGGTACTCCACCGACAACCAAGCTGGCTACACCCCCTCCCGAGAGTAAAGGAACGGCTTCGCCTCGTAAGCTCTCCAGCAGCTCAAACGCAGCGATCTGTAGAGAGGATGGGATAGGGTTTAATGCATGAACTGCCCGCCGCTCGAAAGCAGGCAGAAAGGACGATTAAAAGTAATACATTGCCATTATCCTTACGAGGGTATGTGCTGTATGCATTGTGTGTGCAGTACAAAGCACACCGTGTGTGTGTATGTGTGTGTGTGCGTGTGTGCTTGTGCGTGTGTGTGTGCTTGTGTGCGTGTGTGCGTGTGTGTGTGTGTATGTGTGTGTGTACATCTTCTACACATTGACTTGCCCGTTCTATGGGGCACGCCACACAATCATGCTCATGAAATAAATTCCAATAATTAGGAGCCACCCAAGATTGATGTCACAGCCTCTTCCAATGAGACAATGCACGTACACACCTTATTAAGCCATCCTGCCACTGGATCTGGACAGCATAAGATTAATGTCACAGCCTCTTCCAATGAAACAATGCACGTACACACCTGATCAAAGCCATCCTGCCACTGGATCTGGACAGCATAAGATTAATGTCACAGCCTCTTCCAATGAAACAATGCACGTACACACCTGATCAAAGCCATCCTGCCACTGGATCTGGACAGCATAAGACTGATGTCACAGCCTCTTCCAATGAAACAATGCACGTACACACCTGGTTAAAGCCATCCTGCCACTGGATCTGGACAGCATAAGATTGATGTCACAGTCTCTTCCAATGAAATAATGCACGTACACACCTGGTTAAAGCCATCCTGCCACTGGATCTGGACAGCATAGTTGCCAAGAGGGTTGATGGATTCCGGGGTCACGTCCTCTGGGATGTCCGCAGGGTTTATTGTGCGTGCCCCTGCGTGTTTTGAGTGATTTTGCATGCACTTGCGTGAGTGAGTGCGTCCCAGAGTGCTTGAACGTGAGAGTAAAGGGGCTTCTGTGCCTGTTTGATGAGTACGTTGTGACTGTGTGAGAGTATGTTGTGAGAGTATGTTGTGACTGTGTGAGAGTGCAGACGCCCCTGTGAATAAGACAGTCAGTACATCTACCCAATGTTTAACAAACTCAACCCCTTGCGTGTGAACGACTCAACAGACCCTTGCGTGTGAAATATTTAACAGACCGTTTAAAGGCGTGTGAACAATTCAACAGACCTTTGCGTGTGGAATATTTACCAGACCGTTTAAAGGCGTGTGAACAATTCAACAGACCTTTGCGTGTGAATGATTTAACAGACCGTTTGAAGGCGTGTGAACGATTCAACAGACCTTTGCGTGTGAAATATTTAACAGACCGTTTAAAGGCTTGTGAACAATTCAACAGACCTTTGCGTGTGAAATATTCAACAGACCGTTTGAAGGTGTGTGAACGATGCAACAGACCTTCGCGTGTGAACAATGCAACAGACCATTTAAAGGTGTGTGAACGATGCAACAGACTATTTGAAGGCGTGTGAAATATTTAACAGACCGTTTGAAGGCGTGTGAACGATTCAACAGACCTTCGCGTATGAACGATGCAACAGACCATTTGAAGGTGTGTGAACGATTCAACAGACCTTCGCGTGTGAACGATGCAACAGACCATTTAAAGGCGTGTGAACAATTCAACAGACCTTAGCGTGCGAACTATTCAACAGACCATTTCAGGGCGCTTTGGTCATCAACGCTGTGGAGGATCATTGAAGTTTGACGAGCAGGTAGTCTGTATGATACAATAGTGCTCCTGATTGCTCCCTGCTGCCTGACTTGCTTCGCACAGGCCATCCAACTTTCAGAAACAAAAGCCTTGTTGAAGCAACACCCTTCTTTCTCGTTTCTGTGGTGGGGGAGCTCTACAGTACTCAGCACCAAAAGGATCCTTAACCAATTTTACTTTGGAAAGTGGCGCGTTACCATGATGATCTGTAGTAGTAGCATTTCTTATTCCTTTATCTGAACAGCTGACGACTGTCTTCTGCGAGTTGGAGCAACCGCCTTTGACTCACATATTGCAGCATTGCATATGTTTTGAGTTGGCATGTTCATACGGTATACACAGGTTGTCTTAAACAGTCGTAATCGCACGGCCATACACAGTCGTAATAATCACACAGCCATACACAGTCGTAATAATCACACAGCCATACACAGTCATAATAATCGCACAGCCATACACAGTCATAGTAATCGCACAGCCATACACAGTCATAGTAATCGCACAGCCATACACAGTCATAATAATCGCACAGCCATACACAGTCATATTAATCGCACAGCCATACACAGTCATATTAATCGCACAGCCATACACAGTCATATTAATCGCACAGCCATACACAGTCGTGCTCGCACAGCCATACACAGTTGTGCTTGCACAGCCATACACAGTCGTGCTCGCACAGCCATACACAGTCATAATAATCGCACAGCCATACACAGTTGTGCTCGCACAGCCATACACAGTCGTAATAATCGCACAGCCATACACAGTCGTGCTCGCACAGCCATACACAGTCGTGCTCGCACAGCCATACACAGTTATAATCATCGCACAGCCATACACAGCTCTGGCAGGCCCAAGCACGACACACACCCACCTGTCCATTCGTTGATGGAAGAAGCTGAAGTGTCGTTGCGGCGCAGGGTGGCGGGGGTGAGAGCAAACTCCTCTGAGCCTGGTAACCTGTGTGAGTGTGTGTATTTGTGTGTGTGTGTGTTTGTAGGTGTGTGTGCATGTGTGTGTGTGTGCCTGTTTGTGTGTGTTTGTGTCCAGGAGCGTAAGAGTGTGTGTAACGTGTTTGTGTGTGTGACATGGTACACGTGCTGTGTGTGTTTGTGCTTGACGTACATACGTGTGTGTACGTGTGTACCCGTTTGTGTGCACCTTTGCATTTGTATTCATCACAAGTTTTGCCCAATGCTGTTCATTGCAGTGTGTACGGCAGCGCCAAGCGTTTGGAAGACACACAGTATGGCGTGATGTCCATTGCTGTGTAATGAATGCAGTTCTCAAATGTCCCTCAAGAACAGCTGCTCCTTTAACGTGCAGGTTCTAGGTTTGGGATGCAGCAAGGTGAAACGGAATCACAATTAATTAACGTCCTCAAATCATGTGATTGACATAAGAATACACTGCCTGAAAACAATAGAGTCATTTATCTTAACCGCACTTCTTGGCTGCACGCAGCATACCTGCGCAGACACGGCTCGCACACAGACGTTGCAATTGCGCAGACGTGGCTCCCACACTGACGTTGCATTTGCGCAGACGTGGCTCCCACACAGACCTGACCTTCACACAGACACGGCTTGCACACAGACGTTGCACTTACGCAGACGTGGCTCCCACACAGACGTGACTTTCACACAGACATGGCTCTCACACGGACGTGACTTTCATACAGACGTGGCTTCAACAAAATATAGCTTTCACATGGACGTGACTTTCACACAGACTTAGTTTTCACACAGAGGTGACATTCACACAGACATTTTGTTTTCACACAGACGTGGCATTCACATAGACATGGCTTTCACACGGACGTGACTTTCATACAGACGTGGCTTCAACAAAAGAATGACTTCCACACAGACGTGGCTTCAATAAAAGAGTGACAATTACACAGACGTGACTTTCACACAGACGTGACTTTCACACAGACGTGGCTTCAACATAGTAATGACTTTCTCAAAGACGCGGCTTCAACAAAATAATCACTTTCACACAGACGAGACTTTCACACAGACGCGACTTTCACACAGACGCGACTTTCACACAGACGTGGCTTTTACACACAGAGGCGGCTCAACACATACAGGAGAAACCTACCGTACAATCATGGCATGCTGGCCCTGGTCGTAGGCCACCTTGGGAACCTTACTGGCAGATCCCGTCTGCAGCAGTAAATTGAAACAAAACCCAGTGTATTGAGGTGCTGTACGTCTGCAGTTTTAGGGATAGCTCTCCATCTCTCTAGCCCTCTATCTTTCTCTCTAGGGATAAGTGGTATAGTGTTGGTGGAATTTGGCTGCATTGAGTAGTACGCAGTGTGCATCTGCCCTGTGTATATGTGTGTGTATGTTGCTAAAGGTGATACATCGACAAATTATGTACACACACCTGCACACACAATGTAAACCATGTCAACCTGCAAGCTTCACATATTTGCAGGTGTGTTTTGCATTACCTATGTTTGTAGGTCATAATTGTGTCCCTAGCTCAAAGAGTGCACCAAAAGTTGACATGTTCATTATAAAGAACAGGACACAAGCAATGTGCTCATGTAATTCCCATACTGAACATTTTAACGTACCAAAATATAAATATGCTGTTTGAGTGTACGCTTTCTGACCCCATCCCACATTCCCCATCACACATACAACCACACCTACACCCACACCCACACCCACACCCACATTCACACCCACACCTACACTCACACCCACACCCACACCCACATTCACAATCATGCCCAGCCCCACCCCCACACACTCACCCACACCCACATCCACACCCACACCCACACCCA
>Ga0307974_1003181_pt1 | contig 11758 bp, 16 predicted proteins | sample OrgLakmetagen784_FD_201812 | JGI IMG/M metagenome (GOLD analysis project Ga0307974, IMG submission 201812) | Saline water microbial communities from Organic Lake, Antarctica - #784 | ecosystem: Environmental > Aquatic > Non-marine Saline and Alkaline > Saline | place: Antarctica: Organic Lake... | reverse complement strand
CAGCAACAGTGGTGGGGTGCATGTGGTGCTCAACACCCTGACCAGCCCAGGCATGGTGTCTGCTGCTGCTTCTCTGCTGCACGTGGGCGGGCGCTTTGTGGAGATCGGAAAGCGTGATGTGACCAGCACTGGCCGCCTTGCTCAGGAGCGCCCAGATGTGAGCTATGGCTTTGTGGCTGTGGACTTCCTGCCCAACGACCGCCTCCAGGCCTCACTACAGCAGGTAGCTGTGGGCGTGGCAGCAGGTGTCTTGCGCCCCCTTCCCCTTGCTGCTCATGGCCTGCACAGTGTGGCTGCAGCTCTGCGCCAGCTGTCTCAAGCACGCCACGTGGGCAAGGTGGTGGTCAGCAGCAGGCCCCAGCGCAGCAGCAGCTCTAGCAGCAGTACCTCCCACAACACTACCTCTTCTTCTCTCAACCCTCACAGTCGTGTAGCCATCAGCGGCGGCTTGGGATCTCTGGGCTTGCTCATTTCTCAGTGGCTGACGCAGCAGGGAGTGCAGCACATTCTGCTGCTGGCACGATCAGCACGCACCACCTCTGCCGCCTCTCAGCATCTCTGCCAGCTGTGGCAGGGACAGGCCCAGGCCATGCTTTCTGCCTGTGATGCTGGATGTGCTGAGGATGTGTCTGCTGCCCTTGTTCCCTCCACTCACCACCAGCACCTTCCTCCTCTGTGTGCTGTGCTGCATGCCGGGGGGGTGCTTGCAGATGCCACCCTGCGCAACCAGACGCTCTCTGGCCTGCGCAAGGTCATGGGGGCCAAGGTGTCTGGCCTGCCTCACCTGCTGGGCGCTGCTCAGCTGCAGCCCGGCGCACATCACGTGCTCTTCTCCAGCGTGGCCTCTCTGCTGGGCAGCCCTGGCCAAGCTAACTACAGCGCAGCCAATGCAGCCCTGGATGCAGCAGCCAGCAGCTGGCAGCATACCGGCCTGCCCACCGTCAGTGTGCAGTGGGGCGCATGGGCTGGGGGCGGCATGGCTGCCAATGATGCCAGCACAGTCGCACGTGTAGAGCGGAGTGGCATGCGTCTAATTCAACCGCAGCAGGGATTGCTTGCACTAGAAGGTGTGTTTGATTTTTCCCATGATTCAATGAAACATTTATACACTACACTTTCACTGCTTTAGTTTCATGTAAAGAATGAAACCAATAAAAACCATTTTTGATACAGATCAGCTAGTCTACATCACACAATCTAAGAGCTTATCTTAATCTGCACAAATGTCCCTGTATGCAGGTGCTCTTGGTGCTGCCATCCTCGGCACTTCTCCAGTACTTGCGGCAGTACCCTTCATTTGGCCCACCTTTGTAGCTAGAGCTTCCAAAACTTTAGCAAGCGCCAATCCCGCCTCTACACCCACCGCTGCACCCTCGCTCATTGCTGGATTTGAGGAGGAGCAGCAGCAGCAGCAGCAGCAGAAGCAGCAGCAAGCCAAGAACAGCACAAGCATTAAGCAGCCTCTTCTTGGCCAGGGAGCAGCACTAGCTGCTGCTGACTCGGGCGCGATAGTGAGAGAAGTGACACGTGCAGTGCTGGGCAGCGATGTTGGGATGGAGGAGCCACTGATGTCTGCAGGCCTTGATAGTTTGGGTGCAGTAGAGCTGCGCAACTCTCTAGAGGTGCGCAATTATCTAGAGATTTTAGTGCTCAAATGCAAGTTACAACTCTCTAGAGGTGCGCTTCTCTGTAGAGGATTAAGTGCACGTATGCAAGTTGTAGCTCTTAGAGGTGCACTACTCTGTAGAGGACCAAGTGCACGTATGCAAATTGCAGATCGTACATGAGGATTTGAAGCACGATTGTGTCCTTTTGATGGTGATGAAAAGTTGTGGAAGTTTAGAAATGTTATTGTGGCTGGCCATTCTCACCTAGTAATGGCATTGTTAATTACTTGCAGTCCCGTCTGTCCATGGCCCTTCCGTCCACCCTCATCTTCGACTACCCCACCATCAGCGCCATCAGCAGCTATGTCGCTTCTCAAGCTCCTGCCTCCGTTCCCACAACAGACAGCTCTATGAGACCTGCAGGTGTGCTGCTGCGCCTGCAAAAGCACACTTCTTTCAGCCATAGTGGTGCAACAAGAGCTAGTCTTGCGTCTATGATAGTATGTTGCACTAATGTTGAGACAAGCTTGCAGAATCGAACGTTTGAACTTGCTGATGCTCTGGTTTGCTGCACTGATTACACACATCCGAAAACTTTCCACATCTGGTTTGTTGCACTGAATGTCTTTCACCTAGTAACTTCTCATATTGTAAAATCTGACAGGTCGATCCCATGCCCCTGAAAGTAACCTCAAAATGTGAATCAACATGCATCCTTTCACCCTTGAAACTCCTTGAACAGAAGGAGGTTCACCCACCTTGTCCCCCTCAGGCCCTGTGCCTGGCCAGCTTGTGGCTGACATCTCCACCTCACCACCAGCCACCCAGATCACACGCATCTCTTGCCGTGGGCCTGGCAGCAACGTTGCTACCTCCTCTGCCCTCAGCTCAAGCTCTGCAGCAGGTGCGTGACCTACCGACTACCCTTCCATGTGGCCTGCAAATGTCGTCCTGCTTCCTTCAACAGCAATTCTCTATTTTTGAAAGCTTTGTCGTCATATCAGCTTTAATCCCTTGTCCTAAACAGCCTAACACCTGTCTCTCTCATTTTTTCTTTTTATTACCATGCAATGCAAAAAGACTGTGCTTAGGCAAAGGAGGTGTACACCTAACCTTTGCTGCTGCTTTACCATCCAGGCCTTCCTGCACCCTTCATCGACAAGCTTCAAGGTGCTGATGCTTCTGGGTGTACGCCGTATGCTAGGTGCGCCAATATAATTTTGAGCATTCTGTCAGATTAAATTACCGTCACTGCAAAGTATAAGACTCAGCACATCTACTAATAGCATATATTTGCTAGTCTTCTCAGCATAGATAGCTAGTCTTGGACGCACATTTTAACATGTTTGCTTGTTGACGAGCAAGGAGCTGCAGCCCATAGCCCACATAGCTCACTTATAACATCGTTCACTTTAAATCTCGTTCTGTCAAGAGCAATGAGTGGTCAGCAGCTCTAGCTCTGACCGAATGTAAAATGAAAACGAAATTGCTTTGAAGCGGTGTACACTTTCACGCGTGTAGGTATGATTTGGTGGCCTCGGAGTCTCTTTTTGGGCAGCTCCCTGCCCAGTTTGGGGCCTTCGTCAGTGGAGCAGAGATGTTTGATGCCCGCCTGTTTGGTAAGTCTTGCATGTGATATTTTATCTGAAGGAGGCTTGTAAGTCTTGGGTCGTTGTATCAAAGGTAGAAAATAGAATCTGAATTGGAGTGCAGACGCATTGCAGAGAGGATTTGTGTGCAGGACTGATATAGCAACAAGCTGACAACATAATACAGCAAACTGACCACAAAAATGCACCCTTAATCATAATATTTTACGATTGTCCCATTATCAGGTATGCATGCCACAGAAGCCACCCTCATGGACCCTCAGCAGCGTATGCTTTTGGAGTGTGCGGCAGAGCTGGTGCTGGGTGCTGGATGTAACAGGCTATCAGGTGTGCGAGCCACCCTTTGATGAGAAAAGAATGGCTATCAAGTGTGTGAGCCACCCTGTGTATAACAGGCTATCAAAATCGCGAGCCACCCTTTGATGAGAATAGAATGGTGACAACCAAGGTGGCCGTGCCTGGGTGGGTCTTTACTAATTACTGGTGTGGGAGCTGTAAGCTTGTAACTTGGAGAAAGTCCATCTGAAAGTAGCAGTGCCATGTCAACTCCCTCCCATACCCAAGCCAGTCATCACTCCAATCAACAAAAGTGTGCCGGTAGGCGTTAGTGTCATGTTTTGTCGTGCACTTCAGCATCAAGGCAAATGATTGCTCAATTTTGACCGAACCAACGCCACACTCATAAATAACTGCAGATGCTGGTGTGTACGTGGGTGCTTCCTCCCAAGACTACAACAAGATCCTGCTGTCACAGCAGCCTGTCCACCGCACCCCGTACACCCCCTACAGTGGCACTGGTGCTGCACTTTCTGTGCTTTCTGGTCGTGTGGCTTACACATGCAACATGCGTGGTCCCTCCATTGTCTGTGATACTGGTGCGTGCATAGTTGAAGCAGTTGTACTTTTGTTGCAAGCTCAAAATGGATTTTTTGACATACCCTGTTTAAGTGAAGAATTGAGAACGAACATGAAGACGCCACTGCGTGTACGCTATGTATTTTAGTAATCAAGACGCCGCTGCGTGTATACTTGTAATATGCTCTAGCAAAGCCAGTGCATCAGATCTCATTCTTAGAAATCTTGCATTATCAATACTGATATTTTTTGTACACCATCCACAATCTTTCCTCCAGCCTGCTCATCAGCGCTGGTGGCCATTCACAGCGCCAGCAGTGCCCTCCGTCTGGGACAATGCCGCTCTGCACTGGCAGGAGGTGTAAACCTGACGCTCACTCCAGACACGCCCGCTGCATTTCAGGTCAGTAATCATAAGGGAAAACAACTGCTGTAGGAAAAAAGGCATACTTCAGGTCAGTGACCATGGTGAATTGCATTCCAGGTCAATTATCATGAGCGCAAAAAATGCTGTAAGACAAAAGCTGCTCATATTGAAGTGCACTCCAAGTCAGCGGTCATTAGTACAGAGATCTGCTACTGGAAGATTAATTTATGAATGAAGTTTACGCAAACGCACTTTTTAATTAAAAGGCAGGGAGAGTACCACGCAAAATCACTTTTTCACATTGCAGTTTGTCTCACCTATCGTAACCCTGTCAAAACCCATGCAGGCAGCTGGAATGCTTGCCATGGATGGCCGTTGCAAGACTCTAGATGGGGCAGCTGATGGATACGCGCGTGCAGAGGCATGTGGCTTGATGCAGCTGGAGCAGCTGGATGCGTGGGATGGCAGCAACGTGTCCGTTGATGGGCCTAAACCACTAGGCGTGCTAGCAGGGACTTCAGTGAATCAGGTTAGCTGTTGCTGCTCATATTAAAACTTCTGTTTTATGCTTCCTAACGCTGTATCTAGTGCACTTGGCATTATGAAATTCGCCACAGCAAAGTAACATATAACACTCTAGCTTCTAAACAATACTCTCGCTCATCCCGCTTTGCTTGCATCACATGCAGGATGGAAGATCGTCAGCTCTCACTGCACCTAATGGACCAGCCCAGCAAGCTGTGATGCGTGCTGCCATTGCCAGTGGCGGATTGCGACCAGATGCAGTCAGAGGCCTTCAAATGCATGGCACTGGCACTCCTCTTGGAGACCCCATCGGTAGGTTGTGGTTGTTGAAGTCGAAATCCCTTTCTGCTCTGCACAGATGGCAGCTGAACAGGATCAGCATTTATCGTGTTCAGACAGGCCAGGTGGTCACACATCTTTCCTTGCTTTTCCTTGAGCAGAACTTGGTGCAGCTGCTGCAGTGCTGATGGCAAAGAATGACCACCCTCAGCAGCCCCTGTCACTTATGGCTAGCAAGGTGGGTTTCGGTTTCTGTGTACTTGCAGGAAAACCACGAGGGAACTGTTCTGGCTTCATAGCTTCCTCTTTCATGCTTCTAAAAATATATCAAAAGCCTTTTCTTTTGCATTCTGCAATTCAATGTATTTTTTCATCGTGCAATTCAACTTCAGTATTGCATTGTCATCTCCTGCTGATACAATGTTAACTTGTGCAACCTTATTCTGGTATCCCACACAGTCTTGGGCTGGTCACGCTGAGCCTGCTGCTGGCGTGATGGGCATGCTCCTCACAGCTCAGTCACAAGTCCAGCACGCAACCCTGCCCATCCTGCATCTCCGAGCAATGAATCCAAGTGCCGCAGCAGTTGTTAGCGATGGAGGAGACATGCAGGTGGGGGGCATTTTGGCAGCGTTATGCTGTAACAATGCAATCAAGAAGCATACCTACTTTTACAGTCCTGTGCCTGTTAAAGGACTTGGACAATCAACAAAAGCGGGGCTTGTACATTTTCAAGACAAGGGTTTCAATAGAAGTTTTTTGTGATCACCAAGATAATGCACAACTTCATCACGCCTTTGAACCACCTTTGTCACAACTGCCTTACATGCAGGCCGCCCGGCAGCTTGCCCCTGGCCCTGCTGTTGCGGGAACACAAAATGCCTGCGGTGTGAGTGCTTTTGCTTTCCAGGTGAGCTTAGGTGTGCATGGGTGAGCTTGGTAAGAAAAGGTGGGCACAGTGGGACTCATAAGGGTTTAAGGGTCGAGAGGAAATTGTTGCATTCATGGAGAATCTGCTATTGGACCATAACAACTATTTTGTTGTAGCTCATGGATAGGAGGTCTTGTGATGAAAGCCATACTAAGCGTTTTGTTTCTTCACTGCAGGGCACAAACGCACATGCCATCTTGAAAGGCATCCCCACAGCAGAGCAGCAGCCAGGTAGCTCCATTGCCGTACCTGGAACTGCAAGCAGTGATGGCCAAGAGGCTGTGGGTAAAGAACTGGTCTGGATGCGCAAGACTTATTGGCCTGTCTTGCCCCATTCTGTCTTCCTGCGCCGCTTCATGCCACCTGAGCCAACGTCATCGGGTAGGCGACCCACGAATTCATAATATGGAATTTTTTTACGTCCATGAATGCTGAAAGTGTAGCACTGGTGCATGAAGCAGCGTGTGGTGATGCTGCACTTCACCTGATTGCGAATAAATTTGATTTCCTTCTCACTGTTAATTAAGTTTGTAAGGTGACATAACTTGCGCACATGCAGGCGTATTTTTTGAGACCAGCTTTGCCCATCCCAAGCTTGCAGCCTTAGCCAGTATGTGGCTGAGCGATGCCAAGAAGCTCTTGGTGCCTAGCAGTGCACTCATTTCTATCGCATCGTCAGCAGTGCGTGCTACCTTGCAACAAGCCTCTGCCACCTCCCCTGCTGGCAGCATGCTCAGCACAGCCTTGATCGAGGGTGTATTTGGTGCACCCAGTCCATTGAGCCATGGCAGCTTCTCCCGGCTGAGCTTCTCTTGCAGCCTCGATCTTGCAGCCGGAATCCTGCATGTCAGCAGCCACACTCCTAAATCCCACAAGCCCAAAGCTGTGCTCACCTGCAGTGCTACCAATGTTGCTGCCAGTATCTCACAACCCTCTCACCTCTCTTCATCCAAACTCTCAATTGCACTTTTTACCCTTTCCGAACCAGCAAGGTGGACCGTCCAGCACGGTTGCAGCAGCAGGTTTTGTGGAGAAAGCCAGGGTGCTCAGATCAGCTCACAGGTCTGCTCTCCCCCAGGAGAAATTGAGCTAGATGTTGCAGCATGCTGCATGGCCGAGGCAGACCTCACACGACAGGTGAGCTGCATTTTATTCGGCACTACAGCAGAACAGACTAAGGCGCGCAGCACATTTCAAAGCCTTGACTGAAAGCAAATACACTAACTGTGCCTTGCTTTTGGCATACTTTCGGCATACTTTGTCTCTCTATACTAGGTATTCCGTAAAAAAAGCGACCAAAAGTCCCCGTAAATATAGCTTACGACATATGATTGCAGATACTGCAAGGAGAAGGTCTGCTAGCTGGATTTCAAATTTGGGCCATTCGAGATCATCAGCTGGAAAGCAATTCCAAAGACAGGACTCAATAGATCATTTTGAGCATAGAAAACCATTACTTAATTATGCCGTTGCATGGTGTGAGCAACTGCATGTCCAAACAACTAGGCATACACCATTTTATTGCAATAAAGCCTGTAGGATTCCAGCCTGTACATTGCCGTGGTGCCTCTTATAACTTTATGAGGGCGAGGATTTGATAATGGATTTTGATTGCAGTGAACTCACTTGTCATGCAGCAGTTCCATTGAAGGCAACAAGGTGTGTAATAGAAAAAAAATAACTACGCTGGTAGTGATTACCCAGTGAACATGAGGAGGGGAAAAGCAATTACATGCCAGCACCTGGAGGTTCCTCGTTGCTTAAATTACGGAGTAGGCCACTTTAGTATAGAGGATTAGAGCTGTGTGCAAAAGCATCCATACCAAAACCTTGGCTGTGATCATAAGTGTTGTATGTTGTGTAAGTGTGTATTAGTGAAAAAGAAAACTTTTTTCTGTAAGCTGGTTTCACTGTTGTTGTGTTGTAACAATCTAACAGAGGTTCGCTGGTGTGCTCTGTTTCGTTTGTACGCTTATTGTAAGGTTGATGCTAATCCAAATCGCACTGACAGCTATATACCTATCCGTGCCAGCCTTACTGAGATGTGCATGATCCCATTTCTGATTTGAGCTTATCTTTCAGATCAGAGAGGGCCCAAGGTTGTGATGCTTGTGCCCTTGTTCCGGTCTGTTCTGGCTGTACCTTACCCTCCAGTCCTTTACAGATGCGTGAATACATTTCAATCAGGGGAAACAGGCTGAAAAGCCCAGCAAATAGCAGGGGGGAGGGGGGGGAGTCTGTGCGTTCATTGCCAGCACCGCTGTGGGCTTTGGTCTTAAAATAGTAGACAGAATAATATTGGTGGTGCATTTTTATGAGCCCAGCTTCCTTAAGGAAATGTGAGCGAATATGGTTGCAGTGTGCAGTGGTCAATTTTTTGTAGAAAATCTGGATTTGGGCGTGTTACAGAGGTCAAGTGGAGATAGCAAGCTTTGTACTTCGAGGCTGAAAACGAGCTGAGACTGACGGGAAAAAAGAGAAACAGGCTGGAAGAGAAGAAATGAGAGGGATGCAAGTTGATGTCTAGACTCCAGATATGGAAGAAAGAGTTATGACATACACACGAAGTATACAAAGTTTAGAGGGGGGGAAAGCTGTGCACTTTAATGTCTATGTACCGAGGAGCTAGTAAAACAAAGACTGCACACATCCAAAAACAAAACCTCGGGGCACTCAGTGAGAGGCAAGGGAAAAGTAAGCCAAGGATAAAAGCAATTAAGCGCTTGCGATGACTGGTGCGCCAAAACCAACTCCAGAAGCACAAGTCTTTCCTTCAGGTTTTAGCTAAGGAAGCACAGTAAGTCGTTCTCAAAAACCAAGTCCGTAGTGGGGAGGACAGGAAGGGGAACAGTGAACCAAAAAGTGGCTTAGGCAATGTAGAAAGAGATAGTGTTATCCATTACAATTTAAACTACTTAGGCCGTACTAAAGCGCGCTTATGCTTGACGCTTATAAGGGACTCGAGCTCTTGAGCAGACGTTTCAGTAATAAAGCGGCACTTAGGTGGTGCCAAAGCGTCTGGCTGTCGGGCCCGGGGGCAGTATACTTTGTAGTGACGGTGATTTGATCTGACAGGGAGATAGTGGATAAGGCACTGCTCCCAGGCTTAAACTAGCGCTCTCTAAAAATTGTTGAAAGTAGAAACAAATTGACGACATGGTATACCGTGCGTACGTACGCACGTACACTTGGGATCAATCCTTGCTGCCGTCCCCAAAAGAATGATGAATTTGCCAGAACAATGCCAGGGTTGCTGCAGCTCTACCTAATAGAACATAGACCCTCATAGAACATAGACAAGTTTATTGTTGCATTGCAAGAGGAAATCATAAACCACCTGGGCCCCCTCAGCCGGTTCAAAAGACATGTTGAGAATGCAGTGTTCCCAATTGGAAAGAGGCTGATGAATCCCTCAATTGTTGCAACTTCACCCAGCCAAAAGGTGTGAACATTCGACTGGCCTGAGGCTCTGAGCACCGTGAACTTGACGATATCGTCATGTTTGTTTTAAATAAGTTATTCGTCTCAATCTTGAGTGCAAAAATCTCACTCAATCTCGTGAAATTTGCGTGTGCTCGTCTCGAGCTTTAGAGGCTGGCCTCGCACTTTTTTAAATTGGATTTTTAAATACACGCCAGCCATCGTCATGATGGCGTGTACACGTTTGGGCAGCAGGCGGCTCCATCATTCCCTCTCCCTTGAGCTCGTTGTTCTGGTCTGCTGCTTGCTTACCTCCCTCGCCCAAGGTATCGTGTCGTCTCGATCAAATAATCATCGCAAAAAATGGCCTTGCAGCATGATGAGGGTCGAAGTTCCCAATTGCTGGTGTGCTTGACCAAGATTTTGCCCCCGCATGTGCACCCTCATCCTTCACCTTCAATTGTGATCTTGCGCATATGTTTATAATGGCAGACTCTTAAGACATGTTGCTGGCTTGGGTGCTTGCTGCTCTGCGTGTACGTAGAGCTTTCTGAGTTGAGCTACCACCGGGTCAAGTGCAAGAGCTCATGCAAGTCTGTCCTGATAGCATAATGTGTCAAAAAGGCTTTAAACTGCTTGTTTTTGTCCAAATTAAATTTGTTGGAGATGCTGCTGCACCATTGCCCCTACTTCATAATCAAGTTGCTCAGTCGCCGCCTGCAATAAACTGGCGGTTTGGTGGAACATGTTTTTCTCATGAACCCCTCTTGATCTTTCCCACGCGTCATAGGGCAATCTTCTGCTGAGGCAACTGCTGTATCACAGGCCTTGGCCTCTGGGAATGGCCAGGCTTTTGCCAATTCGCTTGCACAGGTGCGCGCTTGCTTAAATAGCCAAGACCACTACTGTGGCCAATCATCCCAAAGAGAAATAAAGGCAGTCTTATCTTGTATAATCTGAAGACTTTCTGAGAAATGTGATGACAGAAACATGGAGTGATCTTAAAAGATGCACCCTTACACCATGTTGAAGCTCTGAGAGTCCAAGCAAAAGCTTTCATTCTGGATTGCAAGCGCAGGCACAAGCGAAGGGCGGAGGATCTGCCCAGGCAGCTAGTGAGGCACTAGCCATAGCTGCAGGAGTAAGTGAAACCTTGTAGCAACTCGACCAAAAAGGAAGGGTCCTCAGTGTCAACCACGGAAAGGAAGGCAGGATCTACAAAGAGCTCGCTACCATACGTGATTGTAGGCGCCCTGCTTGGTGCATAGCACAATGGGGTACACTAAATGTGCATCAAATTCCTGAATTTGTCACACAACAGCTCCATGTAATGTTAAATGCTATATGTCTAACGCTTATGCAGGAGAACCCAACTGCGGTGTCCAATTCACTTGCCTCTGCCATTGCTGAAGGTGGTGGCAATGCAAACGCCGTGAACAGTGCCCTTTCTCAGGCTTTTGCAACCAGTGGTGGTAGCTCATCTGCCCTGAGCCAAAGCGTTGCTAACGCATACTCAAAGGTGGAGTATGCATGTAACACTGCACCTGTAAGCCTTGCGTGCATAAAAATGGCTTGGCGTGTGGTTGATGACATTATATATACTTGCTAAGTCCAGCGTGTATCACTTGGACGCCAGTTCTTGGAGTGAAGTGATGTCACCCATGTTACTCTTGCTTTTGACGTCTAACCTCTTAAATATCTACATCTTTTTATTTCTTTTTTATTTGGCCCTCACAACTGCACTCCTCTCTTTCAAGTCTATATTTTCTAGTCTGGGCAGTTGCGAGGACCCTCTAGAGTTGTGATCAGACCTTGTAAATAATTCATCTTCGTTGCACAATGCAAACAAAATTGAAAAGTTGTATCTGCTTCTAACCTTGCAGAACCCAGAAAGTGTCGCTGCATCAATTGCTGATAGCTTGGCCCTGGCCCAGTCTTCAGGTGTGGTTTGATAGTGTGAGAAATGTTGCAAGTGTGATTATGTATAGAATTGCTAAGTTATACAAATTGTGCACCTTGACGTAAATGTGCACCTGCTCTGCAGGCAACGCTGACGCTGCCGGCAACGCATGTGCAAACGGCATTGCTGCTGGAGGCGCCCAGGCTCAGGTGAATAGTAATGCAGCAATATTGATGTGTGGTGCTTGATTTCCTATGGTCCCAT
>Ga0307974_1003180_pt1 | contig 11760 bp, 15 predicted proteins | sample OrgLakmetagen784_FD_201812 | JGI IMG/M metagenome (GOLD analysis project Ga0307974, IMG submission 201812) | Saline water microbial communities from Organic Lake, Antarctica - #784 | ecosystem: Environmental > Aquatic > Non-marine Saline and Alkaline > Saline | place: Antarctica: Organic Lake... | reverse complement strand
GCGTGCGTGCGCGCGCGCGTGCGTGCGAGCGTGCGTGCGTGCGTGCGTGCGTGTGTGTGTGTGTGTGTGTGTGTGTGTGTGTGTGTGTGTGTGTGTGTGTGTGTGTGTTTGTTTGTGTGTGTGTGTGTGTGTGTGTGTGTGTAAGGCACTGCATCACCGCTGAAATTTACAACATGAATTAATTAGGATGAATTAATCATCTACCACCCCCCCCTATGATTAATTTTTTCAGATTAATTTAAAATAATTTCGGATTATTTTAAAATAATCTCAAGGGGGGGGGGCAATAGAGGATTAATTATGGTGGATTAATTGAATTGCAACGTTGACCAAGTGCGAAGCACTGTATTAATCTAAGCAATTTCAGAAATACCGAGCACCGAAATTTCGGGACAAATGGAGTCTGCAGAGGAACTTTGACCAGTAAAAAAATCGCTGCTTTGCCTTCTCGATGTCTGATTAATGGTTCTCAGCCCCTTACTGAACTCCCTGTGTCAGGGGCTCAGGGAAAGGGATCACAAAAGCATTAAAGTCTTTCGCTGCGTTGTAAACGTCCGGGAATCAATGCACGATGAAAAAAGGACTATTAATCTCGCGTTAATACAGTTGTAATGCGTGGGATACGTAATCAATTATCATCCGTTTATCCACCCATTGTTTAACTATATTGTACGAGCGGAGTGCACAATCAGTAGGCCAGCGTTATGCTATTGCTATTGCAACTCGCGTAGCACCTTTTAGGATACACTCGCTGTGTGGAATCCTTTGAGGTTTTCCGCTTGCCTTCCTTTCTGCCGGTGATGCCCCTTAGCGGGAGAGGAGTCCAGGACACCACCACATGCTCAGGGCTGAGCAACAAGGAGGTGAGTGTGTGGGAGGGCAGAGTGTGTCATCCCACAAAAGCTCTCCATAATCGCCCTCCGTGATTTCTTTATAGGGCTTCAATAATAATGGACTTGCTGCAGGCGCAATCGTGCTTGATTGAGCATTGAACTGAAGGTGTCAGTGCTGTTCTACTGCAGGTACAAGTATTGGGCAGCCCCCCCTTGGACTTTCGGTGTTGGGTGAGCCTGCAGGTAAGGGGCAATGGCTGACTGCCTTCCCCAGACATCAACACAAACGCAACTGTCCTACCACCATTGACACACACACATCTCACCAAACTCCAGGCTGCCCCTGTGGCCCAAGCTTGGTGCGCCACCCAAGTGCTTACGCTCCTTGTTGCCTTCATGCGGACCACGTACAGCGCCACGAAACCGTTTAAGGGAGAGGACGGGATGACCCTGTCAATTTACATCATCTGTTACTGCACAGTATGCGGCATCCTTTTGGTACAGCCTCGATGGTCTGAGGTGAGGAGGGAGGCATGGGACACCCTAGGACCCTTGTGTCTCTCTTCCAGCGTCAAGAGCTAAGGCTGACAAACACATGCACTGGCATGTTGCCCCCTTGTTTGAGAAGCAGGCTCCATATGAGTCCATGCCATGATATTCTGACTACCGTTGTTTCCATGCAGCTCAATTGTAAAACACGTGTTGTGCCTCACACACAGCACATGCTCATGAGTACTAGAAACACGTACTCTGTTAGGTGTGTTGCTCATTCCTTGATCTTGAGCGTTAGATGTGATGACCCTTAATCGCTTGAACACCTTTCTCCTTTCTCACGGCATGTTGCACCAACCCCCTTCCAAGCAATCGCAGTACATGCATGAGTGAACTTGTAGCACACATGCACTCACACAACAACCCCTCCTTTCCAACCTCACCTTTTCTGCTCTACTCGTGTGCAGGCCTGCTTTATCAGTACCATTGTAATGCGAATCCTGCTGGCTTCACTCATCGCCGCCAATGTGCTGCCTATGACCGCAACATTCCAACGCGTCTTGAACTTGAATGTCGACAAAATTGTAGAAGTGTTGCTCATGGCTCCAATCGAGCAGGTACAGAAGTTACAAGATTGAGTATAGGGTGTACGTCCTCAAGTGCTTGAAAAACAGGAGAAGGTGTGGCATTTGTCATGAGAGGCTGAATGCAGCCTGCTGCCTGTTTTTAATCGCCTTGAACCGGAACCGCTTAATTGTACTTGAAACCGTGGACCATATGTCAAAAGACTCGTCCAGCTCACGCATGTTTGGTGTAGAGGTCGCCAACACGTGCACGACCCTGTTGATGCCTTGTCCAGGTCCGCTTGAGCTGGATGCTGCCAATCCGTGTGATGCTCATGATTGGCTACGGCAATGTGTACACGAAGCACAGATTGCCCTACCCTTGGACCACTGCCGTGCTGGTGGGTGTGTGAAGTTGTTTGCGTAAACATGTAGTAGGCCGTACATACGTGTTATTATATGCATGTGCAGTAGCACGTTTAGATACGATCCCTTGTCGCGTCCAAAAAGGCCATCCACATTAAAACTTGAGCATATGACGCATGGTAGGGAAGGTGCAGCACTGTAAGCATTAAGATGGGGCATGTAAGCGTAAGATGGGGTACCCCTACCAAAATGGGTACATGAATTGTGCTCATGAAAAAGGATATGGAAAGAAGAAACTCTTAAGCAGTGGCAACACAGCCAGCAAAGATAAGACTAGCTGCTCGTGATGCAGCCCACACTAGGCTGGCCGGTTTTGTCAAGCAAGTAGGGAAGCAGGGGCTGAGGGCTTCTTTCACAATGCAGTCAAGGCCCATCACGCAGTCAGGTACAGCCTCTCATCAGTCAGGTACAGGGCAGCTTGGTATCTGCTTACAAGAGGTTGTACTTCCTACCATTTGCGTACATATACTTAAAGGTCAAAATGCAAAGGTTGGCATCAGCGTTTCACAAGGACAGCTCATGGAGTGTGCTCCTGTAGCTCAGTGGTTAGAGCGTGCGGCTGTTACATGTAGCAGGACACCGCGAGGTCGAGGGTTCGATACCCTCCGGGAGCGTATCTTTTGCTCGCATGCCTTTTTGCTCACACATCTTTTTACTCCCCTGCCTGGCCTGCTGTACCTGCCTCTGCTCCCTGCTTCCCTCTCAATCCTATCTCTAGGAATTCCTGCCCTTTTCACCCACAAGTCACACCACTGCCAGGCTGAAGGCATGTCACCTGTTTCTCATGAGTCACCCACAACTGCTCATCCATGGCTTTGGAGAAATGAACACGCACCACAGACAGGCACAAACTTTTAATACCGTACAGACTTGGGTTCAGTCCGCAGCCCCAAAAAAATATTTTAGTTTCACACTCCCGCATCAACCCCGCACCCTGGAAATATTTAATTTACACCAACCCCGCACAGGGATTTTTGCTCCAAAATACGCCAAAAATCCCCGTTTTTCAATCCCGCACCCCCAAAATAAATAGATATTTTTCGTGCGCGCAGTCACCCCGCAGGGCAAAAAACGATATTTTTGCGCGGTGATATAAAGTCTGTACGGTAGCCACTTTGCATTAACAACCTCCTGCATTATAGGATCTCTGCCTTGGAGGATGAAATGGAGCACCAATGTGCTAACGCACATGCCTTTTCTTTGGCCAGAACCGTATATATCTGTATATATACACCGTATATTTAGTGGTTTCCAGGGTTGGGTCATACGCTCCTGAGGGTCGTTCAATACAATAAAATGCGTGTAAAATACAAAATGCACGCTTAATACGTTCCATACTTCTTGCTTTAGGGGGGGGCACTCTAATCCTGCACCAACCACCCCCAACCACCCCCTTGGGGCCACCCTCCCTTCACATACATGTAATGCCTCCTTAGGGTTTAGGTTAGGCCTCCTTATAACCTAATGCCCCCAACCACCCCCTAGGGGCCCAGAGTGAGACTACGTTGCTATTAAGGGACAGAAGGGGCATAACTCGAAGTTGAAATGCAAGTACTGTGGGGGAGCACACACAGCCAAATTTCAGCCATTTCTGCAGCGCTTTTCATTTTCAGTGTTTAACATTGTACACAACCAACACAGCTTTTTGTAATTTAAACTGTTAAATGTGTGCTGCAGCAAAGTTGTGTTGGCCCAGCGAGGGGCTTGGGGGGTGAGGCAGGAAAGACGAAACTCAAAAAGGGCCAAAAACGCAGACAACGGCCCGAGTTAAAAAAAAGCCCGTACAATGCGTGCAAAATACGATTTTTGTATAATAGGAAAAAAGGCGAATGACCCAACCCTGGTGGTTTCCAAGCCAAAAGTACCGCATGTACACCGTATATATATATATAGTTATGGCCAATATATATATAAAGTTATGGCCAATATAATATATATATATAAATATATATAGTTATGGCCAATTTATATAGTTATGGCCAACCTTACAGATGGCGTCTGGGCCGACAGACTGTGTGGCATCAGTTTCAGTCTTTGTGATACAGAAAAGGGGAGTCATCCGGCAACAGGACCAGCTCAACAATCTTTGTGAATCAGAAAGGGAAGCTTTTCAGCAGCAGGACCAGCTCAACAGTTTCTAAGCAGCTCCATATTTCCCACACACACACACACACACACACACACACATGCACACACACACACACAAACATACACAATCACTCACACCGACGCACACTGACACACACACTGGCACACACAGGTCAACGGAGGTGCCCTGCTGCTCCAGTGGCTCACTGAGCTCCGTTACCGGCACCTGTACGCCCAGAGCACCCACCGCATGGTTCTGAGGCAAAACAAAACCGCAGGCGACACGCTCGCGCAGACCGGCACTCCCTTTGACGGCCCCCACAGCAGCACCAGCGACCACGTTAACAGCAACACAAGCAACCTCAGCAGCCAAACCAGCAGCAGCGTCGGCGGCAGCAGCATGGGTGCTGCGAGTGGTGGAAGCAATGAGCCCCTGGGTGCCACGCATAACCAGTTGCAGGAGTATTCTGGATTGCCGCCATATTCGGTTCACCAACCAACCGTTCAAATAGGGCAATCGTCACACGTGTACCCCCCTGTCTGCAGCTCCCCTACTGTTTATCAGACCCCCTCAGTGCAAGGAGGGGCAACGCAGAGGGGGTGGGGTGGTGATGCTGCTTCGAACCGTGACAGGAGTGTGTTAGGAGGTGGTTCGGTGCAGCAGGGCGGCGCACGTGGCAGCCTGCAGAGCGCACGAGGAGGTACGTAACGTATCGCCACGTTTGGTGGTGTGTGCGTGTGTATATGTGTGTGTGCGTGTGTGTGTGTGTGTGTTTGGCGGTGAAGCTGCTGCGACATACCGCATAATGGGAGTGTGTGGTTGGTGCTGTGGGAACGGTGCAGCAGTGCTGTAGGCAGTGCCGCTGTTTGCAGTGCACACTCACGAAGTGTGTGGTGTGTATGTGTGTGGTGTGTGTGAGTGTGTGTGTGTGTATGTGAATGTGTGTGTATGTGTGTGAGTGTGTGTGAGTGTGTGTGAGTGTGTGAGTGTGTGTGTGTGTGAGTGTGTGTGTGCTTTAGGGGTTCGCCGCTCCTGTAGGGTGAGCATGACACGCACACACAGAAGGCCCTACACGTCCTAGCACATACCCATGACATGATGTCAGCTGTAGGATGGGTCACTGCCCTGAATACAGTCTAGCTTTTGACCGTAGGTGAATGCGATGCACGCTGAAATTGCTGGCTGAAAAAAGAAGAGGCTAGCTTGGAAACATGCACTGATGTGCTGCTACACCTGCGACATATGCACACACACATGCATACACACACACTCAGACACACACACACTCACACACACATGCGCACACACACACACACACTCACACACACACAGGCTCACACTCACACACATCACCCCGTCGAGAGGATTATCCTCTGCAGTCACACCGGCAGGACAGGGAGACCGCACATGCTGACCCCAACACTTTGGCGCAACTACGATGCATTCGTAAATGCTTGGACAGGGGCCGCCCTAAGTACGTCACGTACTTCAAGCACCATAAGGTGAGCATTGGGGGCCGCGTGGTGATGTGTGTGTATGTTTGTGTGCGTGTGTGCGTGTGTGTGTGTGTGTGTGTGTGCAATCCTGCGTAAAAGCAAGCAACTTTGTCATGGAACTTGTACGGGCAGAGAAGGCGAGAAGGAAGGATGCAGATACTAACCTGTTATTAAGGTATTTGTTGAAGGAGGAGGGAAGGAGGCAGACGCAAACAGACGCAAACAGACGCAAACAGACGCAAACAGATACAAACTGCACGTCATGGTTTGTGAACAAGATGGCGAGAAGGAAGGATGCAGATACTAACCTCTTATTAAGGTATTTGTTGAAGGAGGAGGGAAGGAGGCAGACGCAAACAGACGCAAACAGACGCAAACAGATACAAACTGCACGCCATGGTTTGTGAACAAGATGGCGAGAAGGAAGGATGCAGATACTAACCTCTTATCAAGGTATTTCTTGAAGGAGGAGGGAAGGAGGCAGACGCAAACAGACGCAAACAGATACAAACTGCACGTCATGGTTTGTGAACAAGATGGGGAGATCAGACAGGGGACGAATGCAAAGGGGCGGTGAGGAGGTTTCATGAAGGCCCAAGGGTGTGGGTGCAAAGGGGTACGAGAAAAAAGAGGGCAGGGGGCGGATGCATGAAGCGGTGAGGAGGCTTCATGCAGGCCCAAGGGTGTGGGTTCAAAGGGGTAGGAAAATTAAGAGGGCGAGGGGTGAATCCATGAAGCGGTGAGGAGGTTTTATGAAGGCCCAAGGGTGCGAGTGCTAAGGGAGATCTAAAAGTGAATTGGCTGCCAGAAGCGAATTTAGGGTTAGCAAATAGATGAAATGGCTTATCAAATGGATGGAATTCTTAGGAGCGAAGAGGCTCTTAGAGGTAAGTATTGGCTGCCAGAGGCAGATATGCTTCCAGAGGCGAGTAGGCTCCAGCAGCAAATAGGCTTCCAGAGGCGATTGGGCTTCCAGCAGCAGTTCGGCTTTTGAAGGCAGATAGGCTCTTACAGGTGGATAGCTTCTAGAGGCGATTACTTTAGAGGTGAGCAGGTCTGATGAAAAGAAAAGAACAGGCTGAAAAGAAAAGGAAAGAACAGGCTGAGAAGAACAGGCTGGAAAGAAAAGAACAGGACGAACAGTGTAAGCACGACCAGCAAGGAATAGGAAAGGATGTTAGGAACGGCTTCTGTTGCTTTGGATGTAGCAAGTAGCAGGTGACATTGGTAAGGGATGGCCCTTCTTCGCAACGGCTCACTCACGATTCGTTTATTAGGTTTAGGTACCTCAGGGTTTAACCTAACCCTAAACCCTAACCCCAAGCATCCGAATGCCCTGCGTCCCACTTTCTCTGCCTCAATCCCTCACACACTCCCTCTGTCTCATTCCTACAATCGGCCACCAGATCCTTATGTGTGTATAGGGTTGGCCAGAACTGTGCATATGCACCGTGTATGACCGCATACTTGGTGATTTCCCTGCCAAAGAATACGTAGGTATATACACCGTATACATATATCGTTCTGAACAACCCTGTGCATACATTTTATGACACCGCACGTAATCACGTTACCCACGATGCCTCATCACATTCATAAAATCAACCGTATGCACGGTCCTTGCCGACCCCACTCGTTCCCCTTTGTCTCACACATTTCTCACACCAGATCTCTGTGTTAAGAGATTTCCGGATCTGCATGCCCTTTACTTTGCCTTGATGATCGCAGCGCCCCTTTTTGGAATTTTTAAGCACTCCTTGCAGGTCTCCATGCAAATGGAAAGCACACACACCTACACACACCAACACAAACACGCTCTCACACATCCGCCTTCTCACACACGTACATACACACATACACACACATTGCAACATACACACTTCCACACGCATGCGTATACACACGCACACACACGCACACACACTGCAACCTACACACTTCCACACGCATGTGTACACAAACACACACACACACACATTACTACAAACACACTTCTCCACACACGCACATACACACAGGCCAGCCTCAAAGTGCCCTGCAAATCCACGCCTGATGTGCTTGACGCTGGAAGCGTGCAACCCAACTTTCAGTCGCTGCTGCCTCCCTCCAGGTATGTGTGTGCAAGTGTTGTGTGTATGTGTGTAACTGTATTGGACATTGTGCGTGTGTAAATGTATATATGCATATACGTGTGTGCAAGTGTTGTGTGTTTGTGTGTGTATGTGTGTGTCTGTCTTTCTGTCTGACTTTCGGCCCCAGCCCAGGAAAAGCTCAAGCGTTTAAGTAGGGATGTGGCATATGCACCTAAACACATACACGCACACGCACACACACACACGCGTACATACTCTCACACGTAATATACGCGCAAGCGCATAGGCACACACACGCACGCACGTACACGCGTGTGCATGCACGCACGTACGCACAAAAACATGCAATCACACAGGTGCATGCGTACTCGCACACGCACTTGCATATGCACACGTACATGCACAAGCGCACCTGTGCGCAAACACACACACGCACACACTTTTACACACAGGGACTCTGAGATCGCGATTTTGAGTGCAGCAATGCGCGCGGGATGCATTATGGTGGTGCTCGACGTGCGCGAAAATACGAGGATGCCATCCGACATAGTTGTGTGTGATGAACAAGGAAAAGCAAGCAGCAGTGCGGACAGTGAATTAGGGCAAGCAGTTACTGTTGCCGCGCAGCATTGGTTGAAGAGCACCCAGCTTGACGCTGAGGTGCCAGCGGACACACCAGTTGTGTTGCAGGTGTGTGTGTTTGAGTGTGTGTGCGTGCGTGGGTGCGTGCGTGCGTGCGTGCGTGCGTGCGTGCGCGCGTGCGTGTGTGTGTGTGTGTGTGTGTGTGTGTGTGTGTGTGTGTGTGTGTGTGTGTGTGCGAGCGTGCAAGCGTGCGTGCATGAGTGTATGCATTTGTCTGTGTGTATCTGTGTGTGCGTGGGGGAAGGGGGGTGGTTTTGTATAGGGAGAAGGGGGGAAATTGGTCTGAAACTCTGTTTATAATGTGTTATTCTGAAATTCTGTGTTTATAATGTGTTATTCTGAAATTATGTTCTGAAATTATGTGTTTATAATATTATTCTGAAGTTATGTGTTTATAATGTGTTATTCTGAAATTCTGTGTTTATAATGTGTTATTTACGTGAGAAGAGGGGGACCTATTCAGCACTCGCATATTTCAAACACACACGCACATACATGCACACTCATACATACACACACACTCACACACAAACACACACGCACACGCGCATGCACTTGCACACATCCAACAATCACACATTTTACACCCATACTCGCTACACCACGCCCGCCTGCCACACACACACACACACACACACACACAACCCCCGTTGTCCCCCCAATTACCTGTGCTCTTCAACAACAGGTCGGCCTCTGCCTCTGTTTTAGCTCCTACACCCTTCGATCATGCTTGCAGTTACACTGTCTCTGTTATAGAAGCTCCTACACACTTTGGTCATGCATGCTGGCACACCCTTCTCGGTATTAGAAGCTCCTACATGCTTCTGTCATGCACGCTGCCACACCCTTCTCTGTTATAAAAGCTCCTACACACTTTGGTCATGCATGCTGTCACACCCTTCTCGGTATTAGAAGCTCCGACGCACTTCGGTCATGCATGCAGTCGCAGCCTTATCTGGTTCAGAAGCTCCTACATGCTTCTGTCATGCACGCTGCCACACCCTTCTTTGTTATAGAAGCTCCTACACACTTTGGTCATGCACGCTGCCACACCCTTCTCGGTATTAGAAGCTCCTACATGCTTCTGTCATGCATGCTGCCACACCCTTCTCTGTTGTAGAAGCTCCTACACACTTTGGTCATGCACGCTGCCACACCCTTCTCTGTTATGGAAGCTCCTACACACTTCTGTCATGCACGCTGCCACACCCTTCTCTGTTATAGAAGCTCCTACACGCTTCTGTCATGCACGCTGCCACACCCTTCTCTGTTATAGAAGCTCCTACACACTTCGGTCATGCATGCTGTCACACCCTTTTCGGTACTAGAAGCTTCTACATGCTTTGGTCATGTACGCTGCCACACCCTTCTCTGTTATAGAAGCTCCGACACACTTCGGTCATGCACGCTGCCACACCCTTCTCGGTATTAGAAGCTCCGACGCACTTCGGTCATGCATGCAGTCACAGCCTTATCTGTTTTAAAAGCTCTTACATGCTTCTGTCATGCACGCTGCCACACCCTTCTCTGTTATAGAAGCTCCGACACACTTCGGTCATGCATGCTGGCACACCCTTATCTGTTTTAGAAGCTCCTACATGCTTCTCATGCACGCTGTCATTCCCACACACCTCAAGTGTTGATATTTCCATAGCTGTACACATGTTAGATCCCCCCACCAAAAAATACCGTGTACACACCGTACGTGTGTCTGGTCCTGTTCAACCCTACACTCCAAACCCACAAACAGGTGGACGGCTCCACTGCATTTCGCTCACCACTGCTGCTATCAATCCAAACACACAATCAGGTGGACAAACGCTCCACTGCACTTCGCTCACCACTGCTACTATCAATCCAAACACACAATCAGGTGGACACAAGCTCCACTGCACTTTGCTCACCACTGCTGCTATCACTCCAAACACACAATCAGGTGGACAAACGCTCCACTGCACTTCGCTCACCACTGCTGCTATCAATCCAAACTCACAATCAGGTGGACAAACGCTCCACTGCACTTTGCTCACCACTGCTGCTATCAATCCAAACACACAACCAGGTGGACAAACGCTCCACTGCATCTTGCTCACTACTGCTGCTATCAATCCAAACACACGATCAGGTGGACAAACGCTCCACTGCACTTTGCTCACCACTGCTGCTGTCACTCCAAACACACAATCAGGTGGACAAACGCTCCACTGCATTTCGCTCACCACTGCTGCTGTCACTCCAAACACACAATCAGGTGGACAAACGCTCCACTGCACTCTGCTCACCACTGCTGCTGTCACTCCAAACACACAATCAGGTGGACGGCTCTCTGTACCTATGCTGGAAGATTCCAGGCCAGGACGTGTGGGAGATACAAGGCCCTCTCCCAGCGACCCCCTCTCCTACCCCCCCCTGCCTCATTTACGCAGCAGCTCCTGCTGCCATGCTGCCCACCCAAACACCCGTACCAGCAGCAGCAGCAGCCGCAGCGGAAGCAGCAGTAGCAGCAGCTGCAGCCGCCGCAGCGGAAGCAGCAGCAGCAGCTGCAGCAGAGGTGTCGCAAGTGTTTCCCCAGGCTCTCCCAAAATGCACCCTCCCTGGTGATAGCAGCAGTGGCGAGGGCAGTGGTGGGCCGGGTCGCACTCGTTCCACTGCTCCTGCAAATACTGGTGCTGTACACACTGTGTGTGGTGCGCACGCTCCGAGTGTCGTGGTGGTGGGTGTGTGGGTGCAGGTGCCTCTGCAGGCTGCCTTGCAAGGTTGGCAGCGTGGGAAGGAGGGAGAGGGTGGCGAGCCTGTGGGAGGGGAGGGCAAGGGAGAGGACAAGTCGAGGTCCTACTTGGATGTTGGGACTGCTGGGGGTGGTGCGAGTGTGGGGGGTGGTGACAACGCGGACGACCCTGCCGCCCTTTCGTTGCTGGCAATGGCCTGTAACTCATACCTGCACACGCGTGTACGTGTGGTAGAGGCTGGCAGTGAAAAGGGAGGTGGCAGCGGCAGCGGTGCGGTGGACGGGGCAGTGGCCGCGCCTGGGATGGAGCTGCGGTTTGTCGAGGTATGGTGTGTGAGAATGTGTGTGTGTGTGTGTGTGTGTGTGTGTGTGTGTGTGCGCGTGTATTTTTGTTTGGG
>Ga0307974_1003174_pt1 | contig 11773 bp, 11 predicted proteins | sample OrgLakmetagen784_FD_201812 | JGI IMG/M metagenome (GOLD analysis project Ga0307974, IMG submission 201812) | Saline water microbial communities from Organic Lake, Antarctica - #784 | ecosystem: Environmental > Aquatic > Non-marine Saline and Alkaline > Saline | place: Antarctica: Organic Lake... | reverse complement strand
CCTGTTCCCTTGATTTTTCTAGCGTTTTCTTTGGTTTGGTTACAGGCTTTTTCCCAAGCTTCCGCTCAGATGCCCTCCAGAGGCATATATAGCGATGTAACCTTACCTTACCTTACCTAATAGACCTTTCTATAGGCTTGCACTGAGTGACTGTTTTGTAGGAAAAAGCACAAAAGGTTCAGTGCTGTAGGGCTGGCGCCCTGTGCCTGTTGAAAAAGTGGTGCGTGTTCTACGTGAGCGCATGGCAACCTAGGTGTGTTCACCCTCCGTTTTACAATGTGCGCAATACAGGGATTATAAACTTTAACAAAGGGCACCCTGTTGCTCCTGAATTCGTGCTGATGATCTCAAAGAAGAGCTGATCTCCTGGAATGCAAGTCGAGTGCAGAACTTGCAAAATCAAGGTAAAACCAGCTCGAACAAATGCCATAGGCATACTCCTAGGGGTCGAAAACATGGGATAATATGTGTGCTACACGTCCACTGCGTCTGTGCAGGTCTTTCTAAGCACCATACTGTGCGTGCTGTAAATAGAGGATGCCATCAATACGCACACACAGGACGAACGACGCACAACCAACGCTTTAATGTGTTACTTGTTACTTGGGGTCCAAAACATAGCCTAGGGCGAGTGGGAAATGCTTGAGTGGACACTTTAGGGGTCCTTACCATGCAAGCGCGTCCGGCGATGCATGGAACATTTTCGGCCCTTGCGAGCACAGATGCGAAACCACACAAAACACACATTCCTGTGGGTCAACAACGTGGATTTGGACGTGCACAACACGTCCATCAGGGCTGCGTGTGTGAATGGACACCATGTTGTGCGTGCTGCAAATGCACGTTTTCGCAGCACACACACACACACACACACACGCACACACATGTGCACACACACGCACACACACCGCACACTGAGTGTTCATTTTGGTACACCAGTTTGTTCGTGACTTCTTTTCTCCTTCTGGTACACTATTGGACCTCTCTGACTGGGCCTTTTTTGTCTGCCGGTAAAGGAGTTTACGATATTTGGTACCAAAGTGGCTTTCTTTTCCTTAATCATTGTGGGGAGTGGATTTCACTGCCTGCGTAGTTTTTCTTTCCCTTACAAATCCCCTTCAACATGCTTCATAAGCATCATGGTGCTCGAGTGTGACCTTGGGGACGAATTCTTCCACCATTGATTGTCAGTTATTGGACAAACATGACAGTCCATCAGATAGTAGTGTCAGGTGAGGAGCCAATTGAGGCAGCCTTCATTCCATCCATGTTGGCAAAATAACCATTTGTTCTTGTGCGTCAAAATTCCCATATCCCGACCCTGCAAAAGGATCATATGCTTCACGCTGTCTTAACAGCCTCCAACTGGCACCAGTCAGGACCGATCACTCTTGAAAACAAATCATTGATTGTAACCTGTGAGTGCATGAGCAGCAAAAGTGCGCTTGAAAATCAGCACGAATTTTCAGTTGCAACAAAGTTGCCATTACTGCCTCTCGTGCGGTCACCTATGCAGCCTTCAATTTTGTAGACAATACAGCGTGACATTGGATGTGGATTAAACGCAAGCCATTTAGCCTGCTCTTATGCTCGCAATTTCTCATTGTTGTATGTATCGTGCAAGCACAAAGCAGCGCACAGTACAAGAGGACATACCTTGCTGAGCGTGTCCAGAACAGCAGCCGCTCCCTCCTCCCCAAAAGCCCCGCTGGCCGTTGAGGAAGTTGGAGTGACTACACAGTGCATGCCTGCTCCTATGGCTGCTCTCAGCCCTACCATGCTGTCTTCAATTACCAAGCATCTGAGCAGCGAAGGAGGACAGGAGCAGCGAGGGAGGAAAAGGAGGTTTTAGATGCCGGAGAATAGTGGAAGAGGAAAGATAGAACAAATAACTATGCAGGCAGTGAAACCACCTCCCACAGGAAAAGGAGCCACTTTGGTACCGGGAAACAAAATCAAGTGCAAAGCAAGCAAAACTTACAGCAGGCATTCCAGAACGCTGCTGTGGGTAACATAATTATGAAAATTAGGTGACCTTTTTACATTCAGGCATTCAGGCATCCCATACGTCCTGCTTGAACATACTTGCATGTGTGTTGCGTATGCGGTGCTTATTTTCAGGTTGCCTGGTGATCTAAGCAAAAAGAGCGCCAAACAATCTTGTGTAAATGAAAGAGTTGTCACACATGCCTCTCAAACGATGATCCAGGCACAACCATGTAACATATAACCTACTTGTCTGCTGAGATACCCAGCCGTTCGCGTGCCATGTTGTAAATGAGAGGGTCGGGCTTCTTCTTGGTCACGTCATCACCTGCCAGGATCACGACAAAGCGTTTCAACCGCTCAGTGCCCACAACCGAGTCTACAACCTGTGCATGCAGAGGGGAGGTACCAGCAAAACTTTCCTCTTTGACGTATAAAGGCAACGTAGGTGTGATGTCCTGATTTGGAGCAGCAACATGTAATGTTGTTAGGGCTGGCCACAACCGTATATATATACGGTGTATTTACAGTAATTTTGGCAGGCAATTCACCAAACATACGCCATACGGTGTATGTTTGCGGTTCTGGCCAACCCTAAATATCATGGAAACTCTATTAACCAGGGTAGAAGTGCCCTTGATTCCGCATCTCCATCCTGGACCCATTTATTGCTCAAGTCTCCAAGTAGGTTTAACTGGCTTAACAGACCCTACCAGGAAGGAAAGGACTAACCTTGATGAAGCCTGCCTTAGTTGCCGCTGAGCAGATGCAGACAGCCACATCTGGATTATCCAGACCCTCATCCATGAGCTGAAGCACCCCTGGCCGAGCCTCGGCAGCCTGCTCCACTATGCTCTTGTAGTGCTCTGTTTTTTTATCCTGCGTGTGTGTGTATGTGTGTTTATTACTACATTGTGCATGCATAATTGTGATGACGTGTTAATGTGTGTGTGTGTGTTTATATGATGGCAATCGTGCTTCTATAGTTGCAGGAAGACATTCGCGTAAACTTTTGCAACTACAAGTATTCAGGAGGAATTGGAATGCAGGCTTTTGTGGCACAGACAGAACGCTCGTGCTTGTAAATTACCACTCGCTCCCCACCTCTGTACAATGCTGCAGTGAGAAGAAGAAGCGAATGAGTTTAAACACGTCTACGTTTCATACTATTTAGCCTCTCATAGCGCTAGAAGGTTAGAGATCACACTCTGCCCAAATTCCACTGTACTGCAAATTGCACCTGCAGCTCATCCACTAGTTGGTCCTTTGCATCATCCGCCTCGGGTGCTTCCTGGTCCTTGGTCGATGGCCATCCGAACTTGTTAAAGTGGTGCTTCATTTTGGGTTTGCCACCACCCACGGTGTTTTGTAATATGTCCTGAGGAAGGGGGAGAAGTCAGGTACTGCGGCTTGGCGTGGCAAAGAGGCAGAGCTGTCTGTTCCCACCAAAAGCCACCCCAAAAGCGAGCACTAAAAGATGACCGTCAACAAGCGAGGTAACTCAATTGAGAAACAGCAGGCTACAAAAAGTCAGATTTGATCTGTCATACAAGGCCCTGACCTGCGCCATTTAAATAGAGTATGATAAGTTCTTACATAGTATTCTGTGCTCCACACAACAGGCTCCCCTTTGTTTTTAAGTCCAAATGCTGAAAAAGCAGCATTGTACGCCTTCCTGCACGAGCATAGCACATACAGTCCTTTAATGGTCGCGTATAAGGGCTCTAAACGCCCAATCAATCTAGAGGTGAGATTGCACGACCACATGTGTTCTTGTCTAAGGGCTGCAAATTCTGTGCACTTGTGAGCAATAAGCATGAGCTTGAGGTTGTATGTGCGGTTGATGCTTGTGTTGTGTGCTTGCGTGTGTGTATGCTTCTAAATGTGTCTCTGACTGTGTGTATGTGTGTGTTTATGAATGTGCGTGCATGTGTCAGTGTGTGTGTGTGTGCATGTGTGTGTGTGTCTGTGTGTGTGTGTGTATGTGTGTGCGTGTGTGTGTATGTGTGTGTGTGTGTGTGTGTGTTTGTGTGTGTGAGTGTGTGCGTGTGAGTGTGTGAGTGTGTGTGTGTGTGTGTGTGTGTGTGTGTGCGTGTGCGTGTGTGCGTGTGTGTGTGTGTGTGTGTGTGTGTGTGTGTGTGTGTGTGTGTGTGTATATGCGAACATGTGTCATGCATCGTGTAATACACACCTGTGCAGCTCCTCAGTCTCAACAATGACCCCATCACAGCTGCATGCAAAGGGATGGAACGGGGATGAAGGGGCACAAATCCTGCTTGCTATACCATGCTTGCACGAAATGCTGACTGCTCACTCAAACAAAAGGGCAACTTTAAAAGGCCGCTTGGCTGATACTGGGACTGCATCAGTACTTCGTGAAGCGGGTCTTTGAAGCCTGTGCCTTGGCTTTTGTCCTCGAGTGGCGCCCAATGTAGACCTGTGATTCGCGCTCTTAAGAATTGCACTCATTTTATTTTCTGGTGGAAAGGAAGTGTTGGTGACGATGAGGTTTTGTCTCCTAACCGCCCCTAATTATTTGCAATAATTGTTTGAATGGCGCATTTCACAAAGATTTTAAATAACTGACATCGTTATCCAACAAGCATCTGGATTTCCAGCACTTTTGCCTATCTCCTTTCCGCTGCATTTTCTCCGAACATAGCAGGGAATTTACATAAAAAGCCCCAACTGCCAGCCTAAAAAACTTATCAAGCCTCACTGAACATGCCGTGCTACACGCACTGTCACTCAGTGCAAGCCTATAGGTCTACTAAGCAAAATAGAACATGATTGCTTACAGACGCACTCACATCTTGAGTTGTGGGCTACGTTACCTGTATACAAGGTTTCATTCCGTAAAATATGGAAATCATAGTAATACAAAGATAATGCGCTTGATCATGTGTTGGGCATTTGAAAAACTGGCTGAACCCAGTTTTAGCGTAATCAAGCTGCAGTACTGTCCTGACAACGACTGTAGTTACCATCCAGAAAGAAGGCATGGATTGACAACCCATCCCCTCCCATTCCAAGCTAGGTAAGGTAAGGTAAGGAAACCTTACCTTACCTTACATACCAAGCTAGCCCCCTTCATCAGGTATCTGACATCAGCTCTTTTGAAAATCCACTTTGTGTGTACATAATGGTGTGCAAATTGCAACAAATGATCAATGTATGAACAGCTGTGTGCCAGCGTATGTATATATGTAGCATAAGCCGCTGGAGGCATTATCGCTGGAGGTGTACTATCAACGCATGCATTTTCACCTGCTACATTAACCATCGGTGCAGATGCTAGACGTCAGACCCGTGATTGGCCTGACTTCCGTTCCGACAACATCCAGCCACGCAACATATTCATGGACGTCTGGCTTGAGAACTCGTTCCAAGACCCTCTGGTCTGCTCGGTGGATTCTTTGCCTTGCTTGAGACTTTATTTGGACGATTTGAGCTAGGCTTTGCAAGTATTTGATTTGTAACTTGGTGGTTCTTTGCCTTGCTCGAGACTTTGGACGATTTGAGCTAGGCTTTGCAAGTATTTGATTTGTAACCTTGGTGGTTCTTTGCCTTGCTCGAGACGTTGATAGCATGGCAATTTTAAAAGACAGTTGTTTCCTGCCTTCTAAGTAGTGAGTAAGTTTCAATGAAACCAGACCTTTTTTCTCCCAACCCCGTCCTATTTTCATCTTTAGTGCCTTTTATTTCATTTAAATGTTTGTGCTAAGTATCGATCTCAAACAATGTTTAGAGGCACTGGGGAGAGATTACCCAGCATTGGCTCTGTAGTCTCACCGGCTCAATCAAAAATCCAGGGCCCTGTAATTCAGACTTGGTTTACATTGAAGGGCGTTTTAGACAGCAGTCAACGCCACTATTATATTATTAATCCGCACCACTAATCGTTCTAAGATTGCCCCCCCCCCCTTCCCCCCGGAGTTAAATGGCCTGGTAGTATAAATAAGTAGTATTAATAAGTATGAATTACCTGGTAGAAAAAACAATCCATGTAATCATGCAATCAGCTGTGTTCGCCCATTGCAATTTTACAAGCGAACTATATTGCAATTTATTTACCAAAAATGCAAAGCAATTGGTTCTATCTTTAACGCCTAAGGATGCTGCTATATTGCAGCTACAAAAAATAGAAGAGCGGCTTCAGGCCGCAATTGATCAATGAATTACTGCCTGAGTACTTAAATGTTCAAATTCCCTGATGAGATAGAGGCATCTCCTGTGTGTTATTGCAGATTTTATGGTTGGCAGAATACACGCCGACAAAGAGGAGCAATGAAAGAAGGAGGTGTATATATACGTAATTTTGACAGTTGTACCTCATACTACTCAACACCAATTCTCCCTGCTCTTCTGCATCCAAGTCCCTCTGATGGAAAGCCTGTACAGCAGTGGGGTCGGCGTCGGGAGAAGAGAGCGGAACTGTGTTTGGAAGAAGGACTAGACCAGTACCTCATCCGAACACAGTTGGAATCCAAACACAGTTTGAAGAATTGTCACGAGGGTTGAAGGCGGGCACACCGAGCTGTTTGCCAAAATTTTCCCCTTATGCTCTATCCTTTTTCCACAATAACCTGGATTACACAAACACATATTCGCCTATTAAACTGTGGCTGCACTAAAAGTCCAGCAACACATTTACACAGTTACCAGCACGATTGCTAGGAGGCAGGGTAAAAAAGTCTTCAGCAGTATTGACAAAATTTGCAGCGTTCTAAATAGTGCTCTTTTATCAGCCACTATCGATCCTGACCGCCAGGTCCTTTTCCAAGCTCGTCACCTGCCTGCCCCAATGGCGCTGACCGTGAATATTCTCCTTTCTTCTGACCTGGTGGGAGGACCTAAGCACAACACGATCACGCTTTGTCGATGAGAAGTGGGATTTATTGCCACAAGGTAAGACATTTTGCAGGCAAACATTTCAATAAATATGAAGCGTAGCGGCTAAAATGGTTAATCCGGAGAATGAGCAATTGTACTTTACTTATGCATTATGCATGTTACAAAATAGGACGTAATACTAGCCTTTTACCAGCGCTCTTCACTGGTGACACAAACGCACATTAATGACAGATCTGACATTCCTGTAAGAAGAATGATACGTACAAACAAAGCAAGAAGTGGCATGTCGAACATTGTCCGAGCAGCACCAGTTCCTAACAACTAGGGCCTCAAGGAAAAAGCTCACCTGTCCTGCTGGCTCTCCGACATCGGCCAGGCCCTCTCCAGCGAGAGTTTTGGTGGCACCAGGTTCCTCGGGGGGGCTTAAGGGGGATCCCACGCCTTCAGGGAGCTGTCCAGCTACAAGCAAAAGTGTTCAACAAATGATGTGCGCTGCTGAGAAGCTAGAATCTTCTTGAGTTCTTTGCAAGAGATGAGCTTGAGTTAATGAGGCAAGTGACATGTGCGAGGCAGTTATGCGCAATGCGTCTCGCTCTAGATATTTTTCGTTTTTTGTGCCTTCAGGTTTAGGGGCTCAGCAGTATAATCATCAGCCATCAGCGCCTATGGTGGGATTTCCTCGGTCTTTCCCTTCCTTCCTCCTGCGCTTCCTCTGCGTTTGTTTTCCAGCCATTTTCTACTATAAGCTGCGGAGCTGCTCTTGGCTCCATCCTTGTTTGGCAGTCAATTCCATCAGTTTTTTTCTGGCGACACAGCTTACCTGAGCTGTCTCCAGCCCCGGATGGGAAGAGATGTGTGATGTCTTGAGTGCCTCGGTGCATTTTTTTGGGCTGCAGATGTATCATCGGAAAAGGGTATGAATCGTGACGTGGATCGAAGTGCAGCCTTTGACTTGGTGTTAATGGACAATGGGAAACCTTCGATACAAAGACAAACTGACCATGTGCGTGGACAGACAGAGATGGCTGAACAAGCATTGCAGGAAGAAGTTGATGCGCCACCATCCGGATTGATCCACATAACAGATCAGAGAACATACATGTAAATGATATACCCCCACCTCTGCCTCCTTTCTTGAATTGGTCTGATCGTCTCTGTGGACTATGCCTTCAGTAAACTCCCCGGCTCGTGGCTGTGGATCTGTCGACATTTCCAGAATTTTAGACGATAACTAGTTGTTCAAGGCTGGATGCCTTTGTAATATTAACTAACTAAATAAATCGTTCATAATAATGCTACAACGGAAGAGGTTGGCGGAGAAAGGAGGATGTGCTGGAATTGTATACTGAATTCTATCAATCAAAAAGAAAAGGGAAAAAATGAATCTAATTCGTGATGGACTAATGGCGAGGGAATGCTTGGAGCTGGAGCAAGCTTCCGAATTCCTTGATCTTCAATTAATACCCTGGCTACCTCTTTTTCTAGATGATTGTGCATTCATACAATTGGCCAACGACACTAAACAGATGTAAAACAGGAATCGCTTATCGCTTTTTTTGAGCAAGCTAGCAGTCGCATTTCTTGACTGGAGTCTTTTTTCTTAAACCTTGTGACTCTTAACTCCTTTTTGAGTATGAAAGGAGATTACAAAAGACATGTTCAATTTAATGTCAGTCGTCAAATGAAATATCTAGGGGAGCAGACGTCTATTTTTTCCTTTTCTTCAAGTGTGGATTCATGCCGCCTTGCCCGCCACTGCGCATGTTGGCCTCGAACGACTGGAGCTCAGAGTAGAACCTGTGCAGTGAACGTCAGTGAACGTAGAAATAAACCAAAATCAATATTTTGGGCTTGTGCTCGTGTTGGTATCATTGCGGGGGCCCTGGCTAGGGTCAACGCTCTCCTTTGCGCACGCAGATCCATACCAGCGTAGTCTCACATGCTTCCTGATAGCGATGATGAAAATCCTAACGACACCCGGTTCCGGCTTTCCCTTATTCATAACGTGCATTGTGGTCCTCACTGCCATTAACTTGTATTTTCTTGTATTGGTCGTAGTCTATCTAGCTCAGCCATACATAACACACATGATCAGAAATAGCAAAGGGTGGACAGGTGGACACATGCGACACACACGTACAATATAAACACAGATATACCGTAGGTTCACGATCACTTCGGAAATTAAATATTTATTTGGCAAAAAACGAAAATTTTAAATAATTCTCGGGGCCCTCTCCGGACTGAATTCGAAGTGATAAATTAATTATTTTAATGGTTTTCAGGGAGATTTTAAGAATTAGCTCCCAGCGTGCCCTGGTTGTGAACCCCTAACCCGTTCTTGGAACCCCTGTTCCCAGCTGAGAGGCTGGCCGCTCAGCAGAGGGACCATGAGAAGCTGCAGAGGGAGAGGCAGCCCAGGGAGCTGGCAGAGGCATAGGCAAAGTCAAGGGGCGCGGCTGTGAAGAGGCCCGTGGGGCGTCCATGCATGCTGCTCCAAGAACAAGCCTCCTCCTCTCACAGGCCCTCCAGGCCCTTCCCTTGGGGCATCCACACAGAGTTAGTGAAGATGACAAGTGGGTAAGAGGGTTGCTTCTTTGATTGAGGGAAGCACCTGTGCAAGCACTCATCAGTGGTTCTCCCCATGCAGCCAATGGGCAGTCTGCCCATCAGCCTGCACAGCAGCAGCAGCAGCAGCAGCCAACAGTGGGGGTCTCTCGAATTCAAAAATAATTCTTGACAGGGCCTGCCCGAACTGAATTCGAACTCAAAAATTAATCCCCAGACCCCCTCACGAACTAAAACGAAAATTTAATTAATTTTTGAAAGGTGTGGTCCCGAAGTGATCGTGAACCTACGGTACACACAAACACTAAAACACACACAAAACCCATGAAAACAATGAATTCTTAATAATAATTGTAATTCAGCTTTTTTGACAGCTTTTTATAAACAATAGTGTGACAGACAAGTCAGTTGCAAGTTTGCAACCAAGCCCAGCAACCACTGAAACCTTAAAAACATTCGCATGGAATCACCACCACTTGTTGGTAATGCACCTCCCAATCCACAAGCACAACTGCCGCATTCCACACCTCTTTTCGTTGCCCATTCGTTCTGCATCAACCTTTGCGCGCTCCTTGTCACGGACGTCTGCCATGAAGCTTGCATCTTTCCGCAGTTCACGCAAGGCACCTGCGGCAGAACGAGGAGAATGTAGAGCGACATATCATTTTTTGCAGGATTTGTGAGGAGGTGCGAAAAACAAAGCAATCAGGCTACAACCTACCTCGCTGTTGTGTAAGGCTGTAACAAGGTCAAGTTGCGTACCGTGTACTCTAATTGAAGTGTTAGCATCAAGGAAATCAGGAACAACAGTACAATGACTGGTCACAACGCTCAATCAGTCAAACATCTACTCTGCTAATTTGGGCTGCTGTCTTAGTTTTGAAACAAGGAAAAATGCACTGAAGGCTTTTTGAAAGCTTGGCTGGCACTCACGCACACACCTCTCTTCTCCTTCTGCACCATGCGCTTGAGCTTCCTCTGCTCTGCACGCTCACGGTCAGGGTCGTAGTCACGTCCCAAAGCAAAGCCATCCTCAAATCTGTGAGGACGTCATACAGCAAACCAACAGCTAATTTTGAGCGTACACCATATACAATTAAGGGTTACTTATAATTCTTATAAGACATAAGACAAGCTAGGTGTAACAGAGCAAAAATCTGTTTGAGGTAGGTGCTTCACAATCCCTGGTAACGGTGCAACCAATAGCAACCGGAGAATGTGAATTGCGAGTAAGTAATACTGTAGACATACCTGGGGTTATATTCTCTAGTAAGTAATCCTCTAGTAATTCTTCTTTAGTAATTCTCTAGTGAGTAGTACTGTAGACGTACCTGGGGTTATATTCTCGTACGACAGGTGCACGGATACGGCTGGCTTGCACTAACGGTTTCCTTGAAGCCATGACCTCCTCAGAGATGGAGGCAAGCTCAGACACCACTGCTTGCCTGCAGACGACCATCAACCATCAAGGTGAATACAGCATACTTGTCATGCTTGAAATAATAAAAACAATACCTTCGTGTTTTCTTTTGGCGTCAGCTTCTAGTAGATTATGCTCGGGACTAAAAGCATAATTACCACTTCATGACCATAAGGAAAAGTTGTTTGGTCATGGAAAATTTTGAATTCGAGCAAACCTTACTAATGTATAATTGCATTCAAAGCTATGACTGACTCCCACTAGAATGGACCCAGAGGAGAAGGCAATCATAAAAAAAATCGCGAAAATTAATGCATTCAGAAATATGTTCGGCGTACCTTTCCTGTTCCAAGGCAGGCGGCAAAGAGAAGGCCTGGCCCACAGCCCGCACAGCTTGCAAGGCAGGGGCCAAAGCTTCAGGGGCAGCCTCACACGAACGCAAGAGGCCAGCAGTACGAGAAAGCATCTGCATGGGGAGGGAGAGATGTCGCTACATGTGTTGAAGTTCAGGGTTGTTGTGTGTGTGTGTGTGTGTGTGTCAGGGAACTTCAGGGGGTTTGAAAAACCTACGGTTCGCCCTCAGCTAGTTTTGTTTTTTGTGCGGGTCGCCCTCAGTTGATTTTCTAAATAGTGAAGAAATGTGCGGTTATACAAGGGTTGAAAATTTTTTTGGGGAAGGGGTATTGAGACAAGGAAATCGGGTTTACATGCTTGGGAAAACTTCAAGCATCCAATTCATTGTAACCATCAGCGCTCCTCCGCAGGTGTATCCCAGTCGAGGAAAGAGAGATGCGCGGGAAGGCTCACGAGCAAGGCGGTCGATTGGGATGGTCGAGCAGGCCCAGGGGCTAGAGCAGCTGGGGGCTCAGCAGCGGGTGCAGAGTTGGGGGCTCCGCAGCGGGTGCAGGAGGTGCCGAGGGTTCAGCAGCAGGTGCTAGAGCGGGG
>Ga0307974_1003168_pt1 | contig 11783 bp, 17 predicted proteins | sample OrgLakmetagen784_FD_201812 | JGI IMG/M metagenome (GOLD analysis project Ga0307974, IMG submission 201812) | Saline water microbial communities from Organic Lake, Antarctica - #784 | ecosystem: Environmental > Aquatic > Non-marine Saline and Alkaline > Saline | place: Antarctica: Organic Lake... | reverse complement strand
CCCGGAATCGCAGGGGCCATCGTCCCTGCAAATTTCCGGGGTACCCGGACCAGCTTTGGGCTACCCCTCTGGGGCAGCCCAAAATCTTGTTATTTTTTCCGGGCCCCGGACGGGTTGTACTTCCCTGGCGTGTGTGTGTGTGTGAGCGTGTGTGGATGTATATGAGCGTGCGCATGTGTGTATGTGTGTATGTCTGTATCTGTGCATGCACAGCATCATCAGCCTGACAGCCAGCTTTCATGTTCGCCCCTTCTCCAAATACATTTTTTTGGTATATTACGGTTTGAAGCGCAGGCTGTCACTACGAAAGCAGTCAGTCGGTCGTATTGAACATGCTTGCACACAGCTAATCCTCTCAGGAGCAGCGCTGCACCAAGCAGTGCACAAAGTATCCTGTATTACGCACGCATGCTACCATACTTGAATGTGTCAGAGCGTGCACATCTGCAGAATTGTCCAGAGCTATTTGAATATGGTTATCAAACGGTGCTTTGACGGACGGGAATAAGCACATGCATACGTGGCACACGCAACTTCTACGAGGGTAAAACTGGCAGCAAAGAGTCACTTGCTCACGTGCTTGTCAGCCGATGCCCATTACACGTACGCAAGCATACGCACTCAAATACACACACACGCACATTCACACACACACACACACACACACTCACATACACACACACACATACACATACGCAGGACAAGATCTTGCAGAGCATGAGCAAGGGCAACGAGATCACGGTGACCAACGACGGTGCCACCATTTTGAAGTCAGTCTACATTGACAACCCCGCCGCAAAGGTTTTAGTGGGTGAGTGACGCACCACGTACACCACTTGGTTACCCAGAGACCTCTTGGCTCCTATATTCACCCTGCCAGTGCTTTGTGCAGACAGCTTGGTCTTGGCCTCTCTGTCTGATGGCATGCAGAGATAACGGCCGTTTTATCAAACATGCTGCCCTGCGTGTGCATGTGTGTGCGCACGTATGCAGATACAAAGTTCAAGAATGAAAAAAACTGATGGCGCTATCCCAGGCATAGCACACAGCAGCTCCAGACCCACGTTCGCTGTGCTGTATGTTCGCACAGATATAAGCAAAGTCCAAGATGATGAAGTGGGTGATGGCACCACAAGTGTCGTGGTTCTAGCAGGCGAGCTATTGAGAGATGCGGAGCAGCTGGTCAATCAAAAAATCCACCCCATGACCATCATCGCAGGTGTGTGCGGTGTGTGTGTGTGTGTTTGTGCTGAGAGCGTGGTGTGTAGTGCGATGACCTTCACCGTAGGGGTGTGCTGAGTGCGAAGTTCCAGAAAGGATGCAGACAGGCTGAGACCGTGACTGTGCACGACAGTGCACGACAGGTGCTGGAGGAGCTGTCGTTGAAATAGCTGAAACACTTTTGTGTGCTTTGGTTGAACTCACTAATTTCCACAAGGCCAGACCTGACTGCACACGACAGCACTGGAGAAAGCACACTGCGGCTCCTCAATCCTTTGTGTGCGTAAGTTGTGTTTATTATGTGCAATACAGGTTATCGTGAAGCCAGTGACTGTGCACGACAGGTGCTGGAAGAGGGTTCCTTCAACAACTCAAAGGATGTCCCTCGCTTCCACCAGGTGGGTGCATACTGGAGCGTATGTGTGTATATCGTATGTGTGTATATCGTATGTGTATGTGTATGTCGTATGTGTGTATATCGTATGTGTATGTGTGTGGTGGCGTGCATGCTTTTCAATCCAGTTATTAATATTCCAGCATCACTCAAAACGCACGCCTCACACGCACCTGCAGGATTTGATGAACATTGCCATGACCACATTGAGTAGCAAGATCTTGACGGGGGATAAGGAGCACTTTGCACGCCTGGCTGTCGACGCGATCTTGAGGTTAAAAGGTGCGTGTGTATGTGTGTGTGCGTGCGTGTGTATGTGTGTGTGCGCGAGTGTGTGCGCGTGTGTGTGTACGTGTGCGTGTGTGCGCGTGTAAGTGTTTGGGACTTGACGTCACCTTGAGCTTTGTTTCTGGCGTTAGTGTGTGTATAAGTGAGTGCCAGCGTGCATGTTTGAGTGAATGTGTGTGAAAAGCAGGGATGTGTCACACAGGCGTTTTTCAAACGTTCAATACGGGAAAGTACGTGTGAAATACGACATAACGTACAATTTGAATGCACCATCCCTGGAGGAAAGGTGAAGTTTGTTTTGTGCAGAGGCTGCCTAATTGAGGCTGTATTTGGTGGTTGAACCGATTGTTTTCACACACACCTTTGGCATCTTCAATAACGCACACACAAACACAGCGTCCGATGTGTGATTCACGCACGATGAGATGAATGCCCACACACGGCTCGGTGTACAGTCACTGAAGCGATATCTCTTCGCTGACACTTGTGTGAGAATGGCAGGCCAGCGAGATCTGTGTCCGCCCTGTTCCTGACCGGAATTTGTTTGAGGCAGTCTCAGCTCCTGTGAGCGAGCACACACGCGCTCACTGTGTGCATCTACCACAGTGTCGTCCACAGCGACCACAGTGTCGTCCACAGTGACACAGTGTCGTCCACAGCAACCACAGTGTCGTCCACAGCAACCACAGTGTCGTCCACAGTGACACAGTGACACAGTGTCGTCCACAGCGACCACAGTGTCGTCCACAGTGTGTAACGCATGCTTAAAAAGATAACACAGTGTCGTCCACAGCGACACAGTGTCGTCCACAGCGACCACAGTGTCGTCCACAGCAACCACAGTGTCGTCCACAGTGACACAGTGACACAGTGTCATCCACAGCGACACAGTGTCATCCACAGTGTGTAACGCATGCTTAAAAAGATAACGAAGTAGTGACATCATCCTTCTCGTTGATGCTGTGATGTTTAATGAACGCAGGCACATTCAAAAACGGCTTGCACCTTTACGGCATGCAATATACAAGATAGCACGTGCTCAAGATTTTTGCCATTCACAAGCACATGTACACGTGCGTGTGCGCACACGACACAAAACGTATTTCGTGCACATCACACACAAATTCACAAGCACACACACATACACACACACGCACACACACACGCACACACGTTCACACACGCGTGCAGGCAGTGGAAACCTTGAGGCCATTCACGTCATAAAAAAGACAGGAGGCACGCTGCACGAGTCATACCTGGACGAGGGTTACATCCTAGACAAGAAGATTGGTGTTGGGCAGGTGCGTGAGTGCATATGTGTGTGTGCGTGTGTGTGTCCGTGCGTGCGTGTCCGTGCGTGTGTGTGTGCATGTCTGTGTGTGTATGTGTGCACGTTTAATGACGGTGCTGCATAGCAATGGCGTCATTTGAACATCTCCTTTAGTGCAGAGGCGTTTACGTTCCATCATGCGTCCGCGACGCCATGACTGTGTTGCACAGCGTGCTTTACTGCAACACCTTACTTAATGTGCGCAGAGGCCTGCTGCGTGTTGTGTCACACTTATGCGCAGGGTGAGCGCACCTGCATGGCCAACACACACACACACACAAACACACACACGCTTTGGAAGTACTCACTCGCATTTCAGCCCAGACGCATTTAAACTCACCTTGGTAGTTAGCGTCACACTGCACGCATGCTCACACACGCACACACACCCCACACGCACTCCATTCTTTCCCTCTGTCGACTATGCAGCCCAAGCGCATCAAGAATGCACGCATCTTGGTAGCCAGACTCCTCACTGCACGCACGCATGCACACACACACACCACGCACTCCATTCTTTCCCTCTGTTTGCTCCGCAGCCCAAGCGCATTGAGAACGCACGCATCTTGGTAGCCAACACTGCCATGGACACAGACAAGGTTAAGATCTATGGAGCTAGAGTGCGGACAGACTCCATGGCCAAGGTGTGCAGGACAAAAGAATCTGAGATGTGAGTGGTTTGGTTGGTGAGGCACAGATTGCTGTATCCTGTACAGATCTGTGCAGCCAAGGTGAGTGTGTATCAATGGAGAGGAGGGGGTGTGTGTCAATGGAGAGGAGGGTGTGTGTATCAATGGAGAGGAGGGCGTATCGATGGAGAGGAGGGTGTGTGTCAATGGAGAGGAGGGTGTGTGTATCAATGGAGTGGAGGGTGTGTGTATCAATGGAGAGGAGGGTGTGTGTGTCAATGGAGAGGAGGGTTAGTGGTGATTATGCTTGATATGGAAGTGGCTGTGATCAGTATGGACTGATCTGTGCGGCCATGGTGTGTTTGAAAAGCGAGGAGGGTGTGCACTGATGGGGCTGAGGGTGCAACTAACGTGGCCAAAGTGTACATGGTAATAAAAGGATACTGGTCGAGGATGTAATTGATGTGTAAATGCATAGTAATAAAAGGATACTGGTCGAGGATGTAGTTGATGTGTGAATGCTTAGTAATAAAAGCATACTGGTCGAGGATGTAGTTGATGTGTGAATGCTTAGTAATAAAAGGATACTGGTCGAGGACGTAGTTGATGTGTGATTGATATGTAATTGATGCAACAGTAAGGAAATCGAGGCGTCGTTCTTCTCCAAAGCGAAAGCTGATGAATTGAATGAAGTCTCGCCTGAGAATGGTCTTGCGTGTTGTTTGTTGCAAATGAATTCCTTGCTACGCTTCACAGTGCGTGCGTTAGATCAGGGTTTTCCGTACGTGCCTTCAAACAGATCTGATCAAAATAGTGTGCAGGGTAGAGGTGCTTGGTTTAAGAATGCTGTGCAGCAATCAATTGAATGCCATGGAAATGAAAGTTGTGGGGTGTATGTGCACAACACACATGCATACACATACACGCGCACACACACATAAGTTTCCGCACGCACGCACACACACATGCACGCACAAATAAACACACACACATGCAGGTGGCTGAGATAGAGGCAGCAGAGAAGGAGAAGATGCGGGAAAAGTGTATGAAGATCATCGACCACAAGATCAACTGCTTCATCGACCGACAGCTCATCTACAACTTTCCAGAGGAAATTTTTGCAGACCATGGCGTCATGGCCATCGGTGAGGCGCGCGCACACACGCGCGCACACACACACACACACACACACACACACACACACACACACACGTTTGGTTGTATGATGCAATTGTGAACCCCACAGTGGGTCCGTACTGCACAGTACGAATCATGCTGTCATGGCCGCAAGCACACAGAACCACAGAGCCACACCCTTGCACACACACACACACACACACACACACACACACGCGCACACAGAACGACAGAGCCACACCCTTGCACACAGCACCCTTGCACACAGCACCCTTGCTGCACAGCACACACACACACACACACACATGATAGCGATTGAGGTTGAGACACCGCAGGAGGCAGAGCATGGGTGTCTGGTTCATGCACAGCCACACCCTTGCATCTATAGTCAAGGGGACGATGCACAAGTTGGACTTCATTTGCGGCTGCAGTTTCATGCCCAGTGTGGTAGGGTGGTGCACCCTACCACACTGAGCATGAAACCGTAGCTGCACCTGAAGTCCAATTCGTGCATCTTGCCCTTGACTATAGATGCAAGGGTGTGGCTATGCATGATTCAGACTGAGCATGAAACTGCAGTGCTGCTTGTGGTTCACTCTCACAATGCTGCGTGTGGTTCACTCTCACAATGCGGCGTGTAGTTCACTCTCACAATGCTGCGTGTGGTCCACTCTCACAATGCTGCGTGTGGTTCACTCTAACGCACCCTCAGAGGGGTTCCTGTTGGTTCCGTTCTTCAGACGTTTGCCATGTACAAATGCACGTAGGAGCACACACAAAATCACAAAAGGGTCCCAAATATAGGGAAATGCACGTAAAGACACGCACACACACACACACTTGCAAACGCACACGCACACGCACACATGCAAACGACACACGAACACACACACATACATACATACACAAACACGATGCAGAGCACGCTGATTTTGAGGGCATTGAGAACTTGGCGCTGGTGTTGGGAGGAGAGATTTCGTCCACCTTTGACAACACACAGGTCAGGCGTGTGTGTGTTGTGTGTGTGTGGTGGGGGGGGGATGTGTGTGTGTGCATGAGTGTGTGTGTGCACTTGTGCCATGCTGCAATTGCTCACGTGCTCCCCTGGCTCTGTCTGTGTGTTTTTGCAGAAGAGTTTATTGTAATCCTCCCACTCAATGGCATTGTGGTGGTTTGAATGGGGTACACACAAACGTTGCGAGTTTTGCAGCTGTGCTTAGTGCATGAGCCACGCGTGTAAAAACACATACAAGCACACACACACACATACACACAACACACACATGAGAGCACGCACACACACACACACACACACACACAACACCTGTGCAGGATGCCAAGCTGGGGCACTGCAAGTTAATTGAGGAGATCATGATTGGAGAGGACAGGCTCATCCACTTCTCAGGTGTGTGTGCGTGTCTGTGTGTGAGTGTGTGCATCTGTGTGTGTATGTTCTTGTTTGTGTGTGTGTGTGTGTGTGTGTATGTGTGTGTGCCTGTCTGTCAATGTGTGTGTGTTTGTGTGAGTGTGTGTGTGTCCCCCTTTCCATATGCCACATTGTCATGCCTTTGAGATACTGTTATCGGCTCATCCGTTTCCTTGTGTTGTGCGTTTAGATGCCCAGGCAGCACAAGCTTCAAGGGACGGTTCGTTCCATGTGTTGTTTTCTTGTTCGTTCCATGCGTCCATGCTCATGTTTTTTTTCCTTGTTCGTGTGTTCACATCCCACCTGTTGACCTTATCTTCATGTGATCACATCCCACCTGTAGATCTTGCCCTCATGTGTTCACATCCCACCTGTTGACCTTGCCTTCATGTGTTCACATCCCACCTGTTGACTTTGCCTTCATGTGTCCATTCCACGTGTTTCTCAGCCTTGCTGTGTGTTCCATGTGTTTCTTAATTTGATCGTCACTGAAGAGCTTAGCTCGGCCCCCCCTGACATCACACACACATAAACACACATGCATACACATCACACACATACACACACAGCTGCTGTCACTGAGAGGCACAGCACTGCCAACCTCCCCCCTTTACATCAAACACACACACTCACAAGCGCAAGTCGCTATTATTCACGCTGCAAAGGATGGACAAAGATGGAAGAGGCTATACTGACCTGGATGTGCACACATCCGTTAGCCAAAAATTTGACACACACACACAAATGCGCATGAATACACACATGTACACACATGAACACACACACATAAACACATACACAACACTACACAACACGAACACACACATGAAAACACACACAGATGCACACACACACACACACACACACACACGCGCATACACACACAGGTGTTGCTCTGGGTGAGGCCTGCACCATCGTGCTACGAGGTGCCAGCTCCCACATCCTTGAAGAGGCAGAGCGCTCCCTGCACGACGCCCTGTGTGTGCTGCAAGCTACAGTGCGGGTGCGTGCGTGCGTGTGTGTGTGAGAGCGCTCCCTGCACGACGTCTTGTGTGTGCTACAAGCTACAGTGCGGGTGCGTGCGTGCGTGTGTGTGTGTGTGTAAGAGCGCTCCCTGCACGACGCCTTGTGTGTGCTGCAAGCTACAGTGCGGGTGCGTGCGTGCGTGTGTATGTGTGTGTGTGTGTGAGAGCGCTCCCTGCACGACGCCTTGTGTGTGCTGCAAGCTACAGTGCAGCTGCGTGTGTGTGTGTGTGTGTGTGAGAGCGCCTCCTGCACGACGCCTTGTGTGTGCTGCAAGCTACAGTACGGCTGTGTGCGTGTGTTTGTTTGTGTGTGTGTGTGTGTATGTGTGAGAGAGAGAGAGAGCGCTCCTCACTTGAGCATGCAGCCTACCAGTTCTGAAATCCTATATGCCCTGGTCTGCTACAAACTTTTGCCCTTAAACTCATCCGTGTTGATTCTGTGTGTGTTTGCAGGACTCACGTGTGATCTATGGCGGTGGCTGGCCAGAGATCAAAATGGCCAAGGCAGTGGAGGAGCTAGCTGCCAGGACACCAGGTATGTGTGCGTGTGTGTATATGTGTGCGTGTTTGAATGTGTGTGCTTGTGTGTGTGTGCTTGCATGTGCACGTGAGTAGAGCACGTGCGTGTTTTTGTGGTTGTGGTGACCGAGTAAGGCCTTAGCTGCACGTCTTGTGGTCACAAATGCGCGGTGTATTATAGAAATAAATATGGAAGAAAAAAGGAATCGCTGCAGCCAACGGTCACACTTCACTTTTACTACACTTGATCCTATTCTCACCCATCATCATCAGCCAACGGTCACCCTCACTTTAGCTATACTTGATCCCATTCTCACCCATACAACGTTTGTGCGTGTGTCAAATCAAGAGATCCAATTTTCACCCACACAACGTTTGTGCGTGTCGATTCAAGAGATCCAATTCTCACCCATACAATATATGTGCATGTGTCATTGCAAACAAACAAGTTTCCGTACACTGTGTGTGCGCATCAGCACGTTTTAATGTGCTCACGCACAGTACATCGATATATGCTTGTTCACACACTAAGTGTGTGCATCAGCACGTTTAAATGTGCTCACGCTCAGTACATAAATTATGCTTGCTCACACACTAAGTGTGTGCATCTTCACGTTTAAATGTGCTCACGCACAGTACATAAATTATGCTTGTTCACACACTAAGTGTGCGCATCAGCACGTTTTAATGTGCTCACGCACAGAACATCAATATATGCTTGCTCACTCAGGCAAGAAGTCGCTGGCCATGTCAGCGTATGCGCGTGCCCTGCGAGCCCTTCCTGCTACCATCTGCGACAATGCTGGCCTAGACAGGTGTGTGAATGTAGTCAAATCGAACTCACCCAGCAGCTGTGTCGTGATAAATTCACAATACAGCCTCAACAAGGGTGTGCGCGACCCCTCTGGATTCCTCTCCATGAGTGTATATATGTACGTGTGTTTTCTCTAAGGTACCACCCTGTAGATTCCATCTATGCTTGCGCACCTGTTCCTAGATCTCCTTGGGCTTGACTGGTCTGTGCATGTGTTTGTTGCTCATGTGTGTGTGTGTGGTTAGCCTCGCGTTCTGTTCATCAATTGGTGTGGATCAAAAGCAAGTAGTGATCGGTTGCAATTTGGATCAAATGTGGTTAGCCTCGCGTTCTGTTCATCAATTGGTGTGGATCAAAAGCGAGTAGTGATCGGTTGTGATTTGGATCAAAAGCGAGCAGCGATCAGTTGTGATTTGGATTGGAAGCTGATTGGATTGGCACTGGTAGTGTACCTGTCAGTCTAAACGTTTAAATGGCGCTGGTAATGTCAGTCTGCACGTTTGTTTATGGCGCTGGTAATGTCAGTCTGCACGTTTGTTTATGGCGCTGGTAATGTCAGTCTGCACGTTTTTTAATGGCGCTGGTAATGTACTTGGCGCTGGGTATGTACTTGTCAGTCTAAATGTTTAAATGGCGCTGGTTGCAAGTGGTGGGTGTGACGTTTTCTACTCCCACATTGGCAAGCCAAATACCTAGTCTCATAGTTTCAGTGGTTTCAGAACTGGTGGCCGTGACCCCTTGTTATCGACCAACAGACACTTGTCCGGTGCCAAGCATGTTTCGTTGAAAACACGAGTACGCACATGATTAGGGTTGGCCAGAACCGTATATCTGCACCGTATAGGCCCGTATGTATGCTGGTTTCCCTGCTAAAAACACTGAATGTACACTGTATATACCCATAAATGTATAGTTCTGGCCAACCGTACACATGATGAAACTTTCCAATACTTGGTCACTGAATGCACAGGTTTTAATACCACTAGCTGCCAATACAAAAAAATACAAAATCCTGCCTGCATGCTGCCCACGCTGCCGACCCCAACTTACGTATGGATGTTTCTTTTTAGCTCGGCTAATCCATAACTCGCTTGCATAACCACTGCTGGATGCAGTGCTGAAATCGTGGCTAACCTGCGTGCTGCCCATGCTGCCGACCCCAAGTCACGCATGGGTGTTGATGCCGTACGAGGGGAGGCTGGAGATATGGACAAGCTGTGCATCTACGAGGCTTTCAGGTGTGTGTGTGTGTGTGTTGCGTGCGTGTGTGTGTGTGATAAACTGGAAAGAAGGGCTGGAGATATGGACAAGCTGTGCATCTACGAGGCTTTCAGATGTGTGTATGTGTGTGCGTGCGTGTGTGCGTGTGTGTGTGTTTGTGTGTGTGATAAAACTGGAAAAAAGGGCTGGAGATATGGACAAGCTGTGCATCTACGAGGCTTTCTGATGTGTGTGTGTGTGCGTGTGTGCGTGCGTGTGTGTGTGTGTGCGTGCGTGCGTGCGTGTGTGTGATAAACTGGAAAGAAGGGCTGGAGATATGGACAAGCTGTGCATCTACGAGGCTTTCAGATGTGTGTGTGTGTGTGCGTGCGTGTGTGCGTGCGTGCGTGTGTGTGTGTGTGTGCGTGCGTGCGTGCGTGCGTGCGTGTGTGTGATAAACTAGAAAGAGGGGCTGGAGATATGGACAAGCTGTGCATTACGAGGCTTCCAGGTGTGTGTGTGTGTGATAAATTAGAGAGGCTGGAGATATGCACAGGCTGTGCATCCATAAGGCCTTACAGGTCTGACTTGACACATTTAAAGGGGCTCAGCAGTTGCTCCCTAAAACGTTTACAATTAACAGGCAACATGAAATGCACGGTTCTCCGTGTCGTGTCCCGAGTGCTGGCATTCGTCAAGAGCCTATTTCAACCCTTATGAACCCTCAGTTGAAATCTCATTTGTTAACATTCCACCCAGGAATAGTCAAAAAAGCAGGAGCCCTCAGACTTTGGCATTCATGCTGACCTTTTCCTTGACACCTTTCCTTGCTTTACCCTCCACACTCTACAGGGTCAAGTCTCAAGTGCTGGCATCTGCCACAGAAGCTGCCGAAATGATCCTGCGTGTGGATGAGATCATCAAGGCTGCTCCCCGCAGGAGGCAATAGAGATTACAAGTGATGTAATAAGAGGAGTTTGGGAATGCTTGCAAAGGTTACGGGTTTGTGACTTTTTTCTTGCAAACTCTGACAATTGTTGAAAGCTGCGCGCGTTGTGTGTGTCAAGGTTTGCATGTGTCAGAGATTCTTGCGGTCATAAGGGCTTTGTCGACCCATGAGGCTGGCACGCAAGTGGCGACACCAACTCAGTCTTTTTGAAAAAAAATGGTTACATGGGGGGCGACCTTCAGCCAGGTTGTTTGGCTGACCGGCTCCCGACTCGTCTCGGCCAGCCACAAAGGGCTACAAAGGTTACAAGGATGGCCTACAGCCCGAGTCTCTGGCTGATGGCAATTGGCTGGTGATACAAAAACAACCAGTGTCGAAAATTGAAACTAAATCTGACACAAACTTGAGAAGTCTGTATGAGTCTTGATTCAGGAATGCATTGATCTCAAAATCAGTGATACTGTGATGACAAGTTAAGAAAGGAATAAACTCAGAGCTCGAAGAAGCAAACACACGCAGAGTCTTAAGGTTAGGTAAGGTAAGGTTACATCGCTATATATGCCTCAGGGGGCATCTGAGCAGAAGCTTGGAAAAAGCCTGTAACCACACCGAGCTTAACAAAAGGTGAAACATTCATGAGAAACATGAGAAAGAGGGCTAAGAAAGAGATGTGAAACAGAAAGGATCAAGTTTGAAGAACAGAAGGGGAGTCGCAACTGAGAAGTTGAATTCCAGAAAAAGAGAAGGCACTCCAGAAATATGGCAAAGGACTACCAGAAAAAGTTTGGTCTGAGTACAGAGAGTACGAAAAAAAGCAGTGCCAGTGCACCACAGAAGATACGCAGAAAGTC
>Ga0307974_1003167_pt1 | contig 11785 bp, 9 predicted proteins | sample OrgLakmetagen784_FD_201812 | JGI IMG/M metagenome (GOLD analysis project Ga0307974, IMG submission 201812) | Saline water microbial communities from Organic Lake, Antarctica - #784 | ecosystem: Environmental > Aquatic > Non-marine Saline and Alkaline > Saline | place: Antarctica: Organic Lake... | reverse complement strand
GTGTGTGTGTGTGTGTGTGTGTGTGCGCGCGCGCTCGTGCGTGTGTGTGTGTGTTGTGTGTGTGTGTGTGTGTGTGTGTGTGTGTGTGTGTGTGTGTGTGTGTGTGCTCGTGCGTGTGCATATGTATGTGTCTGGACGTATCTATGTGTGTATGTGTATGTGTATATGTGCAAGCTCACTTGATTGATACGCCGGAGCTCTTCTTCAACGGCCATTCACTTTGAGCGTATGTTACATATCAATTAAATTAATATTTATCAATTAGATTTGTGACTTGTCACTTATCATTTGGCTCTAAGGTTGAGAGAATGAAGAGTCCAGGGCAGTAATGGAGGAACAAGCTGTTGCAGCCAAAAATGTGGAGGGATCAGCAGGATTTCCCAGTGCCAGTCCAGGATTTTTTGACCGCCTTTCGCAGCCCAAAACACAGCTGCCTATCAAGTGAGTACACGCACGTAGCTACACGACACGCACATGTATAAAAATCTGCAAATACACACAAAGCACAGACTCGCACAGGCATACACACAAGTACACACGCGCCCTGCACTCAAAGCAAGTTTACATAAATCTCTGTCAGCGTTCGTGACCAGAGTGCAACAAAGCATGCTTGTCATTGCATACAGTGCGGGTCTATACATTTATTTCACTAGGCGTGTTTGTGGCAGGTCCTCAACATAACTCGTAGAAGGAACAGTGTCAAAATCGTAGGGCTCAGAGTGACAGCATAAGTGTGGGCTCCAGCCAAATTATTTTTGGCACTGATTCCTTGTGCGAGCCAATTTCAATCTGGTCTCTGGACAGGAACCAGCGTTTGTTGATGCTTATATCTCCACTCTGACAGACAGCTCAGGCGTGCTCTTTACGTGGTCCCCTATTGTCAGCAGCTTAAGGTTTAAAGCATGTGCTTTCTATGCTTGAGCTCGTACAAAATGAACGTGTGCAAGACCTCGCAACAAACGCTCGTCTAAACATGCACCTTCGCCCAAACTTGCACCTTCAGGAAAGCGCCCACTGCGTTTAAGGAGGAAATGCAAGCAGGGGCCGGCAGCAGCAGTCCACGTGCGAGAGAAGCTAGACAGCGATCATCGCAGGTGGTTTACGTGTGCTCATACAATTTTGCACTTGTGTGTTGCAAGAGATAATATGCAATTATGGGTTGCGAGGCGTAATATGTGGCGTGGTTTGAAGAGTGTTGCAGTTGGTACGTGTGTGTGTGTATGTGTGTGTGTGTGTGCGCATTGCGTGCACAGTGTGCAGGTGTTTTACCTGTGTACAGATCGCACTCATCTTGTTGATAATGCCGGCGCGGAAAAATAGTGCTCTCACACGTTTATCTTGTAAATTGTACATTGTAGCGCTCTGCCACAAACTTGAAGCGGGCATCAGTTTGCTGCGCAGGATCACTTGCTAGGTGCTGGTGACAAATCAATGCACGCGGTTGCACCACAGAAACGAAATCCACGGTCGTATTTGGTTCGTGCTTAGGGTTGGCCAGAACCGTGTATATACACCGTATATGACCGTATACAAACATGCCGTAAATACACCGTACATATGGTTTTGGCCAACCCTATACATGCCCCAACCCTCCAAATATTAGTGACACTGCGGTGCTTGCAACAGTCCAGGAAGAACCCATCATGGCATTCAAATTGAGCGTGACAAATCAAGCAATTGCGGTCGTGGTTTATTAGGTTGTATTGATTAACCTAAATTAGGTCTATCAGCTTGGAGTTCCTTGAGTTAGCAAGGCTATGTTGAGGTATATAATGGAGGTCTGACACACCATTGGCAAGCCAACCTGAACAGGCTACACATCAGCCAGCATTAGTTAATACCTAATTATAGTGGGGCAAACATGCGTTTGCAAAGGATGTGGAAAGTGCCACCGTCTGCCTCCTGGCTGTTAAGTGAAACAGCACGCAGAGGGTGACCATGAGGAAACACGGAATGATGAGGTGAGGGTGTGAAAATGATGAGACACGAAATGATGAGACGAGGGCGAAAATGATGAAGCACGAAATGATGAGGCGAGGGTGTGAAAATGATAAAACACTCCATAGGCTGCCAACAAACACAGCGCTGCAGGCAAGGGGAAGCTATGATGCAAGTTTGTGTGTGTATGTGAGTGTGTGTGTGTGCGTGTGTGTGTATGTGTGTGTGTATGTGTGTATGTGTGAGTGTGTGTGTGTGTGTGTCTGTGTGTGTGTGTGTGTGTGTGTGTGTGTGTGTGTGTGTGTGTGTGTGTGTGTGTGTGTGTGTGTGTGTGTGTGTGTGTGTGTGTGTGTGTGTGTGTGTGTGCGCGTGCAAGGCTGCAACTCGCAAGCTCAAATCTCTGAGTTGCTGTGCGCAGAGTCATCTAATGTTGACTCACCTCATGTGAACTAATAATTGCATTTAGCCCAGCACCCTGATGATATACAGCGCACTTAAAGACAAACCAATATCCACAGGCCGGCGAGGAACACAGAACTGCAAGCAGGGGCGTGCCCAGCCATACAAGGCTGCATGCAAAGGAGCTGTGTGAGAAGATGAGGGGCATGGTGGGTATTGGATGCTGAGGGTGTTGGTTGTTTGAGGTCAATGACACAAAGCGGAGGCTTGGGATACCACAATGACACCACGATAACGCTAAAGTGAGGTATACGTTTTCGCGGCTGATTGGCAGAGATTCTCTGTGACACGTCAGTGCGTGCTGTGAGACCATACATTTTATTATGTTATTGCGTTCAAAGGTTTAAGTGTGACTTGCTTCCCCTCTTTTCCCACTTCAGGCTGCATTCGCTCAAGGCCTCCCTCCCTTTCCCCCATGGTTATGCTGTTATTTATGCCGCCCATAAGCTTATAAGCTAGTCTACTGAGGGATTCATACAATAAGGGTTGGACAGAGCCATAATTACGTACGTATATACGTTGCATATACGGTATTTTTAGCAGGGGAATTACCATACATAAGGCTACATAAGGTGTGTATGTACAGTTCTGACCAACCCTACATACAATAAGCCCATGGATAAGACTCACTGGACCTGTATACACAATATACAAATGCACACACACACACACACACACACACACACACACACACACACACATGCGTGCGCGCACACGTACAATCGCTTGCGTATGAACATACACAGTCTGGCGCTCCTGCCGCCTCGCTGAGTGAAGAGGTGTGGGGCCACAGCATCTGGGAAATCCTCAGCGGACACAGCACAGCCACGCAGCAGCGTGTGTGGGCGTTAGGGAACAGCTTGCTTGCCACTGCCGACCAGGACGCGCACGCGGCAACCGCACGGGAAGCAACTCAGTCTGCAGCACAAGCAGCACCGCACAGTCAAACAGCAGCTGTGCCGGGATCCGGGGGTCTGCCTTTGAAGTACTCCAGCTCAGAGCCGCTGTCCATTAAGGACGGCGTGGAGTTCAGCTCAGTGGCAGCAGGTGAATTCATGTATTCATGTTTCTCTGTGTGTGTGTATTTGTGTATTTGTTCGTGCGTTGGTTTGTGTATGTGTGCACTTGTGTGTGTTTGTGTGTGTGTATTTGTGTTTTTGTTCGTGCGTTAGTTTGTGTATGTGTGCACTTGTGTGTGTGTGTGTGTGTGTGTGTGTGTGTGTGTGTGTGTGTGTGTGTGTGTGTGTGTTTTTGTGTGTGTTTGTGTGGATGTGTGCATACGCATGCCTATTTCTGTACATACAATTGTGTTCAGTCCGGTTGCTGGGTTTCCTCCCTTTTGTATCACGAGTTGGTGTTGCTATTCCAATTTCAAAGATGTAGTCCCAGAGAGGTATGTACAAGGTCATATGTGCACGTGCCATTTGCTTGCATGTGTGTTGTGTGAACGTGTGCACGTGTTTTTTGCAAATGCTCTTGTGGTCGCTTGGAGCTCGTCCCTCCACCTGCTTTGCTTTGGTCAGTCTCATGTTCATGCCATTGATAGGGGTTGGCCAGGACCATATATCTGCACACCGTGTATGACCGTATGTATGGTGATTCCCCTACTAAAAACACTGTATATACACCGTATATACGTACAAATGTGCGGCTCTGGCCATCCTTACTCATGACTCATGAACATACCTTCTGTGCAGCTTCAGATGCACCGCATTCTTGTAGGTCGCATTTGCTCAGTTGCTACATCGTGAGAGGGTCATGACACCCAACCCCCACCCGTCTTTGATGTTAGCTGCACCCACGCAGCTGGCGCGTGTGCTGACCCAGAGGGGTGCACAGCATTTGCTCAGTTGCTACATCTTGAAAAGGTCATGAACCCCACCCGAACCCCACCCTTGTTTGATGTTAGCTGCACCCACGCAGCTGGCGCGTGTGCTGACCCACAGGGGTGCACAGCATTTGAAAACCACCAGTACAAATGCTGGCACCAGTACAGATGCTGCAATCAGCTGCTACCAGTACAAATGCCGCCACCAATACAAATGCGCAAAACCACCGTACAAATGCTGCAATCAGCTGCTGCGTTACCAACTTGTGAATTCTGTATGATTTCTGTATACCTGTAGGCCGGACCCACGCGGCTGCCACATGTTCAGACCCAGAGGGGTGCCTGTACGTGTGGGGATCAAATGACTGTGGCCAGTTAGGGCTGGGGGGCAGAGCAAGCCTGGAGGAAGAAGAGGAAGATGAGTTGCAGACTTCAACGTTAGGTGGGTGGTCCCTCTCCTGATCCCTGCAATTTTGTTCCCCTTTCTTACTTTGGTGGTGGAGTTCGTATGTACCTGTATCTATGTACCTGTCCTGGATTCTCCTCCTGTCTGTGTACCTGTCCTGACGTCCTCTATCTTTATTTATGCACCTGTCCTGGAGTCTCCTAAATCAATTGGATGAGGGACCATCCCCTGTTTCCACCTCCTTTCGATCATCTTTGGTTTAGTGTGTTATGCTGGTGGTGTGGTAATCTGGTAGTGGGCCTTGGTTGTTCCACCTCCTTTTGATCATCTTTGGTTAAGTGTGTGGTAATCTGGTCTGGGTCTTGGTTAATAACAGTGTGCTTGACAGTAAGCTAAGTAGCTCCTGCACCAGTCTCGGGTTGTTTTTCCGTCCACCCCCCTCAGCTTGTGCTTTGACTTGTGGGTGTTCCCATCTGAGCTTGCTTGGGTCTGACTTACAGACTTGCCGCTTGCTTCTTTGCGTTGTTTTGCTTTTATGAGGGCCTGCGGCCCATTTTTGGTTCCAGCGTGTCTTTGGTTTTAATCTCCCTCCACGGCACCTTGGTGTAATGACGAAGCCTGATATCTTGTTCAACCAATAAACCTTCCTGTTTGTACCAATGCTTGAGAGGCCATGACACCCTCTACATTTGAAACTCTCTGCTGCCAATCCAATCAGCAGATCCAGCTTGAGAACAGTTCCAAATGTGCAAGGTTGGCCAGAACCATATATATATACGGTGCATACACGGTATTTTTGGCAGGGAAATCACCAAATATACGGTCATATACGGTGCATATAAACGGTTCTGACCAACCCTACAAATGTGTGAGGGCCTAAACGTAACACAGATGGCTTTCTTGAGCAAACAAAATGATGAATGGATCAGATGACAACATAGACATTTTTCTGGTTGAAGCAAATTGTTTGAGGGGCCACAAAACAGTTTCGCCCACACCTACGATTTTGTCTATACCTACAGTTTTGCCAACACCTACAGTTTTTCCCACACCTACAGTTTTGCTCACACTTACGGTTTGCACATACCTACGGTTTCGCCCATACCTATGGTTTTGCCCACACCTAAACTTTTGCCCACACCCACAGTTTTGCCCACACCTACTCCCTCTGCAGCGAGCCCCAGCCTCGAACTCCCTCCTCGGCCAAAGTCCTGCTACGGACCCCCGAGCATTAACCTCCAGTCTGAAGCCTCATCACAAAATCCAAGAGCTCCGAGTGCGGTGCTTGCAGCACAACACTTGATTCGGGAACAGCACGTGATGGCGGCAGATCCGCCTCTGTCACGTCTTCTACCTCGGCTGCCACACACACTCGTCTCAGGAATGCAGCAGGTAGGTGCTTTTGAGGTGTGTGTGTGTGTGTGTGTGCGTGTGTGTGTGTGTGTGTGTGTGTGTGTACGTGTGTCTGCGTGCTTGCTTCTTTTGGGGCTTTTGGTTATGTTCATCAATTCCAGCATCTCTGATGAAAGAATCGTATTTCTTGATCAATGCCACGCAGTACACAGCTCACGTTCGCAAAGGCATTGCCCCATCATTGAAAACTTTGTCACTGTGCTCAAAAGCCAAATCTAAATATTCACTGTGCTCAAGAGCCAAATCTAAATATTCACTGTGCTCAATCTAAATATTCACTGTGCTCAATCTAAATATTTACTGTGCTCAATCTAAATATTCACTGTGCTCAAGAGCCAAATCTAAATATTCACTGTGCTCAATCTAAATATTCACTGTGCTCAATCTAAATATTTACTGTGCTCAATCTAAATATTCACTGTGCTCAATCGAAATATTCACTGTGCTCAAGAGCCAAATCTAAATATTCAAGACTGTGCTCAAGAGCCAAATCTTAGTCCAAAACCGCTTTAGAGACCCTCATGCACACGTATCTGCATGCACCACACTTATCACATACCTGCAAATAACACACATATCTGCATGCACCTCACATACCTGTATCCCCACCTTCATGCACGCATATGTGTATGCACCACACAAAAAATGGTACATCTTCACTTCCATGCACACGCGTGTAAGTCTGTAAGCACCGTAAGTAATTTAATATATATACTTTTATACATTTTATATATACTTTTGTATGTATATATATGCAACGCGTTTTTATATGGTGCATCTTCATTTGTATGCATATGTAGGCTGAGTTAGAGGCATCACTCGCAGCTCGCCAAGAGGCGGCAGATGTGCAGGTACGGATGAAGCAACCCCCAAAGACATCTGAATTTTGTAATGCCACGCATACCTGCATTTTACCTAGCTGTCCAAGTCATCCTTTCAGTTGCTTTCCACGCTTAGTGCAAGGATAAAGGGATACTGTTGTTGTCCCCGTTTTATGTGTTTGACCTTGTTGGCGTCCACTGTCTTGCATGTGTTAGAGTGCATGTAATAGAGTACTCGTAATAGAGTGCATGTAATGGGAGTGCTTGTAATGGGAGTGCTTGTAATGGGAGTGCTTGTAATGGGAGTGCTTGTAATGGGAGTGCTTGTAAAGGAGTGCTTGTAAAGGAGTGCTTGTAAAGGAGTGCTTGTAAAGGAGTGCTTGTAATGGGAGTGCTTGTAATGGGAGTGCTTGTAATAGAGTGCATGTAATGGGAGTGCTTGCAAAGGAGTGCTTGTAAAGGAGTGCTTGTAAAGGACTACTTGTAAAGGAGTGCTTGTATTGAGAGTGCATGTAATAGAGTGCTTGTGTTGAGAGTGCTTGTAATGGGAGTGCTTGTAAAGGAGTGCTTGTAAATGAGTACTTGTAAAGGAGTATACTTGTAAAGGAGTGCTTGTATTGAGAGTGCATGTAATAGAGTGCATGTAATGGGAGTGCTTGTACAGGAGTGCTTGTAATGGGAGTGCAATATCCACTTGTAGGATGGCTGATGCAGACTTCTGATACAAAATTCGTTCTTCAAGGTGCAAGTGCGTCACGTGCAGACTCTTCCGAATCTGTGTGCAAGCTGATCATGAAGAGCAGGGAAGGATTTCCTGGTTCCTGGCCTGATCACACACACATACACAAACACACACAAACACACACACACACACAAACACACACACAAAAACGCACACACACACAAGAAAGAGTGAGAGAGAGAGAGAGAGAGAGAGAGAGAGAGAGAGAGAGAGAGATCGATGGATAGAGAGAGAGAAAGAGAGAGAGAGAGATCGATGGATAGAGAGAGAGAAAGAGAGAGAGAGAGAGAGAGAGAGAGAGAGAGAGAGAGAGAGAGAAAGAGAGAGAGAGAGAGAGAGAGAGAGAGATAAATATAGAGGTGATAGAGAGAGAAATAGGGACCCTGGAATTTTCTTGCCAAATACATGTGTGTGCAGGCCATTGTTGAAGAGCAAGTTGGACTGCGTGGGCAGAGCAGGGGTAGCAGTGGCCTACAGTCTGGTAGGTTCCTGCATTGCAAGATTTTTTGTACCGTACCTTTGCGGATCCATCCCGGTGCCTAAATTTCATAAATATTCAACGTAACCCCGGGTAACCCCGGAGCCTCAAAATAAATATATATTAGACGATACCGGAACTACCCCGGAGGACAAAACACGTTATTTACCTGGGATGATATTGAAAAGGTACGGTACGCAAGCTTGCAGGCAGATAGGCCATTGCATCCTTTTGTGCTTATATGCAGGCCAGCAGTCAGATATATCAATCTTCCTTACTTGTTTGCAGGCCAGCAGTTAAGTTCTTTTTTTCCATTTTCACGGTGCACACATTCAGCACGACTCAAATTCGGTGTTAAACAAAGACGCTCTTTCTTTTTCCCCCAATACCACGGTGCACACATTCAGCACGACTCAAAATTGGTGTTATAACAAAGAGGCCCTGTCTTTTTTCCCCCCGTTGCTATGACGCACGCATGGCATCCCTGCTTCTGCTCTGCACCTCGACAAGCAACCAGCTCCTCAAGAATTGCTGCAAATAATCATGCTCTCACTTACCATTTGTCGCCGCGTAATCGCACGCCCTCTTGCTGCTCAGCCTTGTTCCTCGATTTTTTTGCTTTGCTGCAAATAATCATGCTCTCACTTACCATTTGTCGCCGTGTAATCGCAAGCGCTCTTGCTGCTCATCCTTGTTCCTCAATTTTTTGCTTTGCTGCAAATAATTATGCTCTCACTTACCATTTGTCGCCGTGTAATCGCAAGCGCTCTTGCTGCTCATCCTTGTTCCTCGATTTTTTGCTTTGCTGCAAATAATCATGCTCTCACTTACCATTTGTCGCCGCGTAATCGCAAGCGCTCTTGCTGCTCATCCTTGTTCCTCGATTTTTTGCTTTGCTGCAAATACTTATGCTCGCACTTATCAATTGTCGCCGTGTAATCGCAAGCGCTCTTGCTGCTCAGCCTTGTTCCTCGAATTTCTGCTTTGCGGCATCGGGGCAATTTTGCTGCACCTGTGCGCTGTGTAAAACGTGTGCTGCAGTGGCTGATTGTGCAAAATGATTAATAGTTGTCTAGATGACGGTCCGGCATCCCCTTTCACACTCAACCTCTCATCTGCTCGCTCCTTTCTTTTTTACATGCCCAGCAGATGCTGGGCACGGGCAACCACTCAGCGAAGGAGAAGAGGGGTTGGATGAAGGTGGGGGTGTGAGAACGGGCAGTAGGGGCAGTAGCAGGCGGCGGCTGCGGCAGCAGCTGCAGCAGCAAGGGGATCACACACACCCGCATCAGCAGCAGCAGCAGCAGCAGCACGTTCCCCATGCTGAGCCGGCGTGTGTGGTCACTCCAGCCCTGGGGGTCCTGAGTGTGTATAAGCTGCATATGGGTGCTCCCGTGGCCCTTGTGGCATGTGGTGCTTCCCATACGATTGTGGCCATGGCGCAGCGGGGTGTGTGGGTGTGGGGCAGCAACAGCCACGGGCAGGTGGGGGTGGAGCTGAGGAATCCGGGGGTGTGTGATGGCAGGGGGAATGTGTGCACCCCGGTGCGTGTGCGTGCGCTACGGGATACGCGCGTGGTGTGTGTGTCAGGTGGGGGAGCCACAAGTGCGGCAGTAACTGAGGAGGGCAGGGTGTGGATGTGGGGGGATGGTAGCTGGGGTCAATGCGGGCAGGGGAATACCGCGTTCAAGCAGGCTCCTGCGTGGGTGGACAAGGGTTTGGAGGGGGTGCGTGTGACTCAGGTACGATAAGATATGGGAGGCTGCTTTTGCAAGGAAGCTGCTGGATGTGTTATTATTAGCTGTGGGAGTGTGGACGTCCTTCCGAGCTTTTGCGTGGGTGGGCAAGGGCTTGGAGAGGGCACGTGTGTTGTTTAAAAAATGGGTACAGTTATACTTGTTAAATAGAGCTTGAGTGTATGATAAAGCAAGTTGAGTGTGTGTATGATAAAGCTAGAGTAACACAAGCTTGGAGGTGTGCGTGTGTGTTTGTGTATGTGTGTGTATGTGTGTGTGTATGTATGTGTGTGTGCTGTCAGGAGGTGGGTGGTTTGTGTAGATTGTGTGAGAGTGTCCTGAACGTGCTTTACAAGAGCTTGTGTATACTGGCTTTTTCAGTGCCTGTAATGTAGTTGCAAGTGTGTGTTATAATGCATACCTAATCTTATTCCCAAACAGCGTATTCCTTGTATGTTCCTGCAGCTTTTGTGGTACACATGCACACCATGTCCTAGCCTTTACTGCCTTCAGTGGATGTGAATGGTGCAGTCTATGTATGTGTGTATGATAGTGTCCTAGCCTTTACTGCCTTCAGTGGATGTGAATGGTTCAGCCTATGTTTGTGTGTATGATAGTGTCCTAGCCTTTACTGCCTTCAGTGGATGTGAATGGTTCAGCCTATGTATGTGTGTGAGAGTGTCCTAGCCTTTACTGCCTTCAGTGGATATGAATGGTTCAGTCTATGTATGCATGTGAGATTGTCCTAGCCTTTACTGCCTTCAGTTGCTGTTATGAATGCTTCAGTCTACGTATTTTATGTATAAATGTGTGTGTATGTTGTGTGTGTGTGTGAGTGTGAGTGCTGCAGCTGCAAGTTGTTACCCATTCCCATTCGTTTGCGTGACGCAGATCTCGTGTGGCATGCGTCACACCTTAGCCCTCACCACCGCCGGTGAGGTGTATGCATGGGGCTGCAACGCGCAGCACCAGCTGGGGTTCCAGGACACAAAGCAGCGCCCCGTCCCCACCTTGCTGCCGCACCTACCTCGGTGCATGAGCGTGGCGGCCTGCATGGTGTCTCTAGCTGTGTCTCTCGCAGGACGGCTGTACGTGTTTGGCTACGATGATTGCCTGAACCCCGCTCCTTATCAGGAGCCTGCGGTGGGGGTGGGCAAGGGTGGTGTGCCTCTCTACGTGGAGGAGGACAGTGACAGTGATGTGAACCCTAGTACGTGCAGTAACCCTAGCGTGGAGGAGTGGGAGGCTGAGCAGTCTGGGCTGAGTGTGGCGATGGAGGGTGCTGAGGATTGGGGGGAGGATAAGGAGGGAGGGCCACAGTTAGATGGGCAGGGTTTGGATGAGGGTGGAAAGGTGGAGCAAGGGGGGGCAGGAAGTGGGGAGCACACAGGATTTGAGGTTAAAGTAGAGCTACAGCAGCAGCAACAGCAGCAGCAGCAGCAGCAGCAGCAGCAGGAGCAGCAGCAGCAGCAGCAGCAGCAGCAGCAGCAGCAGCAGCAGCAGCAGCGGCGGCAGCGGCAGCAGCAGCAGGAGCAAGGGCTGGTGGTTGCCAATGAAGGGCACAAGGAGAGAGTGCAGCAGAAGGTCGTCAGTGAAGGGCAAGAGGAGAAGCTGAAGCCAGTTGTCATTGTAGGAGCACCAGGGGGGGACGAGCAGGAGATGGGGGAGGGTCACACAGGGCAGGCTGATGATTCTGGGGCTGAGCTAGCTCAAGTGCAAAAGCTGGAGCCCCACACTGCTTCATTGCTCCAAGCAAAGGACGAGCAGGCACTGCAACAGCAGCAGCAGCAGCAGCAGCAGCAGCAGCAGCAGCAGCAGCAGCAGCAGCAGCAGCAACCGCAACAGCAGCAGCAGCAGCAACAGCAACAGCAACAGCAACAGCAACAGCAACAGCAACAGCAACAGCAGCAGCAGCAGCAGCAGCAGCAACAGCAGCAGCAACAGCAGCAGCAGCAGCAGCAGCA